>ENA-OFCI01000064-OFCI01000064.1-metagenomes-genome-assembly--contig:-NODE-64-length-64210-cov-4.626155_pt1 | contig 64210 bp, 52 predicted proteins | sample MGYA00153391_OFCI01 | MGnify analysis MGYA00153391
TGTTGCCAGTGGCATTTTTTCAGGAACATCTATTACCGCTACCGCTCAAACCAGTGTTAACCTGGAGAGCATAGCGAGCAAAACTAAATCTAAAACTTCTTTACATTTTATTGAAGGCATTGAAATTACCCCGGAAAAAATTTCGGATAATTTGCCTGCAGCCAGCACTGTTGAAAAAAATAAAGTACCCATAGTTGCAGCAACTGTAAATAATTATAATGCTGTTACAATAGAGCAATGCTCGGCTTTACAGTTTAAGTATGCCATGATGATGAACCGGGAAGTGGAAACTTTTACCAATGCGTCCTTATATAATTTTATTGATGAATGGTGGGCTACCCGTTACCATTATGGCGGTGCAGATAAACATGGTATTGACTGCAGTGCCTTTACGGGAAAATTATTATCGTCCGTATATGGTATTGTCATGCCACGTACTGCTGCCGACCAATATAAAATGGCAGAAAAAGTAACCAAAGAAAATTTAACAGAAGGTGACCTTGTTTTTTTTAATACACGAGGTGGTGTAAGTCATGTAGGCGTTTATTTGGGAGATAATTATTTTGTACACAGCAGTGTTAAAAACGGGGTAACTATTAATAGTTTAACAGATGACTATTATGGAAAAAAATTTATTGGTGGTGGCAGGGTTTGCAAATAATTGATAATTTGAAGAATAAAATTAGTGAGCGTATTAAATAGTGGAAGCGCTTTTAACTTATCAGGGAGAATTTTTTATTCTCCTTTTTTTACAAAACAATAGGGTGTTGGCACAAATGGAATTTGTGCAAAACAAAGGTCAGTGGAATAATAAAGTAAATTATAGAGGAGATTTTGCTAATGGTTCATTCTTCCTCGAAAGTAAGGGCTTCACAGTTTTAATGCATAAAGCAGATGATGTAATTAAACTTTCAGAATATACGCACAATGGTTCTTCAGTAAAAAACAATTCCAAGCAAAGTACTCCTGACACTTTTACCCTCCATTCAGCAGTTTATAAAGTTACTTTTTTAGGTGCAAATACTGCTGCTGAACGTGTGCCCGATAAAATCTCCTTATCCTACAATAATTATTTTATTGGAAATGATCCTTCACAATGGGCAGGGAATTGCAAAATATATGGCGCAGTAACTTATAAAAACATTTATCCCAATATTGATTTAAGGTATTATAGCGATAAGGATCAGCTTAAATATGATTTTATCGTTAAGCCTGGGGGTAATCCTTCATCTATTGCCATGCGTTATGATGGTGCAAGTTCTCTTTCAGTAAAAGAAAAAGAACTTGTAATACAAACTTCTGTTGGTAATGTTAAGGAGTTAGCTCCTTATTCTTATCAAACAGGGTTAAAGAGCTCTTTAGGTATTAATGCAAAATATGTTATCAGAGATAATGTGGTAACTTTTAATGTAGATAAATATGACAACAAGGCAATACTTGTAATAGATCCTCAGATTATTTTTGCATCTCTTTCAGGTAGCACTTCAGACAATTGGGGCTACACGGCAACTCCAGGTCCTGACGGCACTTTTTATGCAGGAGGAATATCTTTTGCTTCGGGCTTTCCGGTATCAGCGGGTGCATTTCAAACGCAGTTTAACGGGGGTGTAACTGAAGGTGCTTTTGGTGGAGTGGATATAGCCATATTTAAATTTTCAGCAGATGGTAGCCAGAGAGTTTATGCTACTTATTTGGGTGGTAATGGAAACGAACAGCCGCATAGTATGATTACAGATGCAGCCGGCAATTTAATTATTGCAGGCAGAAGTAATTCTTCTAATTATCCGCTGCTTACAGGCATACCATCTACTGGCGCTAATTTTGATATTATTATTACAAAATTTAATGCTGCAGGAAGTGCTTTGATCGGATCCGTAAAAATTGGCGGTTCTAATGATGATGGCGTAAACATCAGACCTAAATATGTCGGTCCAATCGGCGCTGACAGACTTAGAAGAAATTATGGAGATGATGCTAGAAGCGAAGTTATTTTGGATGCTAATAATAATGTTTATCTGGCATCTTGTACACAGTCTTCAGACTTTCCGACTTTTCTTGCAGCACAACCAATTTTTGGTGGGAAACAAGATGGCGTTATTTTAAAACTAAGTCCAAATCTTTCAACTCTTTTATATTCAACTTATTTTGGTGGCACAGATGATGATGCATGTTTTGTTGCTTCCATAAATCCTCTAACACAAAATCTATACATTGGTGGTGCTACATCAAGTTCTAATTTACCCGGTAATACAACAGGTACAATCAATTCAACTTTTCAAGGAGATATAGATGGGTTTGTGACTATACTTCCACCATCGGGAGGTTCTTTTTTAAAAACAACTTATTTAGGCACAAGTGCTAAAGATCTTGTGTATGGACTAAAATTCGATAAGTTTGGATTTCCTTATGTAATGGGAACTACAACAGGTTCTTGGCCTGTTGTAAACGCCGCATTTCAAAATTCAGGATCTAAACAATTTATTTCAAAATTAAAGCCCGATCTATCGGACTATGTTTATTCGACGGTATTTGGAAAAAGCGGAACCGATCCAAGTATTTCTCCTATTGCTTTTTTGGTTGACCGTTGTGAAAATGTTTATGTTTCAGGTTGGGGTGGTGGTATCAATGTAGGGCAAGGATATTCAACAGGAAACACATCAGGTTTGCCTGAAGTAAATCCGTTATCACCCATACCGGCACCAGATGGTAAAGACTTTTATTTTTTTGTACTAAAAAAAGATGCATCATCACAATTGTTCGGATCGCATTATGGCGAAAACGGTGGTAATACAGGAGATCATGTTGATGGTGGCACAAGCCGTTTTGATGCCAATGGTGTAATATACCAGGCTATTTGTGCTAATTGTCAGGGAAGGGTTTCTAATCCTCAGGTATTTTTTCCTGCAACTGCAAATGCATGGGCAAGATTAAATGGTGGTAGTGGATGTAACCAGGGCTCAGTAAAAATAGCAATGAATTTTGCCGGTATTGGTGCAGAATTAGAATCTACAATTGATGGAAAGGTAAATGATACACTTGGCTGTATTCCATTAAAAGTAAGTTTTAAAGATCTTCAAAGAAAGGGTGTAAAATATTACTGGAATTTTAATTCTTCAATAAATCCAAATGGGGTAGATACAGTAACCACAAACCCTGAAGCAGTATTTACATTTAATTTAGTTGGAGTTTACAGAGTAAGATTGATTTCTGAAGATTCATCTACCTGTAACATAAGAGATACAGCTTATTTAAATATTACTGCAGGCAGTAATAAAGTCACAGCTAATTTTAATAAAATTAAAATCCCTCCTTGCGACAGTGCAATATATAAATTTACAAATACTTCTTTTTCAAGTGCCGGCTCATCATTTACTGCTCAATCCTTTGTGTGGGATTATGGTGATGGTTCTCCTTTGGATACCGCAAGTTTTACTCCTGATCGACTTCATCGTTTTCCGGGTCCAGGAACTTATTTTATAAAATTAAAAGTTATAGATCCAAGATTTTGTAATTCTCCTGTTACATTAAATGATACCCTAAGAATTAACCCAAAAGTTGTCGCATTACCTGCCAAAATTGCTTTGGGCTGTATTGGTGATACTATTAAGTTTAAAAACAATTCACTTGCCGGGTTATCGTGGTCATGGCATTTTGGAGATCCTGCTTCGGGCGCAAACGATTCCTCAGCAAACTTTGAACCCACACATATTTACAATGCTCCGGGTTCATACGTTTATTACCTGATTGCATACGATTCTACAACCTGTAATAAAGTAGATACTTCTGATTTTTTTACCATTGTTATAAAAGAAAAACCACAGGCATTATTTACTTGGGCGCCCAATCCTCCTGAGCCAAATGTACCTGTAAGATTTACCAACCTCTCTACTTTTTCAGATACGTATTTATGGGAATTTGGAGATGGAGAAACATCTGTAGAATTTGCGCCCGTGCATGAATATAACACAACAGGTAAATACAGTGCAAGGCTTACTGCATTCAGTAAAGCAGGTTGTGCTGCAGTTTACAGTTTGCCTGTAGATGTAATAATTAATCCATTGCTTGATGTGCCAAATGCATTTACACCAGGAAGGTTTGGTTTAAACAGTGTGGTTAATGTACGTGGTTTTGGAATCATAAAAATGGAATGGAAAATTTATAATAGGTGGGGTCAGTTAATGTTTCAGTCAGGTAGCAAAAAACAGGGTTGGGATGGTACATTTAAAGGTAAACTACAACCTACAGATGTTTATGGATATACATTGGATGCAGAATTTAGTGATGGTAAAAAGTTGAGAAAAACGGGCGATATCACCCTTTTAAGATAACTCAAAACTTATCTGTTATTTAACAGACAACCACAAACAGAAAAGATAAATTTAGGTAAGAATCTTAAACATAAAAACTTAGTTGAATAAAATTAAAAAAATATTATTAATACAACTGATCATGTTTTCAGGAATAATTTCCTTTGGGCAGGATTTGCATTTTTCACAGTTTTTCAATTCACCGCTTACAACAAATCCTGCAAATACCGGTTTTATACCCGATGCTGATTATCGAATTGGTGTTAATTATAGAAACCAGTGGAGCAATATTTTATCAGCCCCATATAAAACGATGAGTGTTTATGGAGATGCACAATTGTTTAGAGATAAATTAGAAAATGGATGGTTAGGTTTAGGCGGTGTTTTGCTCAGCGATAAAGCCGGCAGTGGGGGTTTACGATCAGATAAATTTTATGGATCTATTGCATATCATCAAATGCTTGGATTGAGTAGTTTGTTAAGTGCAGGTTTTAATCTGGGTTATGTTTCAAAAAGAATTGACCCAAGTGCCTTAAAATTCCCGGATCAGTTTAACGGAAAGTTTTTTGATGGTACAACAGCAACCGGCGTTCAGTTTTCAAATCTTAATATTAATTATTTTGATATGCAGGTTGGTTTAAATTATGCCTATTTTCCTAAAGAAGACATCTACATAAATGCGGGTTATTCCATTCATCATGTAAACAGACCAAGAGAAAGTTTTTTTGGTGATAATACAGATGCAGGTAAAATTCCAATGCGGCATATTGGATTTGTAAATGCCATTTTAAAAGTTAATCCAAGGGTTATCATTAATCCCAATATTTATTTTACAACACAACAAAGGGCAATAGAAATTAATGGCGGCATTAATGCCAATTACAATCTTTCTGAATTTGGAGAAACCCAGTTAATAGCAGGATTATACTACCGTTATAATGATGCAGTTATTCCTACCATCGGTTTTGAAACAAAAAAAACTGCATTTACATTTAGTTATGATGTAACGCTTTCTCCTTTAAAAACGTTTAATAATTACCGAGGTGCTGCAGAGTTCAGCATTGTAAAAAAAGGTTTTTATCCTGGTAACAACGACAGACAAACATTGTGTCCAAAGTTTTAAAAAGTTTTATTTTAAAAAAAACATCTATTTTTTGTGAGAGAAATTTTCCTTTCTCCATTTATACATTCCTTTATTAAACCGAACTTTGCCCAAAATTAGCTACATGAATATTGTTGCAGACAGAACAACAAAATACCGGGAACATTTATCAGCATTTAAAAATATTGTCGGAGAAGAATATGTTTTTACAGACGAAGAAACGCTGGATAATTGTGCTAAAGATGAAACCGAAAATCTTTATTTTTTACCGGATATTGTTATAAAACCTCGCACTGCCGAAGAAATAAGTGAGGTAATGAAAATTTGCAATGCACATAAAATCCCTGTTACGCCAAGAGGTGCAGGCACCGGTTTAAGTGGTGGTGCTTTAGCGCATAATGCCGGTGTTGTTATCTCTTTTCAGCGGATGAACAGTATTTTAGAAATTGATGAAAATAATTTACAGGTAACAACTGAGCCGGGTGTAATCACTCAGGTTTTACAAAATGCTGTTAAAGAAAAAGGATTGTTTTATCCGCCTGACCCAAGCAGTTATGGAAGTTGTTTTATTGGAGGAAATATTGCAGAAAACAGTGGTGGTCCCAAGGCAGTAAAATATGGAGTTGTAAAAGATTACGTGTTAAACCTACAGGTTGTTTTGCCTACGGGAGAAATTATTTGGACGGGTGCAAATGTTTTAAAAAATGCTACAGGTTATAATTTAACGCAGCTTATTGTAGGGAGTGAAGGAACACTTGGACTTGTAACAAAAATTGTGTTGAAGTTAATTCCACATCCAACACATGATCTTTTAATGCTTGTTCCATTTAACGATCTGGAAAAAGCCGGAGCTGCTGTGAGTGCAATTTTTCGTGCAGGTTACACACCTAGTGCACTGGAATTGGTGGAAGCAAATGCGCTTAAAATTGTAAGTAAATTTGTTGACAGCAGTTCTGTAAAAATTGATGATGATGTAGCAGCCCATATTATTATTGAAGTTGATGGAAATGATATGGATGTTTTAATGAAGGAAATGGAAGCTATTGCAACTGTACTTGCGGATTATGATTGTGGTGAAATTTATTTTGCAGATGATGCGCAGCAAAAAGCTGAATTGTGGAAGCTGAGAAGAAGGGTGGCAGAGGCTGTGAAAATTGATGGATATACAATTGAAGAAGATACAGTTGTTCCAAGAGCTGCACTGCCAAAACTTATAAAAGGTATTAAAGCTTTAAGTATGGAATACGATTTTGAAGTTGTATGTTATGGGCATGCAGGCGATGGTAATTTACATGTGCGTATAAAGAAAGAAGGATGTGTTTACAGTCTTAACAACGAGAAAATAATTCCTGCATTAAAAGCATTGTTTAATCTTATAAAATCGCTGGGTGGTACAATTAGCGGCGAACACGGTATTGGGCTTATTCAAAAGGAGTTTATTCCAATTATGTTTGATGAAATAACGCTAAATATTATGCGTGGAATAAAGAAAACTTTTGATCCAAATAATATTTTAAATACTGGTAAAATTTTTGATCTGCTGTAAACAGATCGTTTTTATTTCAGTCTTATTAAATTAAATTTTATGAATATGATGAAGTTGTATATGTCTTTTTTTTGTTTGAGTCTTCTGTGTTTAAATGTAAACGCACAAACGGAAAAAAAAGAAGAGAATGAAGTCATAAAAGGAGGCTTTAAAAAAGAAAACTTATTTGTGGGCGGTAATGTTGCATTGGGTTTGGGTTCGGGTAACTTTTCAGTGGGTGTTGGGCCATACATTGGGTACAGCATAAACAAATACATTGATGCAGCTGTTGGTTTAAACTATAGTTACCTATCCCAAAGAGATTATTACACTACTCAAAAAAATCGCCAGTCTGTAATTGGCCCAAGTGCATTTGTAAGATTGTATCCTGTAAAATTTCTGTTTGCACATGCGCAGTATGAGTACAATTTTATTAAGTATAAACAAATCTATGGCAACGGTATTCCTGATAATGTATATAAGATAAATGTTCCAAGTTTTTTAATAGGGCCCGGCTTTGCAAGTGGAAGAGATGCTTACAGTAAAAGCTTTTATTATATTTCAGTATTGTTTGATGTTTTAAAGAATAAAAATTCTCCATATACTGATAATCTTGGTCGGGTAACACCTATTTTCCGTGCAGGTTATCATGTTGCTCTTTTTCAGGGAGATGGCGGTAGAAGCAGTAATAGAAGAAACGAAAGAAGAAGATTTTAAAGGTATTTTAAAAGTGCGGTCGGTTCATTGATTACCGTAAACTGATCATTTGGATGATTGTATAAAAAACCTTCGCCATGCAAATGCGCCATATGTGCAATAAGGTGATTGTAAAAGCCTGCAGTATTTAAAATAAAAACCTGTTTGCTGTGAATCTTTAGTTGGTTCCATGTAAGCATTTCAAAAACTTCATCTAAAGTACCATAGCCGCCCGGTAAAATTATTGCAGCATCGCATCTTTCATAAATCATTTTTTTTCGGCTATGCATTCCATCCACCACATGTGTTTCTGTAAGAGATTCATGTAAGGTTTCTTGGGTCTGCAATAATTCAGGAATAATTCCTGTAACAGTGCCTTTATTTTCTAAAACTGTATTTGCTACAGCACCCATCAGTCCTCTGTTTCCACCGCCGTAAACAACGGCTATATTTTTTTCTGCCAGTAGTTTTCCCAGAGCTCTTGTATGTTCTTCGTACAATGGATTTTCTCCTAATTTACTTCCACAAAAAACTGCAATTGCTTTTATACTCATCTTTACATTTTTATGAATGCAATGTGCTCAATTTTTTTATTAAAACAGCATTGGTGCAATTATTTTTTTGTTATGCCAACACTCCAAAATTAAAATGTAATACCATAAATCAATATCCATTTTTTAACTTCACTTCATGAACAAAAACATCTTACATTTATTTAAAATTGCTCAAAAAGATAACCGATTAATTATAGGTTTAATGAGTGGTACTTCTTTAGATGGGCTCGATATTGCGCTGTGTAACTTAACCGGTGGTGGTTTACAAACAGAAATGAAATTAATACAGTTTGAAACGATGCCTTATGATGAAGATTTTAAGCAAGAGATAAAAACAATTTTCAGTAAAAAAAATGTAGAGCTGCAAAAGCTCACTTTGCTAAACGCATGGGTTGGTTTGCAGCATGGTAAAATGGTCAATAATTTTTTACAAAAATGGAATATTAAAATCGAAGATGTTGATATTATTGCAAGTCACGGTCAAACAGTTTACCATGCTCCTAAAACTTTACATGGTCTTTCAAAATTTGGAAATGCTACTTTACAAATAGGAGATGGCGACCATATTGCTGTAACAACGGGAATAATTACTATTAGCGATTTTCGTCAAAAAAATATTGCAGTAGGGGCTGAGGGTGCGCCATTGGCTGTGTACGGAGATTTTATTTTGTTTAGTAAAGCTGGAGAAGACAGAATACTTTTAAATATTGGTGGCATTGCAAATTTTACTTTTTTGCCGGGAGATAAAAACCCTTCCAATATTTTGTGTACCGATGTTGGCCCGGGAAATACAATAATGGATTCCTACATACAACAACATTTTCCCGGTAAATATTTTGATGAAAATGCTACTGTTGCCCTACAGGGCAAAATTGACGAATCACTTTTATCAGCATTAAAAGAACATCAGTTTTTTAAAAGTAATTTTCCAAAAACAACCGGCCCTGAATTATTTAATCTGACTTATTTATTGGAAGCAAAAAGCAAATCGGGCACAAACAATTTGAGCACATACGATGTAATGGCTACGCTTAATAAATTTTCTGCAGATATGATTGTCGAAGCAATTACAGCATTAATAAAAAATAAAAATATAATTCTTTACAGCAGTGGCGGCGGCATGCACAATCCTTTGTTGATCCAAAATATAAAAAATCAATTGCCGGAAATTTCTTTTAAAACAACCGAAGATTTAAATATAAATCCTGATGCAAAGGAAGCTATTTTATTTGCGCTCCTTGCAAACGAAGCACTGTGTGGCGGCGAAATTAATTTTGGTAAAGTTGCACCACCTGTAAGTATGGGTAAAGTAAGTTTTCCTAATTAATTTTTTGAAAGTTACAGGTCTACTTTAGAGCTTCAATTGCCTTTTTAACACTCCCGTTTCTTAATAATAAATCCCTTGCAGTTTTATAATCTTTTATACCGGCTTGTTCCATCAGCATTTTAGTACCTCGGTCCACCAATTTATCATTGGTGAGTTGCATGTTTACCATTTTATTTCCTTCTACTCTTCCAATCTGTATCATCACCGTTGTTGAAATCATATTCAACACAAGCTTTTGTGCCGTACCGCTTTTCATACGGGTACTTCCTGTAACAAACTCGGGTCCAACAACCACTTCTATAGGATAATCTACAGCTGCACTAAGTGGTGAGCCTTGGTTGCAACTTATAGCGCCAGTTATTATATTTTTAGTTCTGCATACTTCCAACGCACCTATCACATAAGGTGTAGTACCGCTTGCTGCAATACCAATTACAACATCATTTTTATTTATACCATTTTCTTGCAAATCTTTCCATCCCTGAGTAAGACTATCTTCTGCGTTTTCTATTGCTTTTTGTATGGCCTTTTCACCACCTGCAATTATGCCGATTATGATGCCATAAGGCATGCCAAATGTTGGTGGTATTTCACTCGCATCTAAAATGCCTAATCTTCCGCTTGTCCCTGCACCTATATAAAATAATCTGCCACCCTCAAGTATTTTGTCAACAATGATAGTTACAAGTTGTTCTATTTGCGGAATAGCCGAGGCTACAGCCGCAGCAACGGTTTCATCTTCTTTATTAATATTTGTAAGCAGTTCACGCACACTCATTTTTTCCAGATCATTGTAATTGCTTATGCTCTCCGTAACCCTTATAAAGTCCTCCATTTTATTCTTTATTGAAGAATGAAAGTGTAATTTAAAGCTTAAATTTTTGTGCATTTATTTAAACTGCTTTATCAGTTTAATAATAAAAAAAGAAACTATATTTATCTGAATAAAGTGGTTATAAAACAATTATTATGGATAACGAAATAACTAAGCCCCATCGTTTATTATCTTTCGAAAAAATTGATACCGTTATCTACACTTCTATCGAGGAAGTTTGTAATGCTGTTGCAAACGAAATAGCAACACTTATTACTACAAAAAATGCTGCGGGAGAAATAACTGTTCTCGGTCTTGCAACAGGGGCAACACCTAAAAAAGTTTATGCTGCATTAATTCGTTTACACAAAGAGCAGGCTTTGAATTTTGAAAATGTTGTAGCCTTTAACCTTGATGAATATTATGGTCTGCAACCGGATGCTATACAGAGTTACAGCAGGTTCATGAACGAAAATTTATTTTACCACATCAACATAAAAAAAGAAAATTGTTTTATTCCGCAGGGAGATTCAAATCCTGAAGATATAAAAATGCATTGTGAAGAGTATGAACAAAAGATGGCGTTTTATGGTGGCATAGATTTTCAGTTATTGGGCATTGGCCGTAACGGACATATCGGTTTTAATGAACCCGGCAGCCATGTAAAATCTGTAACAAGACTCATTACACTCGATAATTTAACCCGTTTTGATGCAGCATATGAGTTTGGCGGTCTCGCTAATGTGCCCCGCAAAGCAATAACAATGGGTATTGGCAGTATTTTAAAAGCAAAAAGAATTGTACTGCTAGCCTGGGGCGATTCAAAAGCAAATATTATAAAAGAATCGATTGAAGGTCCGGTAACAGAATTTGTGCCTGCTTCTTATTTGCAGGGTCATCAAAATGTGCAGTTTGTTTTGGATGAAAGCAGTTCTGCAGAACTTACCCGTATTAAAACACCATGGCTTACAGATGATGTTTTCTGGAATAAAAACCTCATAAAAAAAGCAGTAACTAATCTTTCCTTTGCACTGCTAAAATCTATTCTAAAATTAACCAATAACGATTATAACCAAAATGGGTTAAGCGATTTACTGGCATTGTATGGGGAGGCTTACGATATAAATATTGAAGTATTTAACCAGTTACAACACAGCATTACGGGGTGGCCCGGCGGCAAGCCAAATGCCGAAGATACACACAGGCCCGAACGTGCAAATCCTGCAAAAAAAAGAGTACTTATTTTTAGCCCGCACCCCGATGATGATATTATTTCTATGGGTGGAACTTTTCAACGTTTGGTTGACCAAGGCCATGATGTACATGTGGCTTACCAGACCAGTGGCAACATTGCAGTGGCCGATGATGAGGCTTTGCGGTTTATAGAATTTGTAAAAGATTATAATGAACAGTTTGATTTAAAAAGTGATCAAACCGAAAAAATGTATGACAGTGCGCTGGCCTTTCTAAAAATAAAGCGAAATGGCGAAAAAGATATTGATGCATTGCGGCAGGTGAAAGGAATTATAAGAGAGGGAGAGGCAAAAAATACCTGCCGATTTATAGGCTTGCCTCCGCAAAATGCGCACTTTTTAAATCTGCCTTTTTACGAAACCGGACTTGTAGAAAAAAATGGAATAGGAGAAGCAGACTTTAAAATAATTGAAAGAATAATCGACGAAATAAAACCCCATCAAATTTATGCCGCCGGCGATTTGGCTGACCCACATGGCACACACCGTGTTTGCTTGGAGGGCGTTTTTGAAGCCGTAAAAAGATTGAAGTACCACCAATATATGAGTGACTGTTGGGTTTGGTTATACAAAGGCGCTTGGGCCGAGTGGGATATAGATATGATAGAAATGGCTGTGCCCATGAGCCCTGACCAGGTACTTAAAAAACGCAGCGGCATATTCAAACACCAGAGCCAAAAAGATGGTGTGGTTTTTCAGGGAGCAGATAGCCGGGAGTTTTGGAAACGAGCCGAAGAGCGCAACAAAGCCACAGCAGACCTTTACAATAAATTAGGCTTGGCGGAATATGCCGCAATGGAAGCTTTTGTGCGTTGGCGGTTTTGAAAGATTAATAAGTTTTTTATTTTTTTGGGGCTGTGGTCTGTAGAGTTTTGCTTAATATATGTTGCCGCTATCCGCAACAATCTTTTGCTCAAATGCACCAAAAAGGATTTTAACCTCTATCCGCCAGCCCTTGGGCAGTTTTGCTTTTTTGAACTGGATATATTATCTCATAAAAATTCTTTCTTCGTTATTATACATCCGTAATCTTTTACTTCCATTGTTTTACTTTGTCTTTTGCAAATATAGGAGGCTTGGTTTTTTTACTTACCGACCTAAGAATTGTTTGATCTTGAAATTAATTTATCTTTTTGATGGCTAAAATATATATACAATAATCGGCTGATCGAACATGAGGCCTTGGTAGGTGAAATGGATTCGGTTTAGAATTCACAAAGAAAAAATGCAACGCCGGCTTAGCAGATTGTTTATTTTAATTTCTATATCGTTTCTAAAATATGTTTTGTCAATTCGTTTTCTGTGTTGCCTGTGTTTATAGTTGATGCAGGTTCAAATAACATAACCGAAACTTCGTTTTCTGCAACTGGTTTGTGTTCGGTTCCTTTACGAACAATAAGAAATTCATTTTTGTTGATTACGATTGTCTTGTCTCGAAATTCTATTTTTAAAATGCCATCAATTACTAAAAACATTTCGTCTTCATTGTCGTGTTTGTGCCATATAAATTCCCCTTTTAACTTTGCAAGTTTAAGGTGTTGTCCATTTAATTCTCCAATAATTTTGGGGCTCCAGTGTTCAGAGAATAAATTTAATTTTTCTGGAATAATTACTTTTTTCATTTTGAATATTAGTCGGTTTTTGATCACTGTTTGTGAGATTAGAATTTTATGTCTACTCATTTAAAAATTGTTGAAAAAATATATAATGCTTCAACGGCTGCGGGATGGACGGTAGTAGCTCTTCCAAATAATGGACTTTAAAGTTTTGTAAATATTGCTGCGGCACTACTACAAACAGCCCAAACAAAAGTTGAATAAAATACAAATACCCACAACCTCAAATTGTTTTAAAAAACAATGAATCTAAAAATCTTTTTTGTTGACAATTCACCATTCACAACTACACTTTTATATAAATCTTTTTCCTATCCATTAGCCATGCAAAAAACCACATCATTCCAATAAAAAAAATTGCATAAATGAGCGATCCTAATCTTGGTTCAACGGGCAAAATAGGTTTGCAAATATGTTCGTAAAACCAGCCAAAAGGAGAGAGATAATTTTGTTTGCCTGCTGCATCTATTGCTCCTGGAATTTTTATTAATGCCAGTAACCTTGGCAGCACGCCACTGAGTACGAAAATGAACAAAGCATTTTTTCCAAACACATCAAAAAAAAGGCTCCATGTGCCTTTGGCATTTTTAAATTCTATTAAATAAATCATTACCGAAAGTGTGAGCAATGCAAGACCTGTGGTGTAAACGGTATAACTGCTCGACCATATTTTTTTGTTGATTGGGAAAACCATATCCCATGCAAGGCCGGTAACAATGAGCACACAACCTGCAACAAATAAGCCGTTGAGCATTTCCTGCGTTTTACCTTTTTGTAAAATATAATTGCCAGCCAGGTAGCCAAAAATTACTTGTACAATTCCGGTAAAACTGTTCATTAAACCTTCGGGATCAAAAGCTACCCCTTCACCCTTGTACATGTGGCTTTCGCCCAAAATATTTTTATCTATTCCGGTACCGAACCAGCCTGCCAAACTAAATGGATCAGATGGATTCATTATCACACATAAAAACCAATAGCCTAACAAAATAAATGCACCTGCTACAAATGCGCCCCGTACTTTAAAAAAATGAACGATGATGGATGCAAAAAAATAACACACAGCTATGCGTTGCAGCACACCAAAAATTCTCAATGTCTCAGAAGGCTTAGCAACAAAATTTCCGGCATCACCATACTTTATAAATGGAAACCAATTTAAAAAAATACCAATAAAAAAAATCAGCAATGTTCTCTTTATAATTTTGAACCAAAAAGTTTTTTCGCCTGCTGCTTCCAGTTTAGGAATTACAAAAGCCATGGCATTACCTACAGCAAATAAAAAAAAAGGAAATACCAAATCTGTTGGTGTGCAACCATGCCATGCTGCATGCTCCAACGGCGGATAAATAAAACTCCATGAGCCCGGATTATTTACCAGTATCATCAGTGCAACTGTGGCTCCTCTAAAAACATCAAGCGAATAAAAACGTTGATTCATGAGTTAATTTTAAAAGAAGGAGTTAATTTTTTTATCAAGGTAAATTATAAAATTCTTTTAAAAAATAGTAAGGGTTTGATTTTATTGTTTAAAAACTTACTTTCGGTTTTCTAATATCTTTACTGACACAAAATTTTCATAAAAACTGATTATGTCGCCATACCTGCTTTTGTCTTTTGTAGTTGGTTATTTTATTTTATTATTGATAGTGGCCTGGTACACGAGCCGAAATTCTAACAACGAATCTTTTTTTATTGGTAATAAAAATTCTAACTGGATGTTGGTGGCCTTTGGTATGATCGGTACTTCTTTGTCGGGTGTAACCTTTGTTAGTGTACCCGGTGGTGTTGGTAAAGAATCTTTCGCTTATTTTCAAATTGCAATAGGCTATCTCATAGGTTATTTCGTGGTGGCGTTTGTGTTACTACCATTGTATTACAAGCTAAACCTAACATCAATTTATGATTATTTAAGCGGCAGACTTGGTGTAAAATCGTACAAAACAGGCGCATCATTTTTTATATTAAGCAGAACATTGGGCGCTACTGCACGATTGTATTTGGTAGTAAAAATTTTGCAGGATGCAATTCTTTCACAACTTGGTATTCCGTTTTGGGTAACTACACTTATCATTTTATTAATGATATTAATTTATACTTATGAGGGTGGTGTAAAAACAATTGTATTTACAGATACTTTGCAAACTACTTTTATGCTGACTGGTTTGGTAGTTTGTGTGTTGTACATTTTACATACTATGAATCTAAATTTGTTTTCTGCTTTGGATGCCATGAAAGATAAAGGTTATTCAAAAGTATTTTTTACAGAGCCACAAAGCAAACTATTTTTTATAAAACAAATACTGGCAGGTGCATTTATTACCATCACTATGACTGGTATGGATCAGGAAATGATGCAAAAAACAATTTCAGTAAAACGCTTAGGTGATTCTCAAAAAAATATTATTACGCTTTCTATTATTCTTGTATCTGTATTATTATTGTTTCTTTTTTTGGGAGGACTTTTACATATTTACGGAACCCAGCAGGGCGTTACTGTTACGGGTGATAAATTATTTCCTGAGTTAGCACTTCACCACATGCCGCAAATCGTTTCTGTAATCTTTATTATTGCATTAATTTCTGCATTGTTTCCTAGCGCGGATGGGGCTATTACTGCACTTACCTCGTCTATATGTATAGATATTATTGGTATGCAAAGGCGTAATGATATGACGGAAGTAACCAAAAAGAAAATGAGACAAAGAGTGCATTTAATGGTAGCATTCGTTTTCCTTTTGTTTGTTTTGGTATTTTACCAGGTAAATAACCCAAGTATGATTGGGGTTATACTTAAAGTTGCTGCTTACACTTATGGGCCACTTTTAGGACTGTTTACTTTCGGGATAATTAGTAAAAGAAATGTGCATGATAACATGGTTCCATTTGTATGTATAGCTGCGCCATTAATCTGTTTTTTTGTAGATAAGTTTCAAAATGTATTATTGGGGGGGCTGCAAATTGGATCAGAACTTTTATTACTTAATGGGTTTCTTACATATATTGGTTTGTTAATAGTATCTAAAAAAGTGGAGAAACAAATAGCTAATTAATGGAAATTATAAACCTCCTAGCAGAAAATTATATCGAAAAACTCTCGAGCCCTGTGCATGCATTTCTGCAACAGATTTTAGAGGAAACAAATACTGATCATCCCCATGCACACATGATAAGTGGTGCAGTACAAGGCAAGTTTTTGCAGATGATTAGCAGAATGATAAAACCACTGAAAGTATTAGAAATAGGGACTTTCACAGGGTTTAGTGCTTTGTGCCTTGCTGAAGGATTACAAACTAATGGCGAAATTCATACGATCGAATTAAGAGAAGATGATGCCGCAACAGCACAAAAAAACTTCAATAAAACTTCTTATAAAGAAAGTATAAAATTACACATTGGAGATGCTAAAATAATAATTCCGACGTTATTACATGAATGGGATCTTATTTTTATTGATGCTGATAAAACAAGTTATATTGATTATTACGAATTAACTTTGCCAAAACTCAAAAAGAATGGTTTTATATTGGCTGATAATGTGTTGTTTCATGGGCAAGTACTCCATGAAAATATCACTGGAAAAAATGCCAAGGCAATAGATGTTTTTAATAAGCACATTGCCAATGATAGAAGAAGCGAACAGGTTTTACTTTCCGTTAGAGACGGAATTTCTATAATAAGAAAAGTATAATATGAAGAAACTTATTTTTATTATTACTGTAGTTACATCAAGCAGTAATTTATTTGCTCAAAAAATTTCACCTGATGAATATATCCATACTTACTGCAGCATGGCTGTTGCGGAAATGAAACGTTCAGGTATTCCTGCATCTGTAACACTTGCGCAGGGTATTTTAGAAACAGAATGTGGTAACAGTGAGCTGGTAAAAAAATCGAATAACCATTTTGGTATAAAATGTAAAAGCACATGGGCCGGTGAAAGTGTATCACATACTGATGATGCACCTAATGAGTGCTTTAGAAAATACAATAATCCCGCAGACAGTTACAAGGATCATAGCGACTATTTAAAGACTTCACCTCGATATGCAGCTTTATTTCAATTGTCACCTTCAGATTACAAAGGTTGGGCTTATGGATTAAAAAAAGCAGGTTATGCCACCAATCCTCAATACCCACAAATAGTAATTTCTAATATTGAAAAATATAATTTACAGCAATATGATAATTTAACCGACCAGGATTTGGATGTCATTGCCATCAATAAAATAATTACTGCCCAAAAGCCGGAAGTGCAAAATATTGCTGTAGATATTACAGCCATTGAAAATTCCATTAAATTAAAAAATAGAATTAATGGCCTTAAGGCTTTAATGGCCCCCAAGGGTTCGTCTTTGCTTGTTATAGCTTCAAAAGCAAATATTGATTTAGGAAAATTATTGGAGTTTAATGATCTCTTTACTGATGGTTTAATAAATGATGAGCAGGTAATTTATTTAGAGAAAAAACCTAAACAGGGGAATAGAGATTTTTACATTGTTTTGCAAATTGAAACCTTGTATGATATTTCGCAAAACAATGCTATTCAGTTAAAATATTTATTGCAGTTTAATAATATGGAAGTAAATCAAACTGTACAGAAAGGAACAAAAATTAAATTACGTAACACAGAAGCAACTTCTTTAACCTTTTCAAAATAATTTTACATGTCTGTTATACAGGTTAAAGATAAAAAGTTTAGACCCTATTTATCTGCAGTACAAATTGATGAACAGGTTAAAAGAGTAGCTGCTGAAATTAATACAGATTATGAAGGGAAAAGTCCTTTGTTTATAGCTATTTTAAACGGATCGTTTATGTTTGCTTCAGATCTTTTTAAAGAACTAACTATAGAAGCAGAAATTTGTTTTATAAAATTAGCATCTTATAAAGGTACCAAAAGTACAGGGCAGATAATAACTTCAATTGGCCTCGATGCTACATTAACAGGGCGTCATGTAATAATTTTAGAGGATATTGTAGATACAGGAAAAACATTATATGAATTTTTGCCACAGCTGGTAAATCACCAACCCGCATCTTTAAAAATTGCTGCTTTATTACATAAGCCTGATGCGTTGGTATACCCTATAATTATTGATTATTTAGGCTTTAATGTACCTGATAAATTTTTGCTTGGCTATGGATTGGATTATGATGGCTTTGCCAGAAATCTAAAGGAAATTTATCATCTTATTATAGACTAAATTTTCTCTTTCAAATTAAATCATAATGATTTATTTTTCTAATACAATCTATTAACAGGTTTACTTATTAAATTATTTTAATTATATTTATATAACAAGTTTTAAAATTTAAATATTTTATTGTTTGATTTTGTTTTTTTTCGGTTACCAAAATAAATAATTATACGAAGTTCTTTCGTGTTACTGTTTGAAAAAAATAGTGTCATATTGCCTGTTTTTTTGTTTTGCGCTTTCAGCCAAATCACAAAATTATCTTCGAGGTACTATCCGAGGTGAAAAAAATACTTTTTTACAAAACGCTAAGATTTATTTACATTCCTCTAAATTATCTTTTGTATCCAGTTTGGATGGGAGCTTTGGTATTCCTTCTTCAAAATTTTACGACTCTATAACCGTTAATCTAGAGGGTTATAAATCTCAAATATCTGCTATTAAAGCTGATAGCTGGCTTACTGTTACATTAAAAAGCAATGAAACAGTCTTGACTAAAAACAAACCTAAATTAATTTCAATTACAAAAGATGCAAAAGAAACTTCGAGATATAATCCAATTATTAGCGATGAAACGTATTTTAAAATAGTTGAAAATGAATTTGTAAAAACTGAAAAATTTCCCAATGCCAGTTTTTCATTATTTGTAAACAAAGCTTCCTATAGTAACGTACGTAGGTTTATAAATACGCAGAGCAAAGTGCCACCCGACGCAGTAAGAATTGAAGAGATGATTAATTATTTTAATCTTGATTACGAAAATCCGGGTGTTAATGAAATCTTTAACATCAGAAGCTCAATAGCATCGTGCCCATGGAACAAGAATAACAAACTATTATATTTAAAAACAAGTGCCAAAAAGATAGATTTAAACAAAACCCCCCCAGGAAATTTTGTTTTTCTGATTGATGTTTCCGGAAGTATGGACATGCCTAATAGACTTCCTTTATTAAAGGAGGCATTTCAGCTGTTTGTAAAAAATTTAAGGCCGATTGATAAAGTGTCTATAGTTACTTATGGGGGTGTTGTGAGCACTTGGCTAGAACCTACAAGTGGCAATGAAAAAGAAAAAATAAACAATTCTCTTGAGTTGCTTGTTGCTGCCGGCGATACACCGGGTGAATCTGCAATTATTGCCGCATACAAGCTAGCAAATTCAACCTTTATCAAGGATGGTAACAATAGGGTTATTTTGGCAACAGATGGCGATTTTAATGTTGGACAAACTTCAGAAAAAGCGCTCGATGAATTAATAACTAAACAACGTGAATCAGGTGTTTATCTTACTTGTCTTGGGGTAGGTATGGGAAATTTTAAGGACTCTAAATTGCAAACCCTTGCAAAACGGGGCAACGGTAATTATGCCTATATTGATGATTTAAATGAGGCTGAAAAAGTATTGGTGCACGAACTTACAGAAACGCTTTATACAGTTGCAGACAATGCTTTTATAAATGTAATTTTTGACGAAAAACAAATAGCCAGTTATCGGCTTATAGGATTTGATAATAAACGAGACGCAGTACAGGATGTTAGCAGTGAAATTGATGGAGGCGAGATGGGAAGTGGAAGCAGTACAATGGCTTTGTTTGAAATTGAACCTACAACAAAATGCAGCGCAGGTATTAATATTGGGAAACTGATTTTAAAATTTCACGATCCGAGTGTCCCTCCTGCAACATTAAAAGAAATAAATTATGATATTCCTTTTAATAAAGCTGATTCGGTTACAAATAGTGAAAAGTTTTCTGCTGCCGTTGCCATGTTTGGTTTAAAACTTAAAGAATCCCCTTATTTAAATAATGCAACTTGGAAAGATGTAAAATCGTATGCTTTAACTGCAGCGGATACAAAAATATATTTACAAGATGATTTTTTGAAGCTGGTTGAAAAAGCTATAAAAATTTATGAACCAGGTAAGAAAAAAAGAAAAAATGAAAGTGAAGATTGAAAAAATATTTGTGAAGTCATAACATAAAAAAGCTTTCTTATTTCTAAGAAAGCTTTTTTATGTTATGAATATTCTTTAGTTTATTTTACTTCAATGCCATCATTTAACTCGGCATCTACTAAAATTCTACCACAGTTCTCACAAACCATAATTTTTTTACGTAGCTTAATTTCGCTCTGCTTTTGTGGAGGTATAGCGTGAAAACAACCCCCACAACTGTCTCTTTCAACAGCAACAACTGCCAAACCATTTCGGTAGTTATTTCTGATACGATCATATCCTACCAAAAGTCTTTCTTCCACATGTGCCCTTGCAGATTCTATGTCTTTACTAAAATGTTTTTCCTCTTTTTCTGTTTCACTTATAATTTTTTCAAGTTCGCTTTTCTTACCGCTCAGATTTGATTCTTTGGTAGAAACTGCTCTTTTTGCAATTTCAAGTTGTCTTGCTTTTTCTCCTATTTCTTCGTGTGCATCTTTAATATGTTTTTCGCACAATTTTTCTTCCAGCTGCTGCATTTCAATTTCTTTGTTGATTGCTTCAAATTCACGGCTGTTTTTTACGTTTTCGCTTTGCTTCTCGTATTTTTCAATAAGCACTTTCGCTTCTTTAATACCTTCCTTACGAAGATCTATAAATTCAGTAATGCCATTTATTTCTTCTTCAACACGGGTTTGTCGGGCATGTAATCCCTCAATTTCATCTTCCAAGTCTTTAACTTCCATAGGCAATTCACCTTTAAGTACATGAATCTCGTCAAGCTTGCTGTCAATCTTTTGCAAACGTACAAGAGAAGTCAATTTTTCTTCTACTGAAAATTCTTTAACTGCTGCCATGGTATATTTTTTTATTATATGTTTTTCGAAACAAAATATTGCACAGGGTTGGTATTGACGCCTGTTTTTTGGATGGCGAAGTTAGGGAATTTATTGCTCAAAAGATCAATAAGCAGCTCTATGGTAAACTGTTCACTTTCATAATGTCCTATATCAATTAAAAGCATTTGTTCATCTGCATCAAAAAATTCGTGGTATTTTACATCTGAAGTTATAAAAACATCAGCACCGGCAACTTTTGCACTGTTTATTAAAAAACTTCCTGCACCCCCGCAAATGGCAATTTTTTTGCAGGGTAAGTTTTTAAGTAATGTATGTTTTATCATTTTCAGTTTAAAAACAGTTGCTAATTGTTCAAGGAAATCTGCTTCGTTTATTGGCTGTGCGAGTGCACCAATTATTCCACTTCCAACCTCCTGATTGTGGTTATCTAAATTATAAACATCATGTGCCACTTCTTCGTAAGGATGATTATCCTTCATAACTTTTATAATATTGTTTTGTAACCAGTCAGGAAAGATCACTTCAATTTTTACTTCTTTATCAATATTTCTAACGCCTATACTTCCACTAAAAGGATCAGCATTTTCGCCGGGTTTAAATGTACCAATCCCTGTAATTGTAAAACTGCATTCGCTGTAATTACCAATATTGCCTGCACCCGCCGCAAACAATGCTTCACTTAATTTGTCTTCATTTTCTTTTGGAACAAATACGATTAATTTTTTAAGAATATCCTTTTTAGGACATAAAATACGGACATTTTGAAGACCAAGCATTTCTGCAATTTTACCATTAACACCTGCAAGTACGTTATCTAAATTAGTATGAACAGCATAAATAGCAATATCATTTTTAATAGCTTTAATGATGGTTCGTTCTACGTAATTCGATCCGTTTAATTTTTTTAAACCCTTAAATACAATAGGATGGTGTGCAATAATAAGGTTACATTTTTTTTCGATTGCTTCCTGCACAATTGCTTCTGTGCAATCGAGACTGATAAGTGCTCCGGAACAAAAATCTTTAGCATTGCCGGTAATTAAACCTGCATTGTCATAATCTTCCTGTAATGAACAAGGGGCAATTGTTTCAATAAAATTGGTAATATCTTTAATATTCATTTAAATATTTTTTTCAATATTAAAAGTATGTTGAAATTTTAAATTGTGCTTAATCAAAGTAATCCGTTTCTATTAGTAATAAATGAACTATATAATAAACCCCATGAAATATTTTTCGAATTATACTCAGTATAAAAAGGCACTTCAAAAAATTGCGGATATAAAATATGCTTCTGCCGTACTGCAGTGGGATCAGGAAACTTACCTACCAAAAAATAGTAACGATGGCAGAGGAAGACAAATTGCCACTTTAGATGAACTGGCTCATGAGCAGTTTACAGATAGTAAATTGGGAGATTTAATGAGTGAAATACTTCTTTCAAATCAATTAAGTGACCATGAAAAAAGAAACGTAACACTGAGTTTGGAAGACTATAATAAAAATAAAAAACTTCCCTCGTCATTTGTCCGTAAAATGAGTGAGGTGGTTAATAAAAGCTTTCATGCCTGGTTAAATGCACGCCGAGAAAATAAATTCAGCATTTTTAAAAATCCTTTGCAGGAAATTATTGAATTAAAAAAACAAGAGGCTGATCTGTTGGGCTATGAAAATCACCCTTACAATGCATTGATGAATAATTACGACAAAGGTTTAACAACAACAATTGTTGATAAATTATTTTCAAATCTACAGCCACAGCTTTCCCATATATTGGAAAAAATTACAGCTCAACCTAATACTGATGATAGCATGCTGCATCAGCATTTTGATAAAACAGTACAATGGGATACAGGTATTGAGATTTTAAAAAGAATGCATTTTAATTTTGATGCAGGGCGACAGGATATCAGTGAGCATCCATTCACAACAAACTTTAGCAGCAAAGATGTAAGAGTAACCACAAGGATAAATGAAAATGATTTTGGTAATATGTTATGGAGTTGCATACATGAAGGCGGGCATGCACTGTATGAGCAAGGCTTACCGGACGATGAATATGGATTGCCTCTGGGTGAATATTGCAGCCTGAGCATTCACGAAAGCCAGAGCCGTTTATGGGAAAATTGTATTGGTCGTAGCTTATCTTTCTGGAAACATAATTATAACCTGTTGCAACAAAAATTTCCTGAGCAGTTTAAAAATAAAACGGTTGAAGAATTTTATGCAGCCATCAATAAAGTACAGCCATCACTAATTCGAACGGAGGCGGATGAAGTTACTTATCATTTTCACGTAATGATTCGTTATGAAATTGAAAAATTATTGATAGAAGGAGCGCTCAAAACAAAAGATATACCGTCATATTGGAATGAAAAGTATAAAAATTATTTGGGAGTTTCTGTTCCCAACGATGTGCAGGGTTGCCTGCAAGACGTACATTGGAGCCATGGAAGTTTTGGATACTTTGCAACTTACAGTTTTGGAAGCTTATATGCGGCACAATTTTATCTGAGCATAAAAAATGTTCATTCAAATATTGAAAATGAAGTTTGCCAAGGACAAACAGAAAAAGTTTGGGATTGGTTAAAAAATAATATCTACAGGCATGGTAGATATTTTAATTCTGAAGAATTGTGTAAAGCGGCAACAGGCAAAGTTTTAGACAGTAAATATTTTATAGATTATTTAAAAAATAAATATTTACAATAGCTTTACAAACTTTTTTATAAAAAAAATCCGACTGCAATATTATCTATACTCCTTCTAAAAAATTTTTTAAAAAACAAACATTAAGAAAAGCGTGAGAAAAAGATTCCCCAACTCTTAGTATTATTAAGATTAACACTTTTTTAATCTTTATATTTTTGTCTTTGAACAATTTTTAGCAATAATTTCTGTTATATTACAAGCAAGCCAGAAATGGTGTCCTATATCCCAAATAGTAAAACAATTTTCCCATGAGCCCAAAAATGCTCATTAAACAAATAAGTTGCGTATCATTATTTGTATTAATTTCTTTTTTATCAAAATCACAACTTGTAACAAAGTTTAGTGCTACTCCACTTTCAGGGTGCGCACCTTTCACAGTAAATTTTTCGGATCAATCAATCGGTAATCCAAATTATTGGAAATGGGATTTGGGAAACAGCACAGTATCTTTTCTACGTAACCCTTCTACAATTTATTTAAACCCTGGAATTTATAGTGTAAAACTGGTAATTCGCAATGCTGCGGGTTTGGCAGATTCTTTAACTCAAACCCAGTACATCAATGTTTATGCAAAACCGGTAACTAATTTTTCTGCATCGCCTTTAACAGGCTGCTTTCCATTGCAAGTAAATTTTACAGATATGAGTACCCCGGGCAGTGGTACTATTACAAAATGGTTATGGGATTTCGGTGATGGAAATACATCCACACAAAAAAATCCAACGCATACATATACTGCACCAGGAAATTATACAATCCTTTTAGTGGTGATAAATTCAAATGGCTGTTCAAAATCTTTTACTAAATCAAATTATATTTCAATAAACAATGGAGTTAATGCCCTTTTTACAAATTCAGCTCCTTCAAGTTGTTCTGCCCCACAAACAATAAATTTTCAAAACCAGTCTACAGGAACAGGAACAATTTCTTATAAATGGCTGTTTGGAGATGGAAACACTTCAAATCTTACAAACCCACAACACACATATAATTCAGCGGGAAATTACACGGTTTCACTTATCGTTACAAATACTACCGGGTGTACAGACACGGCTATGCATTTAAATTCAATTATTATTGGTTCAGTCAATGCTGACTTTTCAGTACCAACAAATATTTGCGCAGGAAATTCTTTTACAATAACCAATACCTCATTGCCAACTCCTTTAGGTGCAACCTGGAACTTTGGAGATGGAACAACATCTGCTGCTATTAGCCCTGTAAAAATATACACTGCAGCAGGCACGTATAACGTTACACTGGTGAGCGATTTTGGTGGCTGCCAAGCAACTAAAAATAAATCAATAACAGTAATCGCTAAGCCAATAGCCGGATTTTCTGCTTCACCTTTAACTTCCTGCAGTACCCCGCTAAATGTAAATTTTCTAAATTCATCTACCGGTAGTGTAACAAGTCAATGGTTGTTCGGAGACGGTTCAACTTCAACTTCTGCAACCCCCAATCATAATTACACCACTCCGGGCAATTACACAGTTACGCTTATATCTACCAATTCTAATGGCTGTTCAGACACTTTAGTTAAAACAGATTATATAAAAATTCAACTTCCGGTTGCAATTATAAATAATTTACCTCAACAAGGTTGTGCACCACTTGCTGTTACATTTGGTTCCACAGTAAAAAGTTCGGACCCTGTATCAAGTTATTTGTGGAATTTTGGGAATGGGATTACATCTACACAAGCAAACCCTACTTATACATTTACACCCGGCAATTATGATATTCAATTAATTATTACTACTACAAATGGTTGTAAGGATACTGCACTAGTTTTACAAGGAGTAAAAGCAGCTGTTAAGCCTATTCCTAATTTCTCCGCCACGCCCCGAGATATCTGCGCAAAATTACCTGTTCAATTTTCAGATTTAAGTACAGGACCAATTACAACATGGGACTGGAATTTTGGAGATGGCTCACATTCTAATCTGCAAAACCCAATGCATAGTTATGCAGACACCGGTTTGTTTACAATAACGTTAATAGTGGGAAATAATGGTTGCTTTGATACATTGAAGATTCCAAATTATATTCATATAAAACCACCAATTGCTGTTTTTACTGTTGTGGGAACTTGCGCCAATAAATTTCTAAAAATCTTTACGGATCAGTCAATAGGAGCAGATAGCTGGAATTGGGATTTTGGTGACGGTACTACCTCAACATTAAAAAACCAGTCACATACATATGCTTCTGTAGGAACTTACTCGGTTTCGCTAACAGTGACAAATCTATCAACGGGTTGTGATTATACCAAAACAATACAAATTAGGGTGGCTGATGAGCAGGCATTGTTTACCGCCTCAGCACTGGAGATATGTAGGAATAGCTCAACAACATTTAACGCAACATCCATACAGGGAACTCCGGCAATAGTAAGTTATGAATGGAATTTTGGAGATGGAAGCACAGCTTCAAATAATAATGTGATTCACACTTATTTGCAAACAGGTTTATATACTGTTACTTTAAAAATTACAGATGTAAATGGTTGTATAGATTCTATCGTTAAAAATAATTACATAAAAGTTGTTGGTCCGACGGCTGCTTTTGCACCTGCTACACCGGGCAGTTGTCTAAATGCTGCTGTAACTTTTAATGATTTATCTACCACTTATGGTTCACATCCATTATCCTCATGGTATTGGAATTATGGTGATGGTATGTATGATATGCTTTCCAAAGCACCCTTTCAACATATGTATTCCAATTCAGGTGTATATTCTGTATCTCTTAAAATTAAAGATAGTTTTGGATGTACTGATAGTACAAAGTTGAATAATGCTTTAATTATCTCAACACCTGTTGCAAATTATACTAGTATTGACACATTATCCTGCCCCGGAAAACCGGTAATATTTCAAAGTCAATCGACAGGTAATTCCCTTACGTATGCATGGACTTTTGGTGATGGAGGAACAAGCACTTTAATGAATCCTGTACATGTATTTACTGCTGATGGAAATTATTCAATAAGTCTTACTGTAACCGATGTTTATGGTTGTACTAATACCAAATCAATCTCACAATATATAATTGTAAATACTCCTGTTGCCAATTTTACGGTATCGGATTCTTTTACTACCTGCCCTCCATTAATTATGCATTTCACTAATTCTTCTCAGCATGTACAATCATATGTCTGGGACTTTGGCGATGGAGGTGGAACATCAAGTGTACTAAGCCCTCCTCACTTTTACAGTTTTGCAGGAAATTTTACAGCAAAACTAACTGTCACAACTTTTGGAGGCTGTACAGATATTAAAACAAAACAAATGATTGTTAAAGGGCCACAGGGTTCTTTTACATACAGTCCAACTATAGGCTGTACACCATTGAATTCTTTATTTACCGCAACCACACAATCCAGACTTTCTTTTGTTTGGGATTTTAACGATGGTAACACAGCGACTACATCGGATTCTATAGTATCTCATTCATACACATTGCCGGGAATGTATGTCCCTAAAATGATTTTAACTGACTCAGGGGGTTGTAATGTGCCAATCAACGGATTAGATACTATTAAGGTCAGTGGTGTTATAACTTCATTTTCTGCTGATACTTTAATAAGGTGTAATAGTGGTAATGTTGTGTTTACCAATACTACTGCAAGCAACGATGTTATTACAGGTTACCAATGGAATTTTGGCGACGGTGCTACTTCTACAGATTTTAATCCTACTCACTTTTATTCAACCACAGGGTTATATTATCCAACATTGATTACTAGAACACAAATGGGTTGTACTGATACAACAACTGCTCCCATTCCTGTCAGAATAGTCAGAACCCCAGTAATTTCTGCCGCACAATCTCCAAATGGTTGTGTGCCACTAACCATGAATTTTACTGGAAATTTACTGTATGCAGATACTTCTGCCTTAAAATGGGAATGGTTTTTTAGTAATGGAAATGTAGCAAAAGGCAAACAATTATCTCCTATAATATATAACGTAGGAGGATCATACAATTATTCCTTAACAGTTGCAAACAGCAGTGGGTGTAAGGATACAATTTACAATTCCTTTGAAGTATTTTCAAAACCAATAATTGATGCAGGGGCAGACATAAGTATCTGCCAGGGAATTGGTCAATTATTGAGTGCAACGGGTGCAGCTTCTTTAACCTGGTCTCCAACCACAGGTTTAAGTTGTATTAATTGTTCATCTCCTGTTGCCACACCCGATTCATTAAAAGATTATACAGTTACCGGAACTTCACCGCAGGGTTGTGTTAATACAGATGTGGTAAGGGTTTCAGTAAAATTTCCATTTCAAATGCAGGGAGGATCAAAAGATACATTGTGTTTAGGTCAATCCGAAATACTGACTGTTTCGGGTGCTGCGACATACGCTTGGACGCCCACAACAGGATTAAATACTGCCACGGGCCCAACTGCAAAAGCTACACCTTTGGTTACTACAAGTTATATGGTGATAGGTAAAGATGATAAGAATTGTTTTAGCGATACTGCTTATTTCCCTGTAAAAGTTTACCCAATTCCAACAGTAACAGCGGGAGCAAATAAAACAATTAATGTAGGCCAGACAATAACATTAACACCAACTTTTTCTGCGGATGTTGCTAATGTAAAATGGTCACCAACCTCATGGCTTGTAAGCAGTGCAATGCCTTCTATTACAGTGAAACCAAATCTTGAAACACAGTATACAGTAAAAGTTTCTAATTTGGGCGGTTGCTTAGCATCCACTTCAGTAAATATTTATGTATTGTGTAACGGAGCCAATGTTTTTATACCAAACACTTTTTCTCCAAATGGAGATGGAAATAATGATGTTTTTTATCCAAGAGGTACGGGGCTGTTTACAATAAAACAGGCGAGAATTTTTAACCGGTGGGGAGAAGAGGTTTTTGCCCGATATAGTTTTAAAGCAAACGATGCCAGCTTGGGTTGGGATGGTACTAATAAAGGTCAAAAACTGGGCGTTGATGTGTACGTTTATATGATAGAAATACAATGTGATAACAACAGTACTTTGGTTTATAAAGGAAATATAGCTCTCGTGAAATAATATGGCTTTGTGGACAAGTAAAAGAGTTTTTATTAAAACATAAAAGAACAGATTACGTTAAATTATTGCAATACTACAATCCAAATAATTATATACTAATTATTATGAAAAAATTTAAATTGATTTCCCTTATAACCTCTTTCTTACTTGCAGGTAATATAGGTTCTATAGAAGCTCAGGATATACATTTTTCCCAAATTTTTGAAACTCCCTTGCTTCGAAATCCTGCATTGGCAGGGCTTTTTTCGGGTGATATAAGAGTACAAACTGTTTACAGATCTCAATGGAACAGTGTTACCAATGCTTACAGTACATCATCTGCCAATGTAGAATATAAATTGCCCGTAGGTAAAAGTACAGATTATGTAACTATTGGCGGGCAGGTCCTTTACGATAAAGCAGGCACTGTAGACCTTACATCAACACATATTTCGCCTGCTATTAATTACCATAAATCGTTAAGCGCTGCAAGAAGTATGTATTTATCTATGGCCGTTATGGGCGGTTATGTGCAGAGAAGTATTGACAGAAGCAAGATAACGACCAACAGCCAGTTTAATGGTAGTGCTTACGATCCTAACATGGCAACCGGAGAAACATTTTCAAAATCTTCTTATTCTTATTTTGACGGAACGGCAGGCTTAAGTTTTAATACACAGCTTGGCGAAAATACCGATAATAATATGTTCGTTGGTATAGCATACCATCATTTTAATAAATCAAAAAAAGTGTCTTTTTACAGCGATTACAAAATGGAACTAATGCCAAAATGGGTTGTCTCGGGTGGTATAAGAATGAGTACAACCGACTATTCTTTTATAACAGTTGAAGCAGATTATACAACACAGGGTCTAAACAGAGAAATTATTGGTGGTGTTATGTATTCTCAAAAATTGGATGATCCGGATAACCCGAAATATATCATACATGGCGGCGCTTATATGAGGTTAAACGATGCAATTATTCCTGTTTTAAAAGTAGAATCAAAACCAATTGCAGTTGCTGTTAGCTACGATGTAAATATATCGGGCCTAAAAAAAGTAAGTACAGGTAGAGGTGGTTTTGAGATCTCATTGGTATTCCAGAAATTTTTAGAAAGATACAACAGTAGCAGCGACGCTACAAGATGCCCAAAATTTTAATTAAAAGTTTTGTTTTATTGTTTGTTTGGATTGAGAGCCTACTGGGAAGCAGGCTCTCTTATTTTGAGTGTTTCAACATCTATTTTTATATATCTTTGAAAAAATAAAATCCAATATGTCTATAACCATAGGATCTCAAGCCCCTGATTTTTCACTTTACGATTCAGATAAAAACAAAGTTGCTTTAAGTGATTTTAAAGGCAAGAAAAATGTTCTCATATTGTTTTTTCCAATGGCATTTACTGGCACATGTACAGATGAACTTTGTGCCGTAAGAGATGATATTGCCACATACAGCAATGCCAATGCGCAAGTCTTGGGTATTTCGGTAGACTCTGTTTTTACGTTAGCAAAGTACAAAGAAGAACAGAGCTATAATTTTCCACTGCTTAGCGATTTTAATAAAGAAGTATCTACTGCTTACGAAACAATTTACGAATCCTTTACCCCCATGAACATGAAAGGAGTAGGGAAAAGATCTGCATTTATAATAGATAAAAACGGCATAGTACAATATCAAGAAGTGCTGGAAAGCGCAGGTGATCTTCCAAATTTTACCGCCATCAACAATAAACTGGAAAGTTTGGGTTAAATTTTATTGATTATTATTTGTTTTTCATTTTTATAATAAATTATAATGTTAAACGTTCTTATTTTTTAAACATATTTTAAATCATTTTACTATTTTTACATAATTGAAGAAAATATCTTTCATATTAATGTTAATTATTGGAATAAATTTTACATCTTTTGCACAAAACAGAACCTTCAGCGATGAAGTGGGAGTTCAAACAAAATATATAAAATCTTATCCAAATCCTGCCTCTTCGGTGGTCAATTTTGAATTTCAAAAAGGTTACAATAAATCATATTCAATGCAGGTATTAAATACTATCGGAAAAAAAATATTTGAAGCTAAGAATATATCTTCTTTGTTGTCTATCAATTTAAAAGAAGAAAAATTTTATCGTGGTATATACATTTACCAATTGATAGATAAAAACGGTATTGTTGTAGAATCCGGAAAAATACTTGTTGTTAATTAATTCCCCTATTTTTTATTTTTTGATGTCAATTTGACTGAAATTCTGCATTGGCAAAATGTTTGACTGTTGTACATTTGAATACATTTAAACATAAAATACCCATGCACGATACAGAAAAAATAATACCTATTGCAGAAGAGCAAATAGATATAAATTCAGATGCTGATATACCGGGAAGTACCCATTTAAGTAATTCTGAAAGTGCTATAGAAAATATTTCAGAAAAATTAGAGGCAGATGTTCAGGAACAGAAAGATAAATATTTACGTCTTTTTGCTGAATTTGATAATTACAAACGCCGTACAGCCAAAGAACGTTTAGAGTTAATGCAAACTGCAGGTAAAGAAATGGCCATAGCATTGTTAGATGTTGCCGACGATATGGATAGGGCGGAAAAACAAATCGCTTCCGATGATGATGTTAACCATGTAAGAGAAGGAGTACAATTGGTTTTTAATAAACTACGTTCCTTGCTTCAACAAAAAGGCATTGTTGCCATGAGCAGTCTCGATACTGATTTTGATGTTGAAAAACATGAAGCAGTTACAGAAATTCCCGCAGGAGAAGAAAAGACAGGCAAGGTTGTAGATGAGTTGCAAAAAGGTTATTACATGAACGATAAACTCATTCGTTTTGCAAAAGTGGTTGTAGGAAAATAAGAATATTTCCAATAAAAGTTTAATTACAAAACCTGCTTTCAATAGCACATTACCAAATTAGCATATTAGCTAATTCTGCATTTATGAAGAGAGATTATTACGAAATACTAGGCGTAAAAAAAGGAGCATCGCAAGATGAAATAAAGAAGGCATACCGCAAAACGGCAATGCAGTTTCACCCCGACCGTAACCCCGGCGATAAAGCGGCTGAAGATAAATTTAAAGAAGCTGCAGAAGCCTACGAAATACTTAACGATTCCGATAAAAAAGCACAGTATGATCGTTTTGGTCATAACGCATTTGCAGGCGGTAGGGGCGGTTCTCAAGGTTTCGGTGGCATGAATATGGATGATATTTTCAGCCAGTTCGGCGATATTTTTGGTAGCGGCGGCGGCGGAAATGATGAAGGGTTTGGCAGTTTTTTTGGCGGTGGAAGAAGAGGTAGTGGTGGCAACAGCCGTGGCACAAGGGGCAGCAACCTGCGTGTGAAAATGAAACTTACTTATGAGGAAATTGCAAAAGGAGTTACCAAAACCATCAAGGTAAAAAAGTATGTAAAATGTACTACCTGCACAGGCTCGGGCGCTAAAGATAAAAACAGCATGCAAACCTGCGGCACATGCGGTGGCAGCGGACAGGTTCGTAAAGTGCAGAATACCTTTTTAGGACAAATGCAAACCGTAACAACTTGCCCGGCATGTAGTGGCGAAGGAAGTACTATTACTGCTAAATGCCAACCTTGTAAAGGAGAAGGAAGAATATATGATGAAGAAACAGTAACAGTAGATATTCCGGCAGGTGTGCAGGAAGGGATGCAGTTGAGTGTTTCGGGCAGAGGCAATGCAGGCGAACGTGGCGGCTCATCAGGCGATTTAATTGTGCTGATTGAAGAAGAAGCACACCAACACCTTACCCGAGAAGGTTTAAATGTTGGGTTTGATTTACACATTACATTTCCCGATGCAGTTTTCGGTACACAGGTAGAAGTGCCAACCATTGACGGAAGAGCAAAAATAAAAGTACCGCCAGGCACACAAAGCGGTAAAATTTTTAGGCTAAAAGGCAAAGGTTTCCCTAACGTAAACAGTTACGAAAAAGGCGATCAGTTAATACAGGTAAATATTTGGACACCACAAAATATAAACAGCGAAGAAAAAGAAGCACTTGAAAAAATGCACAATTCTGAAAACTTTATACCAAACCCCGAAAAAAGTGACAAGTCATTTTTTGATAAAGTGAGAGAAATGTTCAGTTAAGAATTTAGTTTTAAATTATAAATTATTAATGCCTGCAATTGTAGGCATTTTTTGTTTTGGGGCTGTAAACATTTGAACATACTTTGGCATAAGTCCTTTGCCCTCCTGCAACCTGGCTGCCGGTAGTCAGGTGTTTTTGCCCAAAGGCAGCAAAAACGATTTGCGGCTAAGCAACTCAGCCCTTCATCTGTAAAACTTTAATCAACTTTTATTGCGTAACAGATTTGCTTTGTATAAATAATTAAACCGCTCAAACTAAATCCATATTCTACTTCGCTGCAAGTTCATTTTTCGTTAATTTGCTATCTCGATTATGCTGCAAAAATTACGAATACTTAACTACGCAATTATTGATGAACTAACGATCAGTTTTTCGCAAAAACTGAATATTATAACCGGCGAAACCGGCGCAGGTAAAAGCATACTCATGGGTGCGCTAGATCTTGTTTTGGGCAAACGTGCAGACACAGCAATTTTAAAAGAGAAAGATAAAAAATGCATTGTAGAAGCCACATTTGTTGTAAAAAATAATGAAGCTATTCAACAGTTTTTTGTAGAAAATGATCTTGATAAAGAGGAGGAGATTTTAATAAGAAGAGAGATTGCAGCCAATGGTAAAAGCAGAAGTTTTGTAAATGATACTCCTGTAAATCTTTCACAATTAAAAGAGTTAACCGCAAACCTTGTAGATCTCCACCGGCAGTTTGATACCCAGGAAATTAGTTCGGAAAATTTCCAGAGAGAAGTGATGGATGCGCTTGCAGATAACGCAACATTGCTTGCGCAATTAAAAACTGTTTATGCAAAATACAGCGCAGTAAAAAATGAATTGGAAGCCTTACATGTGCAACAAACGAATGCAGACAAAGAAGCAGATTACAATAAATTTTTACTGGAAGAATTTACAGAAATTAGCCTGAAAGAAAATGAGTTGGAAGATCTCGATGCTGAAATAAAATTACTCAGCAATGCAGAAAATATAAAAATGCAGTTGGGTGCTGTGTATGGTTTTCTTTCTGGTGGCGAAGAACCCGTTGTGCAGAATTTAAAATCTTTCTCCCAAAAACTTACTGGTTTAAAAGAATTTCATACAGCTATTGAAGATCTTCAAAAAAGATTGATTAGTGCGCAATTAGAAATACAGGATGTGGCTGATGAACTGGAAAGAATAGATGATGAAATTGTATATGATGCAGAACGTATAAATGCTGTAAATGAAAGGGTTTCCGCCGGATATAAATTATTAAAAAAGCATGGCGTTACAAATACTGTACAGCTTTTAGAAATACAGGAAACACTGCAACAAAAACTTGATGCTGTCTTTAATATTACGAATGCTACTGAAAAGGCAGAGAAAGAAAGTAAAAAACTATTTGTCGAAGCAACAGTGCTTGCAACAAAAATAAATGCTAACAGAGTTGCTCAGGTAAAACCATTTGTGCTTAAAGTAAATGATTTGCTAACTCAGGTTGGTATGCCAAATGCAAAAATAAAAGTTGCCATAAATTCTGTTGCACTTTCTACAAATGGAAGTGATGAAATAAACTTTTTATTTGATGCAAATAAAACGAACCGTTTTGAGCCGCTTTATAAAGTGGCAAGTGGAGGAGAGTTAAGCAGATTGATGCTTTCGGTAAAATCGTTGGTAGCAAAAAAACTGCAATTGCCTGTGCTTATATTTGATGAAATTGATACCGGAATAAGCGGTGAAGCTGCTAAGCAAGTTGGTTTTATTATGAAAGAACTTTCCGGGTCGCACCAGTTAATAGCCATAACACACCAGCCTCAAATTGCAGCGAAAGCAAATGCGCATTATTTTGTTTACAAACAAATTGTAAAAGATACCATTCAAACATCGGTACGTCTTTTAAATGAAGATGAAAGAATTGTAGCCATTGCACAAATGCTGAGCGGCGAAAAACCCACCGCTGCGGCTTTAGAAAATGCCAAAGAAATGATGAACTAAATAAATAAAATCTATTACTTATGTTGATAAAAGTTTAATACAGCTTTTCTGCTGAAGCGCTGCGGGATAGTAGCGAAAAGCCCACAGTGAAGCGCAGCGAAATGAGGACTTGCAGCGAATAGCCCGAACAAAAGTTGAATAGAATTCCTGTGATGATAGCGCCAACCCTTCTTTTAAAATATTATTAATTAATTTAGTCTTTTACTAAACAACTTTTCAAACAATAAACTTGCTATGTATAATTTACTAAAAGGAAAAAAAGGGATCATATTTGGTGCGCTGGACGAAAAATCTATTGCATGGATTACTGCTTTAAAATGCCATGAAGAAGGTGCGGAAATTGTGCTGAGCAATGCGCCAGTGGCCATGCGCATGGGAGAAATAAATAAGCTTGCAGAAAAAATTGGCGCACCTGTAATTGGCTGTGATGTAAGCAGTGCCGATGATGTAGAAAATTTGATTGTAAAAACTATGGAGCATTTTGGTGGTGGCTTTGATTTTATTTTACACTCCATAGGTATGAGTATAAATGTGCGCAAAGGCAAGCATTATACCCAAATAGATTATACGCATAACCTTAAAACTTTTGAGATCAGCAGCATGAGTCTGCACAGGGTTTTGGCTTGTTGTATGAAGCATGATGCATTGAATGAATGGGCCAGTGTAGTTGCACTTACCTACATTGCTGCGCAAAGAGTTTTTCCTGATTATAATGAAATGGCTGATGCAAAATCTTTGCTGGAAAGTGTTGCACGAAGCTTTGGGTATCACTACGGGGTGAAAAAACATGTACGGGTAAATACAGTTTCTCAGTCACCAACAAGAACTACAGCAGGCAGTGGTGTAAAGGGTTTTGACGGATTTATTTCTTATGCTGAAAAGATGAGTCCGCTCGGAAATGCAAGTGCAGAAGATTGTGCAAATTATTGTGTTACGCTGTTTAGTGACCTTACCAGAATGGTAACTATGCAAAATTTATTTCACGACGGTGGTTTTTCTAATACCGGTGTAACGCAGGGAGTGATTGACCAAATGGAGAAGTAAGTCTTTAGATGTTAGACACAAGATTTGAGATAAAAGATTAAAGATAAAAGATAGGACACACCTTAGTTTAGATAAAAGTTTTAAAAAGACAAAGACCTTTCAATTACGAAAGGTCTTTGTTGTATAAGTGTTTAAAGTCTTATGTCTTTAATCTAATATCTTGAATCTGCTCTTAATATTCGTCTTCATTAAAAAAGAAATCTTCCTGGCTTGGATAATCAGGCCAAATATCTTCGAGACCTTCATAAAGATCACCTTCATCTTCCAGTTCCTGTAAGTTTTCAATGACTTCAATGGGGGCGCCGCTGCGTATGCCGTAATCAATCAATTCATCTTTAGTTGCCGGCCAAGGGGCATCTTCCAAATGTGAAGCAAGTTCTAGTGTCCAAAACATGTTATATCTGTTTAATTTTGTGCAAATGTAGATGTTCGTACGAAATAACCAAAAGTGTTTTTTTATCATATTTGTAAACAATTTTTTAAGTGTTTAAAATGCAGTTATTTTATTGATAATTAGCGGTTAAAAACCAATTTGTTTTTTCAGTAATTTTTTTTAATTATTAAATCAGGGTTACAAAAGAGGGGATTAAAAATATTTTCAGTCGTATTTATTAATTATTTTGTGCAAATGTTGGAAGCGAGGCAAATAGAAAAATCTTACGGAGCATTGCAGGTTTTAAAAGGTGTAGATCTCACAATAAATAAAGGTGAGATTGTGAGTATTGTGGGCTCATCGGGTGCAGGCAAAAGCACGCTGTTGCATATACTAGGCACGTTGGATACCCCAGACCAAGGTCAAGTTTTGTTGCATGGCAACCGTATAGATAAACTAACAGGAAATGCACTGGCCCGATTTAGAAATAAAAATATTGGATTTATATTTCAGTTTCACCATTTACTGCCGGAGTTTACAGCGCTGGAAAATGTTTGTATTCCTGGATGGATTGCGGGTACAAAAAAAGCTGAGACAGAAAAAAAAGCTGCGAAACTTTTGGAAACACTGGGGTTAAAAGACAGATTACAAAATAAACCAAATCAACTATCTGGCGGAGAACAACAAAGAGTTGCTGTAGCCCGGGCTTTAATTAATGATCCGCAAATTGTAATGGCTGATGAACCTACCGGAAACCTTGACAGTGCAAACGGTAGAGATTTATACAAACTGTTTATTGAGTTGAGAAATAAATTTCAACAGACGTTTTTGATTGTAACCCACAATGAAGAACTTGCTCAAATGGGAGATAGGGTTGTGGTAATGAAAGACGGGATGATTGTGGAATAGTTATTATTTAAATTTAATCGGTTGATTAGTTAAATGCTTGAATGGTTCATTGGTTGAATGGTTCATTGGATGATTGTCTAACATTATTATTTCAAAAAATTTAAATTCAACCAATCAACTATTCAACCTAATTACATCTTCACGGTGCTCATCCCACCATCTACATGTATAATTTGGCCGGTTATCCAGGCTGCGTTTTCAGATAGCAAAAACGCTGCCATATTTGCAATATCACTTGCTGTACCAATCTTTTTTAATGGATGGCGAAGTGCATTTGCTGCTTTCTTTTCATCTGTATTTAGGAGGTTAGCTGCGAGTGGAGTATCAGTTAAAGATGGTGCAATACAATTAACCCTTATGCTTGGTGCCCATTCTGCAGATAATGCTTTTGTCAACCCTTCGATGGCTCCTTTAGATGCAGACACCTGAGAATGAAATGGTAAACCAAGTTGCACCGCTACAGTTGAAAAAACAACTACAGATGCGTGCTCACTTTTTTTAAGTGCAGGAAATGCATACTGTAAAACTTTTATCAAACCGCCAACCTGTAAATTAAAATCATTTGAAAAATCTTCTGCTTTTATTCTGCCAAAAGGTTTTAAATTAATACTGCCCGGGCAATAAATAATTCCATCTATCACGTCAGGAAAAAAAGAAAGGTCCAACTCTGCTGCTGTAACATTTAAGGGATGGTATGTAATGTTTTGACTGTTTTCTAATGGGTGTGAATTGTAAGTGCCAATAACTGTATCTCCATTATCTGCAAGGGTTTTAGCCAATTGCAAACCAATTCCTGAAGATGCGCCGATGATGATGTATGTTTTCATTTATGTTGTCTTAATATTATATAACAAAGATAAAGAGTCAATAAAGGAGTGATATCGAATTTACTGATCTAATAACTCCTTTAACCTGACCGAAACTTTTTCTGCATTCGGCAGCATTTCTTTTTCCAGTATTATATTCATTGGTACTGCCGGTAAATTTAACGCACCCATCACCTCAACAGCCCCATCCAAATATTTAAAACATGCTTTGGAAACCCTTCCTGCTAATGCTTCTGCAAAAGAATTGTTCTGCTGCTCTTCTGTTAGTATTAAACATTTACCATGCTTTTTTACCGAGGCAAAAACAAGTGCTTCATCTAAAGGAAAGAGCGTCCGCAAATCAACAATTTCTACCTGCCCGGCAAAGTTTTTAGCTGCAGCTTTTGCCCAATATACTCCCATGCCATAAGTAATTACACAACAAGTTTCACCATTGTTTATCTTTTCAATATCGGCCTGTAAAACAATATTTCCTTTACCAAGTGGAATAATATAATCTCTGCTTGGTTCTGTATTTTTTGCTTCTTCTGTGCCTGGTACTTTGCTCCAGTAAAGTCCCTTGTGTTCCAACATTACCACCGGGTTCGGATCGAGAAATGCAGCCTTCAACAAACCCTTCATATCTGCCGCACAACTTGGGTAAACAATTTTTATTCCTTTAATTGTAAGCAAAGTGCTTTCTACACTGCCGCTGTGGTAGGGACCGCCGCCGCCATAAGCACCAATCGGCACTCTTATCAATGTTTGTACAGGGAATTTTCCGCAACTTAAATAGCAGCTTTTAGAAATTTCTGTAACGAGCTGGTTTAACCCCGGATAAATATAATCTGCAAACTGCACTTCAACAATTGGCTTTGCACCAACAGCACACATGCCTATTGTGCTACCGATAATATATGCTTCCTGTATAGCTGTGTTAAAAACACGATGGTCACCAAACTGTTCTGCTAATGTAGCGGCTTCTCTAAAAACCCCGCCGAGCCGTCGCCCTACGTCCTGTCCGTAAACCAGTGCTTCCGGATAATCTTCCATAATTTCTTTTATTGCAAACAGGGCAGCATCCACCATCAATACCTTGTCTTTTTCTTTTGGCGCACGCTCGCCTTTTTCTTCCGTAACAAATGTAGGAGCAAATACATGTTCAGTAACAGTTGCGGGCAGAGGCTCAGGCGATGCAACCGCTTTATCAAATTCTGTTTTTATAAATTCTGCTGCTTCAGTTTCAATTTTAATTAAATGATTTTCATCAACTCCACTTTGTAAAAGTTTATTTCTTAAATGGTCGTAAGGGTCGTCAGTACTGTGTTTGCGAAGATCATCTTCGGTGCGATAAAAATCTTTACGAACACCACTTGTATGATGACCAAGTAATGGAACACGGGCATGTACGAGGTATGGACAACAATTTATGCGCACATCATTTATAACTTCCTGCATGGCGTTATAACTTTCTTCAAAGTTGTATCCATCAATGCTTATTCTTTTTATTCCTTTAAAGCCTTCAATAAATTCGTAGGCGTTGCAGGTTCTTGCTTCGGCAGCGGTAACACTGATGCCCCACTCATTGTCCTGTACCAAAAATATAATTGGTAACTGGTGCAAAGCAGCAAACTGAAATGCTTCGCTTACTTCACCTTCTGTGACAGATGCATCGCCGAGAGAGCATAGGACAATTGGTTTCGAGTATTGAGTATTCAGTATTGAGTATTGAGATTGAGACCTATAGTATGCTTCAGACAGTCCTGATTTATTGGAGTCTAAAGTTCCTCCTTTGGAGGGATTTAGGCAGGCTAAATACTTCAAACCCTGCGCTACGCCAGTTGTAGGAATGGCCTGCATGCCCGTGGCGCTGCTTTGGTGTATGATGGTAGGTTTGTCATCGCCCCTATAATTTGGGTGGTTGTAATAAGAGCGCCCGCCGGTAAAAATATCTTCGCCCTTTGCAAGTAACTGCAACATTAATGTATAGGGCGAAAAATCCATTCCAAGCATCATACTTTCATCTCTGTAATAAGGACTTACATAATCGCATGGCAATAAATTGTATGCCGAGGCAAGCTGTATGGCTTCGTGACCACGACTTGTACTGTGTACGTATTTGCATATGCTACGGTTAGCTTCATATATTGTTGCCATTGCTTTTGCCTGGCACATATGTGTGAACGCCCTTAATAAAATATTCTGATCCAAAAGAGAGAATGAGGTTGTGATGAACGACAATTTTTACTTTGCAAATTTAAGTTGCAGGGGGTGTAAAAATATTTTTTTTATGGGAGGATAAAATTGTTTTCTATTATCGGCATAATATAGTTCCGGTTATGATTTAAAGAGAGATCGTAAGGTTTTTATTTGGATGATTGTAATGTTGAGTTTACAAGAACAGAGGCAAGACTTAATTAAAGTATTTTATAGGCTTTTAATGGCTCATCTGTGGGTGAGCACCGAAGGATGATTGGGTGAAGCATAAAGTTGCAATAAGAAAAAGGAGGGGTAACCGTGTAGATGTATAATTATTAAATAATTAATTGCCTTACCAAAATTCATATTAAGTATACCAACCAAAATTGATATAATTTTATTATAAATTCTGGAAGAAACATGCATATTACAAATTGTTTAAAAGGGGATATTGACGAAATTTTTAGGCTATATGCTGTTGCTACCAATTATCAAAAAGAAAGGTACAAACTACATTGGCCAGAGTTTGATTATAAAATGGTGGAGGATGAAATTGCTAAAAACCGACAATGGAAATTAATCATAGATAATGAAATTGCCTGCGTATGGGCTACAACTTTTACTGATCCTTTAATATGGGAAGAAAGGAATACTGACCCTTCAGTTTATATACATCGAATAGCTACCAACGACCATTACAGAGGCAGAAATTTTGTTATTGACATTGTAAAATGGGCAAAGAATTATGCCGTATTGAACGAGAAAAAATTTGTACGATTAGACACAGTTGGTTTAAATGAAAAACTGATTGTGCATTATACAAAATGTGGTTTTACCTTTTTGGAATTAAGAAGGCTGAAAGATACGGATGGCTTGCCTGCACATTACCATAATGCAGATATAAGTTTATTTGAGTTGGAAGTTTAGGAGTCTTTAATAAGAAAAGTTCAAAAATGCTCACCTGATGCAAATAGCCCTGATGGCAGCGGCACCGAAGCCGGCCTTTGCGGCGAAAGTACAGCGAACAGCAGGATACAAATGTTTGATAAAGATTAAATGCTTATGCTTCAAAACCTCTTATTTCTCAGCCAATATAATATTGTACGTCCACAAATGTTGCTTTAGCGCTTTGTATTGCAGGTAAGCAGTATCGATATTTTTTTTGCCGTAAATAGTGGGCTTGGGGTTAAAGAGTTTGTATAAAAAACCACCTACAACGCCGGGAAAATAGGCCCGGTACAAACGTTTGGCAGAGGGAATTATTTTAGTGGTTGCATCTTCTATATTGGTATGATGGAAGCCTGCATGATTTAGTTGCGCAGTAAAATTTTTGATGGTTGCAAAATCATCAATTGCCCAACCGTTAGCCCATTGTTTAATGAGTGCGGCATCTTTTTCTGCAAGATTTTCCTGCTTAAAAAAATCTGCCAAAATTAACCTGCCACCTTTTTTAAGCAATCGGTATGCTTCGTCTATAAATTTACTTTTATCACTTGCATGGCACACACTTTCTATTGCCCAAATAATATCAAAACTTTCGGCTTCATAATTTGTAGCAGTAAAATCCTGTTGTTCAAATATGGCAAGTGATTGTACATTTTCGTTTTTTGCAAGGTCCTTCGCAGTTTGCACCTGTTTGGCGCTAAGGCTTATGCCTGTTACATTGCAACCAATATTTTTTGCAAGCCACAAAGCAGAACCGCCAATGCCGCAACCTGCATCTAAAACTTTATGATGCTTATCAATACCTGCTTTTGAAGCTAATATTTTATTGATGTTTAGTAAGGCTTCGTGAAAGTTTTTTGTGCTGCTGTCCCAATAACCATAATGCAGAGAGCGGCTACGCTCAAGATCCCACAAACGTTTGTAATGCGTTTGGCTGAGGTCGTAATATTGCTCTACATCTTTATTGGAGTACATTTTCTATAAAGGTTTATTGCAAAGAGAACAAAGACTTTTCACGAAGAACACAAAGAAGGTTATAAGCTAAGGGAACAAAGAGTTAAAAAGTAGAACAAGGGGCACGTCAGTTTAGTGAAGTGCCCTTTGTAAAATATTTCTTTTTGTGAACCTTGTGTTTCCCTTTGTGTTATTTGTGGTTCGAACCTACTTCATTGTAAAACTGTCCAAAAATTTCGTAGTGAAATTGCCGCTTTTAAAATCTTCGTTTTGCATAAGCTGCAAATGAAAAGGAATTGTCGTTTTTATCCCTTCAATTACATACTCACTTAATGCTCTGTACATGGTATTGATGGCTTCTTCACGTGTGCGTGCAACGGTAATTAACTTAGCAATCATACTGTCGTAATATGGCGGAATTACATAGCCCGCATAAACATGACTATCAACCCTAACACCATGCCCACCGGGCTGGTGAAGTACAGTAATTTTGCCTGGTGACGGGCGAAAATCATTGTAAGGATCTTCAGCATTTATTCGGCATTCAATTGCGTGCATTTGAGGGTAATAATTTTTACCGCTTACTTTTTCGCCTGCTGCAACTTTTATTTGTTCCTTTATTAAATCATAATTTATTACTTCTTCTGTTACACAATGTTCTACTTGTATACGGGTATTCATTTCCATGAAGAAAAAATCACGGTGCTTATCTACAAGAAACTCAATTGTACCAACACCTTCGTAGTTTATACATTTCGCTGCTTTTACTGCAGCATCACCCATACGCTCCCGCAATTCATCCGTCATAAATGGTGAAGGACTTTCTTCTACCAATTTCTGGTGACGGCGCTGTATGGAGCAATCTCTTTCACTCAGATGACAAGCATTCCCATATTGATCTCCCACTACCTGTATTTCTATATGGCGTGGTTCCTCTACAAATTTTTCCATGTAAAGCCCATCGTTTTTAAAAGATGCTGCTGCTTCTGTTTTGGCATTGTCAAAATTCTTTTCAATATCTTCTTCTTTCCAAACAACCCTCATGCCCTTGCCACCACCACCGGCAGTAGCTTTAATAATAACAGGGTAACCAATTTCTTTAGCTGCCCATTTTGCATGCTCTACACTATCCAACAAACCATCTACTCCAGGCACTACGGGTACTCCTGCCGCTACCATGGTTGCCTTTGCAGTTACTTTATCTCCCATTGCGCTTATCATATCCGGCGTGGGGCCTATAAATTTAATTCCATGGTCGCCACATATTTTTGCAAATTTTGCATTTTCTGCCAAGAAACCATAGCCTGGGTGAATAGCATCTGCATTGGTAATTTCTGCCGCAGCCATTATGTGTGCTACGTTTAGGTAACTATCTGCACTGGCAGGTTTGCCAATGCACACTGCTTCATCTGCAAACTTTACATGCAGGCTGTCTTTATCTGCTGTAGAATAAACAGCAACGGTTTTGATACCCATTTCACGACAGGTACGTATAACTCTAAGAGCAATCTCGCCACGGTTGGCTATAAGAATTTTTTTAAACATGGTTCTCTTTTTAAAATTAGTTTTAGCTTTTTTAAAATCAGCTAATCAGCAAATTAGGAAGGATCTACCAAAAACAACGGTTGATCATATTCTACAGGGCTTGCGTCATCTACCAATATTTTTACAATCTTTCCTGCGATTTCACTTTCTATTTCATTGAAGAGTTTCATTGCCTCTATAATACAAACTACTTTACCGGGTGTTACTTCGTCTGCAACATTTACAAATAATGGTTTATCCGGAGATGATGAGCGATAGAAAGTGCCGATCATAGGACTTTTGATAGTAATGAAATTATCTATTTTTAGTGCTTCAACAGGAGCTGCGGAAGTAACTAAAGTTTGAACGGGGGCTGCAACTGCTACGGGTGGCGGTGCCATATATTGAGGAGCTGCACTTTGAGTATATATCTTTTGAGAAGAATCTTTCTTTTGTTTGATGGTAATTTTGGTCCCATCTTCTTCAATGGTTATTTCACCTATAGAAGTTTTATTTATAAGTTTTACTAACTCCTGAATTTGCTTAATGTCCATAATAGTTTGTTGGATGAATGAATGCAATGTTGAAATGGGCGGCTAAGATAGGAAATGATTAAAGAAAAGGACAAGTATAATTTTTTAAAAATGGTCAAAAAGCTTGTTTTTTATTGCGAAAACGACAATTTTTGATCATAAATGTATAAAAACCTCATAAAATCTTTAAAAATCATTAACCTCTTAATTCACTAAAACAAAAATGGATAATTACGAAAGTGATTATCCATTTTAAAATATTAATAATAAAAGTTAGCCTTTTACTCTTTCAACGTATTCTCCTGTTTTTGCAAGGATTCTTATTAATTCACCATCGTTTACAAATAATGGCACGTTTACGGTTGCACCAGTTTCAACTGTGCAGGGCTTTAAAGTCTTTGTAGCCGTATCACCTCTCATGCCTGGCTCACTGTATGTAACCAGCAATACAATTTTATCAGGTAATTCAACACTCATTGGCACATCAGTTTCTCCGTTTATAGACACGGTTACTTCTTGCCCATCTTTTAAAAATTTTGGCGCATCAATCATTGTTTCAGGTACGGTAATCTGTTCAAAAGTTTCTACATCCATAAAACTGTACCCTGTATCATCTTTATAAAGATATTGATATGCTCTCTTTTCTACACGGACAGGATAAATAGTTTCGCCTGAGTTCCATGTTTGTTCAATCGTACGGGAATTATCTACACCCTTCAATTTAGCCCAAACTTTTGCTGCAGAACGGGCTGTTTTATTTTGTCCGAAATCTATTACTGTATATAAACTTCCGTCAACTTTAATTATGAGGCCTGAGCGTATATCTTGGGTACTTGCCATTTTAATTGTATTTTTTTATTGGTGGTAAAAGTAGCGTAAATTTTTTCATTAAAGCCATTCCTGAGCGTTGTCTACATAATGAACAGGTTTAATATTATTTGATAATTTTAGAAATTCAATTTGTACAATATATTTGTCGTACTATAATTTTATTAATGGATCAACTCACTTTAGGAATAGGCACACGACTGCAACATACACTTTACGGCCCCGGAGTAATAGTAGGCATTCGATACGCTACTTACATTATTTCTTTTATAGAATCAGGCATAAAAGAAATTGATAAAGCGGATGAGAAACTCGAAGAAATTATCCCTGAAAATGTTACTGAAGAAATAGAAACAACTTCAGAGCTTGAAAAATCTTTGCTTAAAATTTTAAAAATGTGGGGAGGCGTAGGAGAGATTGTAGTACTTGGCGATAAATGGTTGGGAGGTAAAATGTTGTTGCAAACCGCAGATAAAACTTTAAAGCCAAAAGAAATTCCTATTGAAGATTTTTTTCATAAAATTGTAATGCTGAGAGACCGACTACGGGTTCTGGAACAGAACATAAACAGTCATAAAAAACTTACTGAGGAAGACAAGGTGAACATACAACAATACATTACCCGTTGTTATGGATCTCTCACAACTTTTAATGTACTTTTTAAAAATAAGGAGCAATTTTTTGTAGGGGATAAGGCAGATAAAGATGAATAGAAAAGCCTTTAATAAGGCTATCAAAGGCTTTTCCCATTTCAAAAAATCACCTAAACATTATCTGCTCATGCGCAATTGTGGTTCCATAAACAATTTCTAAGATATAATGAGCATTTGCTGTAAATGTTGGCACCTTAAAACTTAAAAGCGTTCCGGATTGCGTAAACCTTTTTGAATAAAGTTTTTGACCCGTCATGGTTAAAATATTTACATCAACTGTTGAGTTAGGTGTTTCATACAATTTAATATTTATCAAATTATTTATAACCGGGTTTGGATATACGCTTATTAATTGCTGCTGGTTATTACGCAATAGAACTGCGTTGGAATATTTTACAACCCCCAGGTTATTTCTACCGGCAATTTTATAATACATTTTAGCTATGTTTTTTACCTCTGTATACAGGTAACTTTCTGCAGCATTAAGGCTTGTATTCGTTATTCGTTTAACGTCTGTAAAAGTTATTCCATCCGATGAAAATTCTACTGCAAAAGATGTGTATTTGTAGTTTTCTGCTACCTTGTAATTTAATCTTGCTTCACCATTTATATATTGACCGGTTAATTCTATGCCTTTAACGGCAGATAAATTGGATGATTTAAAAATTGGTAAACGGGCATAAGTACTGCCTAAAACGTTATCAGTTTCTTTAGCTGAAAGGCAAAGCCAATCCTGCATTACACTTGCATACAATTGCCTGAAATCGTATTGCATGGGTAACAATGTATTGTTATCTATTGTTGTAGGAAGTACCGGAGAAGTGCCTATCATGCCGGGTATAGGGTTGGCCGTTCCTACAACCGCTGTTGGATTGGTGTTAAGTGCTGCGCCAAAAAACATAACTGGCGCTGCAGTGCCATGGTCGGTTCCTACACTTGCGTTGCTTTTTACTCTTCTACCAAATTCACTGTAAGTCATGCCTGTCACTTTATCATCCTTACCCATTAACCCAAGGTCAGTTTGAAAAGCGCCAATCGCCTTTGAAAGAATGCCCAGAATTTTTGCCTGGTAACCTATAGATTTATCATTTACATCTACCTGGCCCTCGTGCGTATCATGAGAGTTTGGATGGTTAACAATATAGATAGGGGTTTTTAGCCCGCCATTAATAAGTTTAGCAACAATTTTAAGCTGATCGGCAAGGCTGTTACCTGTAGGGTAAGTAGCAGCCTGTGATTGAGGAACATTGTATGCATTTTGAATTACGACTCTGTAAGCATTGCTCTGGTCTTTCATCAATCTTAAAAAAGAAAGTTCTCTGCCATAATCATTGTTGGGTGCAGCATCAGTAATACCATTTATTACATTTAATAAGGCAGTAGGATTTGGAGCATTATAACCCATATTTATTGCCGGACCCTGTAACGAAAACGGTAGCGTTGAACCAATTTGTATAGCTAACGGATCAGGCATATCTGCATTGGGAAATGCGGTAGGAAAACCGGCATACTGGGTGTCCAGTTCGCGGCCAAGCCAGCCACTGTTTAAAGTTGTATTACTTCCCGAAGCAGAAAACCAAATATCTGTTGCTCTAAAATGACTGAAACTTGGGTTAGCATAAGATACGCCTTGTACAATCATCAACTTACCGTCATTATATAAATTTTTCATTTCGGGCATTGCTGGGTGCAGGCCGGTTGTAATATTATTGTTTAAGGTTGAAATAGCGTTTTGCGGCATTAACAAATTTGTTCTTGCGCTTTGAAGCTGGCTGTAATAATCTAAGGGGAAGACCATGTTTAAACCATCATTGCCACCATTCATTTGTACAATCACCAATATTTTACCACAACCGTATGATGCCTGCGCAAGCGCATCAAGCATACTGCTGCCCGTTTTTGGGGCACCCATAACAGGGATACCATTTATAATTAGCGGAGCTGCAATAAGCGAACTTGTTTTTAAAAAGGATCTGCGTTTCATCAGTAATATATTTTCCTGTTTTAGAAATTAGTTTAATGTTTTAAAACCAGTTTTACATTAGCTGGTATTCTGCCAGCTGAACAATAGTATACAATAAATTCTTCAGTCTGTCAGTAACCAGGCTTTTGTAAGAAGCATTAGTTGGTGCACCCACATAATTTATCCATGCTACTGTCCAGTACCCGTCAGTAATTTGCTGGTATAAAAGTGTTTGTTGTTTAATAGCATTTTTTTGGGTTAAACTTAAATCAACAGGTAGTAAATACTTTAAACATTCTGCAACCAATTCGTTAGGGTTACTGATGTCTATTGAAGTAAACTGCTGCACGTAGGCAATCGGTTCTACTTTAATAAGTGTTACAAGTCCATTATAATTTAAACTGTAACCTATTCCAAAAATTCGCTCTAAAAATGCAAATCTTTTTTGAATTGTGTTAGTATTTATCCAGTATTCGTGATAGGCAGGTGTTTGGTAATAAGCATTCCAGCCAGAGACGTTTGGTATACTACCCATGCGTTGCTCCATGGGCAGGCAAATGATATTATTAAAAAATCCCAACAGCTGGTATTGAGCCTGGTAACTTGTAGGTGTAGCAACATTATATGTTGTATTAAAATGTTTTAAGGTACTTATTACTGCATCTAAAGGAGATTTTATCATCACTCCACGGTTTGCCATATCAAAAAAATGTTCACTTTTAAAAAGCTTGTCTAATACCGGTAAAATATTCCAGTTGTTTGCAACAAAAGTTTGTGCAAGCGGAGTAATTATGTTTGCTTCAATATTTGCATCAATATCATAATAAATAAAATACCTGTAAAGTCTGCGGCAGATGTATTCAGACACAACTTGTTTTTTGGAAAATATTAAATCTATAAATGCATCCAGCTCACTGGCACCATTTGCTAAATTTGCAGGAGTAGGATTTTGTATAACTGTATTATTAAAAAATGCCGAAAACTGCTTGGTACCAGTTTTATGAAAGGAAGGAACAAATGAAGTTATTGGTGTAGCGGTATTTAAATTTTGTACTCGCCACCCTGTAAGTACCTGTGCCGCAGCAATAACATCTGCCTGTGTGTATTGACTTAAAGGATCTTTCCCTAAAGTAAAAAGTTCCATTATTTCTCGTGCAAAATTTTCATCAGGCGCTGAGGCTGTATTTGCTTGGTTGTTCAAATAATACATCATCGCCGGTTGAGTTGCTAAATTTCTAATTAGCACTTTAAAATTACCGGTTGGATTATCTCTAAACATTTTAAAATACGAGTAAAAGATTCTTGCACTATTCGTACTTGTAAAACTGTTGTTGGAATTATTTATAGCATCAAAATCTATTGGTAAAAAATGGTACCAGAACCAAACCATTTTTTCTTTAATTGTTACATCACTGTTTAAAGCCTGTTCAAATAACCAGCATCTTTGACCTTCAATTCTATAACGGTTATTTGCCTGTTGCAAAAGAGTTGTTGGAGCATCGATATTTGGGCTTGGATTGTTGGTCCAATCTGCACCATAAGGAACAGCCCCGGTATCTACAGCTAAATTTTGATACCAGTTTATAGGTGGTGAAGGCGCAGCCGGGTTTATATTTAAAATTATATTAACCGCAGCCGTAACTGAGCCTGCTGAAACAAGAGTGTCTACATGCGGTTTTTTGAAACCCCAGCAAGTGCGGTTTAGTAAATGAATGGCTTCGCTTTTGCCAAAAGGACCTGTGTAAGGCGCTAAGCCAGAAGTCACATTACCTAATCTTGAATATTCACTTCCTGTATTTTCAGTGCCAATATTATTAAAAGAAACAGGCTGGTTGTTGTAAACTCTTGGACCAAGCGATTTGCGGGAATATTTATCAAAAAGAGGGTCGTCATTAAAAGTCTCTTTTTTTAAAGTGAGACTTCGAAAAAAATCTCTCCTGTTTAATGTAGAACTTCCCATAAAAATTATTTTTAATAAAAGAAATGTATGATTTGCTAGGACATGCGGAAAAGCAATTGGTTTAATATTAAAATAACATTAAATAAAAAAACTAATTTGCATAAAAATACGAAAATGAAAACCTTGTCCCTTGTATTAATATTTACTTTTTTTTATATTTGTCTTTCTGCACAAATTCAAAATGGTGTAGAGCCTGCATACAAACGAATACCAACAATACCACCATTTAGTATGGCGCTGGCAGTTGATAGTTCCATTTTTACAAAAGAAAATTTAAAGAAAAAAAAACCTGTGGTTATAATGGTTTTTAGCCCTGATTGTGATCATTGCATACATGCTACAGAAAGTTTAATTGCTAATATAAAATCTTTTAAAAACGCAGAAATAATACTTGTTAGTTCGCTTTCTTATGAAAGCATACAAAAATTTTACAAAGATTTAAACCTTTTCCCCTACCCAAACATTCATGTTGGTTATGACAGTAAAAGATTTTTAAGTACGTTTTATCAAATACGCAGTTTCCCCTCAATTTTTTTATACAGTAAAAAAGGAATTTTTAAAATGGATTTTTCAGATCATCCAAATTTTAAACTTATAGCCTCATCTCTTTAATATTTTATTATACGCTGGTTCCATACAATTTTGTTGCTAACATAAATTCTTACATCATAAGTACCTTTTCCAATATTTGTAATGGGAATAGTAATTTTTCTTGTTGTAGATGCAAGCCTTAACCTTGTGAATATTGTGCCCGAGGTTACGCTTTGTATAAAAACTGTAATTACACCTTCTATAGCATCGTTACCATTATATTGTAAATTTATAACAGGGCCAACCGGTACAGGATATATTAACCAGGCATTTTCAGTATTACCGCTTACCAGCATCACAGATGGTAAAGTTTCAACCTTAGTGTTATTTTTATAAACTTTTAAGCGGTAATAATTCTTTCCTTCTACAGGATTATTATCATTGTACTTTATAAAATCACCTTGAGGAATATTAACGGCTTTTATTATAAAAATATCCGTAAAAATGTTATTGTCGTTGCTGCTTTGAAGGCTGTAAGAAAAAGCATCTGTTATATTTTGCCAGCGGAGTTTTACAGTTTTTGTATTCCTGTCAAATAATGCAGTCAGCGTTGTTTTATTCTGCGGAAACACAGAATAAGTAACCACAAATAATATTGCGGTCATGATTAAGTTTTTCATTCTGATAAGGGATATGGAGTGAAAATAAATTTTTTAAACTTGTAAATAAGTTAAAACGTTTCTCTTAAAATGCCGAGTGGCAAATTTTAGATTTTTGTTTACAAATTCATTAATTATCCACAAGAAAAATTATGCATTATCTTATCTTTACCCGATAAATTTATACATCAAAAAAAATAAACATGAAAGTAACTGTAGTAGGGGCGGGAGCAGTAGGTGCAACGTGCGCCGACAATATTGCACGAAAAAAATTGTGTGATGAACTGGTAATTGTTGATATTAAAGAAGGTTTTGCAGAAGGAAAAGTAATGGATCTTATGCAGACTGCACAACTGGAAGGTTTTGATACAAAAATAACAGGCAGCACAAACGATTACACAAAAACTGCTGGCAGTAAGGTTGCTGTTATTACGTCAGGTATTCCCCGCAAACCGGGCATGACAAGAGAAGAACTTATTGGTATAAACGCAGGCATCGTTAAAACAGTTACTAAAAATTTATTAGAATATTCTCCTGACTGTATCATCATTGTTATCAGTAATCCGATGGATACGATGACTTATCTGGCTCTAAAGCAAAGCGGCTTACCCAAAGGAAGAATTATTGGTATGGGTGGCATGCTTGACAGTGCACGCTTCCGTTATTTTTTAAGTACAGCAATGCAATGCAGTCCCAACGATCTGCAAGCTGTTGTAGTTGGCGGGCATGGCGATACTACGATGATTCCACTTACACGATTAGCTACTTACAGCGGTGTGCCGGCTGCTGATTTTTTAGATGTAGAAACGCTTAAAAAAGTTGCTGCAGATACAATGGTTGGTGGTGCTACACTTACCGGTTTACTAGGTACAAGTGCATGGTATGCGCCTGGTGCTGCAGGTGCTGCTTTGGTAGAAGCTATTGTGCGTGATCAAAAGAAAATAATGCCTTGCTGTGTTTATCTTGATGGTGAATACGGACAAACAGATATTTGTATAGGTGTACCGGTTATTATTGGTAAAAATGGCTGGGAAAAAATAATAGATTACAAACTTAACGACGAAGAAATGGCAGCTTTTGCAAAAAGTGCAGATGTAGTAAGAAATATGAACAGTGTATTAAGCACATTGGATATTTAATAAATTTATTAATTCATAAAAAAATCGAATCATTTAAAAGTGATTCGATTTGTTTTTATACATCAATTTTAAAATTAATTTACTCCATCAACCACCATCTCTTTATTAATTTTTAGTACCAATCCCTGCAATACTTTACCCGGGCCACATTCAGTAAAATTGTTTGCACCATCTGCAATCATTGCCTGCACACATTGAGTCCATTTTACAGCACCTGTAAGTTGTACAATTAAATTTTCTTTTATTTGAGTTGGATCAGTAACTGCTATTGCAGTTACATTTTGATATACAGCGCAATTTGGGTTGTTAAAAGTTGTATTGTTAATGGCAACTTCCAACTCAGCTTTTGCAGATAACATTAATGGTGAATGGAAAGCGCCGCCAACAGGTAAAACCAATGCACGTTTTGCTCCCGCTTCTTTCATGCGTCCGCATGCTAATTCAATGCCTGCCAATGATCCACTTATGACCAGCTGCCCCGGACAATTATAATTTGCTGCAACAACTATCTCACCACTGTCATTTGTTATATGCCTACAAATTTCTTCCACTTTATCATCATCCAAACCCAGCACAGCAGCCATGGTACTCGGGTTTGATAAACATGCTTTTTGCATGGCACCGGCCCGAATTGCTACCAGCCTTAATGCATCAGCAAACAGTAAAGTTCCGTTTGCAACCAATGCAGAAAATTCACCCAAAGAATGTCCTGCAACCATATCCGGTCGTGCACATTCAATATTTTTATATGCTGCAACGGAGTGTATAAAAATTGCAGGTTGTGTTATATTTGTTTGTTTTAAATCTTCATCAGTTCCTGTAAACATTATGTCGCTAATATTAAAACCGAGTATTTCATTGGCTTCTTCAAACAATTGTTTTGCAGCCGCATTGTTATCATATAAATTTTTGCCCATACCGCTAAACTGTGGGCCCTGCCCCGGAAAAATAAATGCGTGTTTCATAAGTTGATTTTAAATAAATAATTATCTCCTAAAAAATCAAAAATATATTTTATTAAATTAAAAGGCCGCAAAATCACAAAACTAAATTTGTAATACTGCGGCTCAATTTTATAATATTTTTTCTTAGTATTTCTTAATGCAATTTTCCCGTTATCAATTTCATAAACTCACTCCTCGTCTGGTGCTGTTCAAACTCACCAAAAAATGCAGATGTAGTAGTAACAGAATTTTGTTTACCCACGCCACGCATCATCATACATAAATGAGAAGCCTCAATAACAACAGCCACTCCTAAAGGATTTAAAGAATCTTTTAGCGCATCTAAAATTTGGTGGGTTAGTCTTTCTTGTACCTGCAATCTGCGTGCATAAACATCAACAACACGGGCAATTTTGCTTAAGCCGGTGATGTATCCATTTGGGATATATGCCACATGAGCTTTGCCATAAAAAGGCAACATGTGGTGTTCGCACATGCTGTACAATTCAATATCTTTCACAATCACCATTTCACTTACATCTTCATGAAACTTGGCCGAGTCTAAAATTGCACGTGCATCTTGTGTGTAACCCTGTGTTAAAAACTGCATCGCTTTTGCCACTCTCTCGGGTGTTTTTAAAAGCCCTTCCCGTTCTTTATCTTCACCAAGCAATCCAATGCTGTCTTTGTAATTTTTTATTAATCCTGCTGTTACATCTTCGTCGTAACTCTCAACTTTTTTGTATGCCATTTTTTGTTTTTTAATTTTGGACTGTTTACTTTTATGTAAATGTTATGCTGTTTTTCAGTCTATTCGTTTCAATCCTTTTTAGTTCCTCAAAAAGTATTTATGCTTCTATCCCACAGCCATTGAGCTCTTTACCATTTTTCAACTTTTTTTAAACCGGGTATTCAACAAAATTTCTTTCAGTTTCATATAACCTTAATTGTATATCCAGTTCAGGTTTTATTTCAGACCGTAATAAATTATATATAACTATTACGATATTTTCTGCAGTTGGGTTTAGGTTTTTAAATTCTGCACAATCTTCATTCAGATTTTTATGATCAAACTTATCCAACACTTTTTCTTTTATTAAATCACTCAGTTTTTTAGTGTCCATTACATAACCTGTTTCAACTTCAGGCACACCTGTAACCCTCACAATAAGATCGTAATTGTGGCCATGGTAATTTGGGTTATTGCATTTGCCAAATATTTGTTTGTTGGTTGCATCATCCCATGTTGCATTGTTTAACCTGTGTGCTGCATTAAAATGTTCTTTTCTAAAAACGGCTACTTTATTTGAAACTGCCTGCATATTTTATTTATTTACTATTCTTATTTTTTAAATTTTATTCACCAAAATATTCAACAAAAATCCTTGGAGTTTCGTATAATTTTAATGCGTGTAATTGTGCAGTTACCGGCAAATTATTTTTAAGCTGTTCCCAAATTCCTATAACAAGGTTTTCAATTGAGCAAATTTTACCATTCATAAATTCCACATCAACATTTAAATTTTTGTGATCGATTACATCAGTAACATATTCCTTAATAATTACACTCAGTTTTTTTGCATCGAACACAAAACCCGTTTCAACATCCGGTACACCTTTTACTGTAACATGCAAATCAAAGTTGTGACCATGCCAGTTTTCATTTGCACATTTTCCAAAAATATCTTCATTTTTTTCTTTACTCCAGGCAGGATTAAAAAGTTTGTGCGCTGCATTAAAATGTTCAATTCTTGTTATGTAAACCATTGCGCAATTTATAAATCTTTATAAAGGTAGCGGGTAATATTAATATTTTATAACAGATGCTACTAACTTTGCTGTATGAAACTTCTTGTTGTAGCGGCCACAGAATTTGAAATTGTGCCATATATGCTTAAGAATGCAATGGCTGATATACTTATAACGGGTGTAGGTAGCCCGGCATGTATACATATGCTAACAAAGCGTTTACAACAATTTAAATACGACTTTGTTATCCAGGCCGGCATTGCAGGAACTTTTAAAAATTCTTTCCCGTTAGGCGAAACTTTTTTTATTAAAAGCGATCTGTTTGCTGATTTAGGAATTTATGAAAATGAGAGTTTTTTTACGCTTTTCGAAAAAAAATTTGCAGACCCAAATACTGTTCCATACAAAAATGGATGGCTGGAAAATTCAATCGAAAATACTTTTAATGTTTCAACAGCAAAATCTATTACAGTAAATACTGTAACCGATAATTTTTTGCAGACATCGCTGTTTACAAAAAAATATGATCCGGATTTAGAATCAATGGAGGGTGCTGCTTTTCATTATGTATGTATTCAAGAGAATGTTTCCTTTTTACAATTGCGCAGCGTCAGTAATTTTGTAGGAGAGCGAGTAAAAACAAACTGGAAAATGAAAGAGTCTATTATAAATTTAAATGAAAATTTAGTAAGAATTGTTAATCAATTTAATAACGTCCAACATCACACCATCAATAAATAACTTCTGTGCACAAACAAATAATACAAATTGGTTTTTCGCCATGCCCAAACGATACTTTTATTTTTGATGCTTTGGTAAATAATAAAATTGATACAGGAAATCTTTCCTTTAAACCTGTGCTGGAAGATGTGCAAACACTAAACCAGTGGGCTATTGAAGAAAAGCTTGCTGTAACAAAAATAAGCTATGGTGTTTTGCCATTGGTGCAACATCAATATAATTTATTAAACAGTGGCAGTGCTTTAGGCAGAGGCGTAGGTCCATTATTAATAACAAATGATGCACTTCAAACAATGAACGTAGAGGATTGTTTAATTGCTATACCCGGTAAAAATACAACCGCTCATCTATTGTTTTCACTGGCATATCCTAATGCAAAAAATAAAATATTTTTACGTTATGATGAAATTGAAAACTTTGTTTTGCAGGGTAAAGGTTTAGGCGTTATCATTCATGAAAACAGATTTACCTATGCTGATAAGGGCTTAAAAAAAATTAAGGATTTGGGAGATTACTGGGAAAATGAAACCGGCAAACCAATTCCGCTAGGTGGTATTGTCGTCAAGAAAACAATAGCGATACAGACACAACAGCAAATTGATTTTTTAATTAAGCAAAGTATAGAATTTTCCTTTGCGAATTATCCTGCATTAGCAGATTATATAAAAAATCATGCACAAGAAATGAGTGAAGATGTTATGAGAAGTCATATTGATTTGTATGTAAATAAATATTCGCTTGATCTTGGTGAAGAAGGCAGGGAAGCAGTTAAAAAATTATTGGATGTATATTACACACACACAGTTGAAGCCTGACAATAGACCTTTAAACTGAGACATTATAATATTACCAATAACTACCTGCTTTTGCTTTGTGTTTATTACCCACCGGCTGCCAGCCCCTGCTTGTAAACTTTTAAACATCTTTCTCTGGCAAAAGTGTGTTCTACAATTGGTTTTGGATAAGACTTTTCTTCCAGCTCAGGCACCCATTTTTTAATGTATGTCAAATCAGGGTCAAATTTCTTTGTTTGTAAGTAAGGGTTAAAAATACGAAAATACGGAGCAGCATCGCAGCCACTTCCGGATGCCCATTGCCAACCCCCATTATTAGATGCTAAATCAAAATCAAGCAGTTTTTCAGCAAAATATGCTTCGCCCAGCCTCCAGTCAATTAGTAAATGTTTGCATAGAAAAGAAGCTACAATCATCCGTACACGGTTGTGCATAAAACCTGTCGTATTGAGTTCTCTCATACCTGCATCTACAATCGGATAACCTGTATTTCCTTCACACCATTTATTAAACCCATCAACATCATCCAGCCATTTTATATTGTCATAAGCAGGCTTAAATGATTTTCCTTTTCCAACACGTGGAAAATGCCACAATATCATTTGATAAAAATCTCTCCAGATCAATTCACTTAAAAAAGTTTCTGATTTTGTGCTGGAGTATGTTGCAAGTTTTCTAATACTTATTGTTCCAAACCTTAAATGCATTCCAAGATGAGAAGTTCCTCTGATAGCCGGATAATTTCTTTGGTCTGCATATTTTTTTACCAAATCTGCATCTACACTTTTTGGAGGAAATGTTTGATCACTTGTTTTAAAATCAATATCCTCTAAAGTTGGAATTCGTTTAGGTTTAATTTTAAAAAAGTTATTAAAATATTTTTCTGTTGTAAAGCTTTTAAACTGATCACCTTTTAGAATTGTTTTCCATTTTCTGCTGTAAGGGGTAAAAACGGTGTAAGGCTTTCCATCATCTTTTACCACTTCATCTTTATCAAAAATTACATGATCCTTAAATTGATTAAATTTTATTCCTTTGGTATCAAGCAGTGTTTTAATTACTGCATCTCTTTCTTTTGCATAAGGTTCGTAATCTGTATTTGTGTAAACACAATTAATATCATATTCTTTTATGAGATCGTCAAAAGCTTTTGCCGGTGTACTGTTTATAACAATTAATGAAGAACCTTCTGCAATTAACTTTTCCTGCATTTGTTGCAGTGTATCCATAATAAAATTAACTCTGCTATCTTTTTTATTTTCAAGTTTGTCTAAAATATCCTTATCTAAAATAAAAATTGGTAACACAGCAAATTCCTCTTTTAATGCATGATACAAACCCGCATTGTCTTCCAATCTCATATCTCTTCTAAACCAAAAAATATTTATTTTCATTTGTGTGTTTTTTATTGCAATTTATTTTGTGTTATTTTTTTAAATTAGCTCAACAAAAAATTGCTGCATATTTTCTCTGCAATAGTTCATTCATTTTTTGAATTTCAATGTTAGTGTAATTCTTATCATCTAAAGAACCAACCCATCTTATGTTATAAATAGAATTACTTAAAAAAATTTCGTCTGCTTCATACAGCATACTTTTTGTTACAATTATCTCCTCAACTTTATAGTTCAAAATCCTAAGGGTATTAATTAACCAGTTCCGAATTACACCTGCCACACAGCCTTCGGTAAGTGCCACAGTGTAAATAACTTTATCTTTTATAAAAAAAATATTTGCGATAGTGCTGTCGCATATATTTCTTTTGCTGTTTAAAATTATTGCATCGTTACAGTATTGGTTTTTAGCAAATTTTGCTCCCATAAAATAGGGCAAATAATTATTGGTTTTTAGGTTGCTGAATGTATCAATCGATTTTAAAGCATCTTCATAAATACACATTTGTAGACCATTATTATTTAATAACCCATTGTCTTCAGGAAGTTTAATGGCTTCAATAATATAATTGGGCATATCATTTTTTGGGTCATAAATACCACCATCACTTCTAATAATAGTAATCCTAATTCTTGCTTCTTTTAGTTTGTTTTTTTTAATCAATGCATTTATTTCTGCTGTAAGTTTTTCAACACTAAAATGAATTGGAATGCTAAATTGCAGCGCTCTCATACCCAACCAAAGCCGTTTAAAATGATCATCTGCTAAAACTATGTTTGCATTTTTAAATTTAATGGTTTCAAAAATCCCATCACCATAACGCAACCCTCTGTTTGTTGGGCCTATAATATTTTCATTTTCACTAAATATCTTTCCGTTGTAATTATAAAAAATCATGGTATGGCATTAAATAAAAAAATCTTCCACAAAGGAAGATTTTAAAATTACATAAAGATTAAATTAAAATTATAATTCCTCAATTAGTTTGTGTTTTACAGCATACAAAATTAAGCCTGCTGTACTTTTTGCACCCGTTTTCACTTTCAATTTGTCTCGCAATGCCTCAACAGTTCTCGGGCTTAATTCAACAATATCAGCAATTTCTTTTGTGCTTTTTTCTTCGCACATCAGGCGTAAAATAGTTGTTTCCTTTTCATTCAAGTGAACATCTTGCGCTAGCAGTTGTTGTGGAATTTGGGTATTGCGTTGTTTTAAATTTGTTAACAAAGCCTGGTTTGTAAGCGTGTTAAAATAATATTCATCCTTGTGGCAGGTTTTTATAGCCTCGTATATGATTTCGCTGTCACTTGTTTTGGATAGATAACTGTTTGCCCCTATTTCCATCAATTTTGTTATCATGCTGTGGTCATCCATCATTGTAAGCATAATTACTTTAGCGTTGGGGGCAATCTTTCTTATTTCTGGCAAAGCTTGTATACCATCCATGATTGGCATTTGGATATCAAGCAAAATAACATCTACACTTAATGTTTTGAGCAAGTTTATAAGGTGCATACCATTATCTGCTTCGGCAATAATTTTTATATCGGTTTTTGGGCTTAAAGCTGATTTAACTCCGGCTCTGTACAAAACATGGTCGTCAGCAATAATTACCTTAATAGATTCTAAAACATCTTCTTTCATAAACATATAAATAAAAGTAAACTTTTTTTGTTAAGTAACTTTACTTACGATTAACGTAAATACCTTTAAAAAATTACAATCGTACATAAAATAAAGTATTTGTACTTGCGTAAATAAATTTAAAGTTTAAAAATACAAGCAGGATTTTATCTTAGTAGGAGAAATGAATCTTTTTTAAAAATTATCTCACCAACATCACAAATCGTTTCAAGCATATAGATATAAGTACCCGTTGATTGATCAATTCCATTTATTTTTCCATCCCATCCAAAAGATTTATCGTTTGGTACAAAGTTTTTTGCTTCAAATACCTGTTGGCCGTACCTGTTATAAATTGCAAATCTTTTTACAGATTTTATTCCTCTCGTTAATGGGTAATAAACGTCATTTAACCCATCTCCGTTTGGCGTAAAAGCAGAAGGCATAAGTAAATTGGCATATTTACACTCTACAAAAATAGTAATATCATCTTTTGATATACAACCACTATCACTTGTTGCTTTAATAACATATTGCTGAGAGGTAAGGGCTAAGCCACCTGTTACAGGACAGGTAGCACAACTTAGTAAACCGCCTGGCATCCATAAATAGGAAACTACATTACTGCTATATACGGGAGTAATTGTAAACATTGAATTGTAAAAAAGAATTTTATCAGGTCCTGCATTAACCTGTGGAAGGCTTTTTAAAATAATTTTAACGGTAGTTATATCTGTAAAACAACCCACAGAATCAGTTAAGGTTGCGGTGTATGTTGTACTTACAGGTGGAGAAACAACAGGATTATAAATTGTGGTATTTGAAATGTTTGTTGAGGGGGACCAAAAGATCTTTTTCCCTAAAGGTAAAACCGAAATCTTTGCACTGTCTTTTAAACATAAATAAATTGGATTTATTAACGGGGTTGCAGTAAAAGGAGAAAAAACTGTAATTAAAGTGCTGTCAGTAAAAGGACAATTAAAGCTGTTATTAACTGTAGCATAATACAATGTGGTGGAAGTGGGTTTTGCAATTGTGGTATCACACTTTGTGCAAGAAAGTGTAGCTGCCGGCGACCAAGAAAGTGTATCACTATGGTAGGCAATAATAGTTACACTTTTGCCTTGACATAGAGTATCATTGCGTGGAAAAATACGCAAAAAAGGTATTGGTTTTACATCAACCTGCTGGCTTAAACTATCTATACAGCCATTATTATCTTTTGCAAAAAGTTTGATAGTGTAGATGCCTGAGGAAGGAAATTTAATTGTTGAGGGTTGAAAAGTTGTATCGTTTGCAGGTTTTATTCCATAATTCCAGTAAGAAAAATTAATGGAATCAGCAGACACAAAAGAACTTGATGTATTTACAATATTATAACTCGTGTTAGCACAAACATTTGATGAAGTTGTAAAACTTAATTTTGGCCCTCTAACCAGTACTGGATGATTAAGTATTAAGGTATCGTTACAATATTGTGTACCGTTATTTATAACAACTAGGTTATTTGTGAAATTTCCAAAGATACTTGCGGTTGAAACGTAAGGATTGGTTGTATTAAATAAAGTTGGTAATCCTACAACAGACCAATTATAAGATGCACCACCATTGGAATAATTGTTTTGAATTGTAAAAGTTGTATTACTGTTTCTGCACACAAAATTATCAGGATTTAAAAGCGTTGGTGTTGCAGTATAAATGCTGGAGGTAAAACTATCTGAGCAGCCTGTTATATTGTCTGTAACAGTCAATGTAGTTAAGAATGCACCGTTTGTTGGAAATGTATGTATTGGATTAAGCGCAGAACTTGTAGGGCTGCCATCTCCAAAATTCCAAAGCACTGTTGATAAATTACCTTGTGATATATTGGTAAATGAAAAACTGTTTTTATTAGAACAGGTGTTTGCATAAATGTAACCTGCTATTACACCAATAATATTTATAGAAAAACTTTTAGATGAACCCGGGCAACCATTAAAATAGGGCTTAACTGTAACAGTTTTTGACCCTAGTGTGGCATATTTATGGGTTGTGATAGAATCGAAAACTATCTGTGTATTACCATCGCCATAATCCCATGCCCATGAATTTGCATTATTTGCTTTTGAAATAAATATGGGCGTTTCTGATCCACAGTATACATTTTTTATAGAATAAGCAATATGATTGATGGGGGGAGTACCAAATGCAATCTTCGGATAAATATAAGTGTTGTTACAACCTTCGTTAGTAGTAATTGTTACAGTGGGTATAAAAGTACCAACTGTGTTGTAAGTATGAGATGGATTGCTGGAACGCGGGCTGCCATCTCCATAATCATAAGAATAGCTTGTTACACTGGCACCATTAGGTACAATTACGTTGGCTGTAAAATTTACATTGGCAGGTATACAACCTTTTATTGGAAACACAGTACCTGTTACGGGTGGCTTTTGCACTATGATATCAGTTGTGCTCGTAGCAAAGCAACCGGATACATCTGTGGCCTTTACTGTAGCTGTAAAATTTCCAAATCCTGAATAATTATGATTTATGGTAGATGAATTGGTAATTACGTTGGGGCTGCCATCTCCAAAACTCCATTCATAGGTTCCTATATTACCCGAAGAATTTGCTGTAAATATAATATTCCCCGGAGCGCATATATAATTCCTATCAGCAGTTAATGAAGCAGTAATGCTTTGGTTAATAATTATTGTTTGAGATGTTTCAATTGCCTGTTCGTTATAAACTGTTACCAGTTTTACGTTGTAAGTTCCGGGAGCTGAATAAATAATAGATGGATTAAACGAATTACTCGTTTGTCCGTTGCCAAAGTTCCAGGTAAACCCAATAGGATTTCCTGTATAAGTTTGCGTAAAATTTATAGTAATGGGACTACAAAGTGTGCCGTTGGAACTTTGATAAGTAAAAGTGGAGCTTTGCCCATTTACCGAAAAGGAACAATAACAAATGAAAAAAGGTAAAAATAGAATCAATAATTTATTCAAAATATTTTTTTCAACGGATAAACAAAATCAACTCCTTCATCTTAAACATAACATACTAGGAATAACGATTTTGCTGCAGCAAAATTGTATTGTGTTAGTAATTTTTAAGGCCAATATTGATGCATTGCAAATAGTATGCTATAAACAATTTTACGAAATCTGGAATACATCAAATATTCCTATTCGAATATTTTGTCTTTTATTACTGAAATTATTTTATAAAATAGCTCTCAAGATTTAATACTCCAAGGTTTGGTAAGACGGGAAAGTGAATATACCTTTTTATTTAGTATTAATATTTTTTATAATTCGAAACGGATTAATGTTTATTCAATTAACTTGTTTCTCATTGCATACATAATAAGCCCGCCAATGGTTTTAGCGTTTACTTTACTTTTCATATTTTGCCTTATGGTTTCAATTGTTCGGGGGCTTAAAAATATAACTTTAGATATTTCTTCTGTGGTTTTATCTTCTGAAAGAAGCTGAAGAATTTTTATTTCCTTTTCACTGAAAGTAACCGGAAGGTTGTCGCCATAAATCTGTCTTACGCTTTTCTTTTGCATCAGCTTGCCCATAACTGCAGCATTTACCAGATCATTAAAATAATAATCTTCGTTCATACAGGTAAGAATAGCTTGGTAAATTTCTTCAGGATCTGTAGTCTTGGTAAGATAGGCATTGGCACCCATTTCCATCATTTTTGTAATCATCTGCTGATCATCATACATGGTGAGAACAATAATTTTAACAGTTTCATATTCTTTCCGTAAAATCTGTATTGCATTGATGCCATCAATTTCGGGCATTCGTATATCCATCAATAATACATCAGGCATTTTGATGCTAATTTTATGCAACATATCCTTGCCATCCTCTGCCTCCCACAATATTTTTAGGTTTTCCTTATCAGAAAGGGCCATTTTAATGCCATCTCTAAAAATTTTATGATCATCAGCTATTGCAATTTTTATTTGTGTTGAAGCCATCTGTTAGTTGTGGAAAGAATTTATTAATAAAAACCAGACTTAATTTAGTTTAATGAATATAATTTTTTAAAAAATAATGTATAAAACATAATATATAAAAGTCAATATTAATCGATAGATAATATAATATTTAAAAAGATATCCACTTATTTTGATAAATGTGAACAAACAATTGTTTCCTTGTATTAAATACTTAGTGTTAGTACTTATACTTAATAGTAAATCTACTATTTATTTATTGTATATTTACTTTTTATAAAAACAAAAATATATGCATATTTTATCTAAAACACAATGGCTAAAAGGGTTTAAGAGATTTTACTTAATTGTTTTTGATTGAATAGCGATTGCGTAAGAATACGTATTGATAGAAATTTAGTTATTATTTAATAAGATTCCCTAACAATCAAAAATTATTGATTATGTTTAGTTCAGTAAGAGAACACCTAGTTGAATTATTGTTAGATTTGAATTAGTTGTAGTTACCAGAATATTGTTTATTTTTGATAAAACATATATATCCTGGATACTCAATCATTATTTACTTATCTATCAGAATTACTACCTTTAATTTTTGGTTTATTTTTTTTTAAAAAAATAAAAACAAATTATTTAAAGGTTTTTTTAGTTTACAGTTTCTTTCTAGCTTTTTTTTCAACAGCCAGTCTTTATGTTTTAAATGTCGAACATTCTAAAGTTGCTTATCTTTTTATCTTAAGAATTTATATAGCTATAGAATATTCAATTCTGGTTTTTTTCTTTTCTATTTTATATCAAAATAAATTATTTAAGAAAATAATAATTTATTCAATTATTCCTTTCTGGGTTTATTGTATCATCAATTTTTTTGTTTCAGATAAGGATACCTTTAATAACTTTCCTGCACTTGTTGAATTTGCCGTATTTATACTCATAATTATTTTTTATTTTTATAATAAGATGCAAATT
>ENA-OFCI01000065-OFCI01000065.1-metagenomes-genome-assembly--contig:-NODE-65-length-63356-cov-33.571871_pt1 | contig 63356 bp, 54 predicted proteins | sample MGYA00153391_OFCI01 | MGnify analysis MGYA00153391
TTGGGCTTGTCTTGGCAACTAGAATAACTGCTACCCCTACTTATTGAGCCGATACCGGTAATCTTTACCTCTAAACTGTAAAATTTTTACTATATTTAATAGTCTTGAACGAAATTCTATATTTATCTCTAGTGCAGTTAACATTTCTATACGCATGATGGTTGTTTCTATTCTTTCTGAAAACGTAACTTTTTCTATAAGATAATACATCAATCTGTCAATTATGAGTTCAATTTCATTACTATCAGAAATGTTCCAATCTAAGACTTTAGATAGAGTACGAAATTTATGAAATGGGTCTGAAACTAATGATGCTATATTCGGCACGGAATTGAGGACACGAGCTAGATAAAGCGCCCGAATAGCATTTTGCTGATGAGATGAGTTTATCGATTTGGATTTGTTATTCAACCAAATGAGAATATCTTGTAACTCAGCATCATTTGCTAATAATGAATCAGCAAATTCTTTCATACTTAAAAGTAGTGAATCTGCTCGTTCTAAAGCTTCTGACATCATGTAGAATACCTCGCGCCAATTTTCTCTGGTGATATACTCCAAAACACTGCTTTTTATAGTTCTTATGTTAGGAAAATCAGGACTATTAATCATTGCTTTTGCTACCAAATACTCTTGAAATGTCAGGTGTGAAAATGACCAAACCTTCTGACTTCGCTCAATTAACAACCCATGCTGTGCTTCCATTGCCCTCAACACTGTCCGACTATCTCGCTGGCCAATCCCTAAAAACTCCGCAATATATCCCTCAATCTCCGTCTGCTCAAACAATACATACTGTGTCTGCTCAAACTTCTTCACTGCCAGATAGCTCAATAAATCTAACTTTCGCTCCACCGACAAATCTCGATAAATCTCATCTCGCTCAATCTCTCGCGACTTATCCCACCGCTCCAGTAGCAACTCCAAACCCTCTTCATACAACTTCGAGCGCTTTGAGTAAAACTTCTCAGTAGAGTGAAAAACCACACAGGTTAAACTCAGCAAAATCGGCGTAATTGCTAACTCCCGAATCGGCTTATTCGACTCCCAAAAGAGCTGTTCCAGAAACTTCCCCGCTCTTGCCACTCCCGCCAACTCATTTCCCATTACTGTCTTAAACCAATGTTCTGAAAACGATCGCACCTGGCCTTCATTAAAATCCGCCACTTCCACAAACTCAAAGTTTAGAGATTTCCAATCCATTTCGCCCGTAAAACTCTGCGTTCGACACGTCACAATTACTTGCACCTGCGGATAGTCACGGGCAAACTTCTTAATTTCCTCGGTGATATTCTTTCCATCCTCTCCCGTCACTTCATCCAACCCATCCAACAGAACCAAAACTCGACCTTGTTTGAGTAGCGTTTCTGCATCTGATAACTGCCAACACTTCTCTAGATAAGGCTTTAGTGAATAAATAAGCTTACGTCCATCTCTCACAAAATCCCGCAGCCTAATCAAAACCGGAATCCGGTGCGCTTGTAAATTCCCTGCATTGCACTCAGTCACCACTCGTTGCAAATACGTGGTTTTCCCCGAACCCGGTTTGCCCACCACCATTAGGTTTGTATTCTTCGCCAGCACTTCTAACCCCGGCACTCGTTTCTGTTCCTGGCCCAAGCCAATGCGATCTAAACCTCGATGGCTGGGATTGTTCATGAAATCTTGGCACAAATCATCGTATTCCGACTTGTCGCTACTGCTCAGCTTCTCCAGAATATTGACATCCACAAACAAGTCACCCAAAGGTACACAACGATCGACACCCCAAAGTGGCATGGTGCCGTGCAACCGTTGAATGTCATCGTGGAGGCGCGATCGTACTTGCTGAACTAACGCATCAATATCATCTTTCAGGCTCTCCGCAGGCGGATCTGACAGCGAATTTGGTGATTGAGGTTTCTGGCAATTATCCAAATAACGCCGTAAGTGCTTTTCCTTATGAGACCCAGGATCGTTAATTTTAAACTTTTTGTATATCTCAGTTAATTGGGTACTAATAGCCGTTTCGCTTGTCCCAAGCTCAATCTCGATTTGCGCTTTATTTTTATCTTCACCAAAGAGCAGGACAAAAATATCTATCTGTTTATCGGTCAGCTTTTTTTCTCTACCGATTCCGGTCAAAAAGTCCTTAGAAAATGGCATTGCAGGCTAGTCACTGAAGGCTACAGATATAGTGTACCTACTTTTTTTCCCTATGTCAGCCTAAGTCAGCTAAGTCAGCTAAGTCAGCTTAACTAACTCTGAAACCTAGTGGTTCCAATGGATTTAAGCATTAAAAAAGGTTCTCCTAATGTCTAAATCCAACAAGAAGAAATGGCTGAAAGTAACCGAGTTTACAGTGGTGGGCGTTGCCACTTGCCTCAATCCCCACGCAGGATTTCTGCTCTTTCTGCTCAAGCTGTGCTTTCAAATCCTGACAGCATTGCAGAAAGACGATCCGAGTGAAACAGACAAGGACAAACCGACAACCCGCTGTTTGCCCGATCGCCAGCGATCCGATCGAGAGGCAGCCATCGCGAGCCGATCGCTTCCTCATACTCCAGTTGAATCCACCAAGCAGCAAAAGTTAAGTTAGTCTCGCGATTTGTAGGTGCGATCGCTCGTCAAACTATCGAGCGATCGCCCCTTTGTTACGCTCGAAGTAATTCTCATCCTGACGCTAAAGCTGCTTCAGAATTTCGATTTTGCACTAGGATAGAGAAAGCAGCCGAGGAACTTTAGCCAGGAACTTACTTTTATGACTCATCCCACCCTTAGCCGCGAAGAAATCGCTCAGCGTGGCAAAGAGATATACCAACAACGCATCCGCACCCATATTGAAACAACAGAGAATATCGGTAAAATCATCGCGATCGATCTCAATACTGGTGAATATGAGATTGACAAAGATTTGCTAGCAGCTTGTCATCGCCTGCAAGCCAAACAGCTTAATGCTATCACTTGGGCGGAGCGCATCGGTTATGATGCTGTATATGCAATAGGTGGAACATTGGTTAGGACAGCATTGTGATTAATGGAATAGTTGTTGGGCTTCAAGCACGCATGGGAATTATTCTCTACCCTCCGGGATGTGCAGAAATAGAAATAGAATGCGTTATTGATACAGGCTTTGAAGGGTTTTTAACTTTGCCACCTACTGTAGTTGCAGAACTTCAGTTACCTTACGTTGCACCAATTAATGCAAATTTGGCTGACAACTCCTGCATCGTAACCAACGTTCATCAAGGCACGATCGTTTGGAATGGGGTGCAGCGAGTGATTCCAGTTTTAGCAATGGGTCGTCGTCCTCTCATCGGGACAGCACTTTTAGAAGACTATCATCTTAGTATTGATTTTTGCGAAGGAGGAACGGTACTGGTAGATGACATCATGTAATTTCTGGATCGAGTCGCTTCAGGAAAATCAGTAGTTTTCCCTCATTAAACTGTTGAAAATTTCCATTCATTAAATCAGATACTTCTAGCTGCGGAATACCAAAAATTTGACTAATTTCGCGCTGTTTCAAATTTCGTTGTTTCAGGATACGGATTATTTTAATTCCGATTTTACCCCGCATCAAAAGTTCGTCAGCATCTGCCAATCCAAGGTCAGCGAATACATTGCCACTGCTTTCTTCAAAAATTAGTTTTTGTGTCATAGTTCCTCTCTTCAGATGGTAAAATACCCATCTTCGATTCCCATCGACAACCCATGAAAACAGACACCATTTTCTACAGCCTGTTTCAGGAATTTCCCAGCTTCTTCTTTGAACTGATCGATCGCCCTCCAGACGAAGCCGCCGCCTATGAATTCACCTCCCGCGAAATCAAACAACTCGCATTCCGCATCGATGGCTTATTTCTGCCCACAACCGAAGCACCTGAAAAACCATTTTACTTAGCGGAAGTTCAGTTTCAACCCGATCCCGACTTGTACTACCGCATCTTTGGCGAACTCTTTCTCTACCTGCGACAATACAAACCGGTCAATCCTTGGCGCGTCGTTGTCATCTATCCCAGCCGCCGCATCGAACACGAACAGATGCTGCAATTTCAGGAACTCTTAACCAGTCAGCGGGTGCAACGGATTTACCTGGATGAATTGCCAGAAGCCGCCGATCGCTCGTTGGGAGTAAAAATTGTTAAACTGGTAATCGAGCCAGCAGAGACAGCAGCAGAACAAGCACGGCAGTCGATCGCAATGGCCCGCCAACAGTTGTCCGATCCGATCGTTATACGCGATTTAATCAACCTCATCGAAACAATTATTGTCTACAAACTCCCCCAAAAAAGCCGCGAGGAAATTGCCGCCATGTTAAATTTAAGCGAACTCAGACAAACCAGATTTTATCAGGAAGTCAAGCAAGAAGGTTTAGAAGAAGGACTCGAACAAGGTGAGTGGCAGGCGAAGTTAGAAGCCATTCGTCGGATGATCGCGTTTGGAATGAATTTAGAGACGATCGCACAATTATTAGATTTGTCTGTAGAATTTGTGCGGCAAACAATTCACAAAATCCAACGGGAATCGATGTCACTCCCCGAACAACAGATCGACTCGTTCATCGAACTATTAACCCAACAGCGATCGCTCTTTTCTGCGGCACAATTAGCCGAACTAGCCCAGCTAATTGAACCCTTATCCGATGAGAGCGATGTCCTTTCAGCAGCGATTTCATCCTGGGTTGAAAATTACGATTCAATTCAGGAAGCTCAAGCCAAACTGCTTGAACCACTACCGCCGATCGCTAAAGCATCAGAAACAGCAGGAGGAAGTCCAGAAAGTAGCGAATCTCAAATGGGCGATCGGCTCAACAAACAAGCTCTCAAAAATGCCATTTCATTGTAGCGCGATATTCGATAATAATATTGTATGGACACGGCACGTGCAGTCTCCTAAATAATATTGTAGGGACACGGCACGTGCAGTCTCCTAATTTCTAATAAATAGAATAGCAAGAACCCCGGCTTCTTCAAGAAGTCGGGGTTCTAATTGTGAAAAAGTTTAAATTACTTTCTCATTTATTCTGCGGGAACCAGGGAAACTAACAAAGTGATATTGTCAACGCCGATGACATAAACAGTGTCTCCAGGTGTTAGCGTGATTTGGCGATCGCACCGTGCGGGCCACCAGCTACCTTGGAAGCGGACGCGACCTGTTTGATTTGGGCAAATCGATTCATCCACGACTGCTTCTTCGTTGAAGTAATTGAAATTGGTGTTGATGTAATTATCGATTAACATATTATTTGCAGTGCCGTATGCTTGAACGGAGAAAATAGAACCGAAAGCTTTTACTACGTTGAACATTTCCCTGACTCCTTGTGTGTTAATAATATATAGAGAACTTTCTATTGATGCTATTTGAAAGGCTGCATTTCCTGGATTGAGATTGATGTTTGTGGTTGTTCAGCCTCTAGTTTATTCTGCGGGAACGAGAGAAACTAACAAAGTGATGCTGTCAACGCCGATGACATAAACGGTGTCTCCCGGTGTGAGGGTGATTTGGCGATCGCACCGTGCGGGCCACCAGCTACCTTGGAAGCGGACGCGACCTGTTTGATTTGGGCAAATCGATTCATCCACGACTGCTTCTTCGTTGAAGTAATTGAAATTGGTGTTGATGTAATTATCGATTAACATATTATTTGCAGTGCCGTATGCTTGAGTGGAAAAAATAGAACCGAAAGCTTTTACTACGTTGAACATGATGTTTACTCCTGTTGTGTTAAAATATATGGATATTTAATTGTCTGTTTGTGCTATTTGAGAAGCTGCATTTCCAGGGTTGAGATTGATTGATTACCCTGATATTTCATTGTTCTTGTCCTCGATCGTTATATCGGGATAAAAGCCAAAGAATTTTTGAAATATCGAGGGGATTTGAGAAGCGGTTGCGGAGAGCCTAAATCCAGTAATTCGGAGGTATTGAATTAAGCATTTAATGGTTGAGCTGTTGGTGGGATTTACCTTAAGGGTAGATGTTGTTAGCTACATTAGTGCTTGATTAATTCCGTATGACTGCTGCTGTGAAGATGTTTCATTTTTGGGTGTAATTTTTGGGTTCCATTTTTTGACTCCGTTGTGACTCGTTTGCTTGACACTTACTAATTTGCCAGGAATCGAATATCTTTGGTGCGATCGCCCGTCCAGTTTCCGGGTGTGGTATTGGCACAGGACACTTTTCCACCGATAAGCAACGATTTATTAAGGGTTTCAGCCTAAAACTTTGGGTGGTGGCTGTGCCAATTGAGCAAAGTGGACTACCGCTGTCTGTGAATTCTGAACTTACGCAATGTCGATCGCCCAATCAGGAAAATCCGTAGATATCCAGTCCGTGACTTATACCATCTCCGGTAAAATACGCGTTATGGGTTTGTAGTGAGCGCCGTAGGGACACGGCACTGCCGTGTCCCTACAAGAGCAGAGATCCCGACGCGGTAGGAGTTTTTGATCGATCTAGCTCGATCGCACCCTGCGATCGCAATTATGGAACAAGTCGAACTTAAAATCAATTCATAAATTCAGAATCTTAAATTCATAAAACTCATAATTATAGAAAACTTGCTTGATACTGCATAATTGTCACAGGAATTCTGAATAAAGTTTTACCTAACTGAGACAAACCAAACTTAAATTTAAGCGACTGTGGCAATTCTTGTACGGAAACTTCTACGAAACCAAAGCGAGTATAAAATGATGCAAGTCGCTTTCCCAAACATTCTAAATATAGCGGTTCCGTAGCTTGTTGAATTAAATATTTTGTGAGGTAGCTTCCCAAACCTCGATCGCGCCAATCCTTCGCCACCACCAAACTGCCCAATTCTTGCGCGCCCGCAAAGTTCCGCAACTGCCCGCAAGCAGCCAATTTTTGATCGCATTCTATCACCCAGAATTGCTGCCAGCGCAACTGCGTCGGGTCGAGTTTGGCGCTCCAGACTAGCATTCTAATTGATTTGATATCTTGAGCTGAGGCCGGGCGGATTGCACATTCTGATGGTAATGAACGAAAATTCTGAGTCATTAGTTTTGATATAATTATAAAAACCTCATAAATATTATGCTAATTTATTTCTATAGCACTCGCGGCGACTATGGATGTTTCTCTAACTTCTCTGCTCACGGCTTCGAGTTAGACGGAAAATACTGGCCAACTACTGAACATTACTTTCAAGCACAAAAATTTCCCAATACACCTCACTGCGACCAAATTCGTCAGGTAAAAACGCCGAAAGAAGCCGCGAATATGGGGCGCGATCGCAAACGTCCTCTTCGCCAAGATTGGGAACAAGTCAAAGATGATATTATGCGAAATGCTATACTCTGCAAATTTGAGACTCATGCCGATATTCGCGAAATTTTACTCGCTACTTATGATGAGAAAATTGTTGAAAATGCACCGGGAGATTACTATTGGGGTTGCGGCAAAGACGGCAGTGGCAAAAATATGTTGGGACATATTTTAATGGAAGTGCGCGAGATATTGCGATCGCGCACGCCAGACTAAAATAAAACTCAAAAGACATAAAAATATCGCACTCCGCAATTTCCCATAACAAAACAGGACTCACTTAACCGTAAGTCCTGCAAAGCTCATAAACGAGCATTTTTTTCTTTTTTTAAACAGTTAGCTCAAAAATCCAGTCTACAGACTATTGAATTTTGTGCCAATCTCCTCAGGCGGTTCTAGTAGGGGGTTTCGCCTCCCCTCGGAGACTGCAAAGCAGGGGAAACGGTAAAAACCCTGCACCACTTTTTTTGGTTTCAACAGCTAGTGTCGATCGCAATCAACTTTTATGGTGATTAGTACAGCATTGTAATCCAGTCGCCTTCCTGACACCGTTCTCCTTAGGTTGGCGATCCACAGGTTAAACAGCAAAATCCCTGTTCTGGTTCAATTTTGTTTGTGATTAATGCTGCATATTTCCATTGTGTACTATTTAGAGAAATTGTCAGGGATCGTACACATTTTTTTACATTCTGTTGAGTTTAGTCCACGGAGGTGGACTTTGTTTGTATGGCAGCGATTTTTAATCGCCAGGTATATTTGCAGTTGCAGTTATTTGCCGTAGTTGTTGTTGAATTCGGTTGAATTCTTTCTGTTCTTCACTCAGTAAGGTATTCTCGATCGGCAATCGCATATCCCACTGCAATTCTGATAATAACAGCAAACAGCCTGCCATAATTATACCTGTGGTTAGATATTGCCAAGGGGCAACTAATGTTAATAGAGGTATGCTAAATAAATGAGTTAGTCCAATCAGGATAAAAGTGCGCGATCGCAAACCGAATCCAGTACAAAAATAGCCGATCGCGCTTAACCCCAACCACAAATCGCAAAGGTGCAGCAACCAAAATCCCCAACCGGCAAAAATACTGCAATCAGTCAGCACCAAACCAGCAATCATCAAAATCGCCCAAGAGTAAAGAATCCAGCTAACACGCTCGACTTTTACCCAAAACAAAGTCAAAACAGCCATGATCGCAGTGCCAATAAGAGTCACAGTTGACCACAAAATCGCCTGAAAGCTCCAACTGATCGGGAAAAACTGAGCGGTAAAAAAAATACCCCCAGTCACCAAACCCCAAAGCAGAAAAGTTTGGTCAATGCGGGTATAAAATCTTGAGAAAGGAGTAATATTGCCAATTTGCCAGCGAAGTCGCAACAGGCCTTCGAGGTCTTGTACGTCGAGATGTTCTTGTTTGGAGCGGATTACCGGTTCGGAGGGGTTGAAAAAGGTCATCCAGTGTGAGGGAAAGTATGAAGTTTTATGTATTGTAACAAGTCTTCAGGAATATTTTTTATATTTTTTATCATTTTTTCTCGTTCCCCGGCTCTGCCTGGGGACGCAGATCCAGAGGCTCTGCCTCGCGACAGTCTCAGACTGTTCCTCGTTCCCCGGCTCTACCTGGGGACGGAGATTCAGAGGCTCTGCCTCATCTTTTCCTCGGTACACAGACGAGGCAGAGCCTCTAGATATCGGTTCCCAGGCAGAGCCTAGGAACCAGTTAAGGCGATTTGCTCACTGAGCGGAGTCGAAGTGTCCTAAGCATCTTGGCGATTTGCAATATACGTCAAAGTTGACGTACAATAAAAAAAGTAAATTGCACAAATATAATTAAGGAAAGAATATGAAAGCAAATCCAGGGGGCGAAATTGCTTCAGCCGAAGTCATGGGTAGAGACAAGCTAATTTCTGATTTGTGGGAAATTTTAGAGCGACAAAGTGTCATATTGAGTGCTGAGCGCCGGATGGGAAAAACTTCGGTAATTAAGAAGATGCGATCGGAAGCTACCCCAGACAAATTGCCGATTTATCGTGATTTGGAAGATGTGAAATCGCCCATAGAATTTGTCAACACAGTCTTTCAGGATGTCAAAGCACATTTAACACCTTTGAATCGCACCACCAAGAAGACTCACGAATTGCTAACCAAATTGGGAGGAGCAGAATTTAGCGGCTTCAAGTTACCCGATATTGCCGCGCCTCACTGGAAAGCATTGCTGATTGAAACGATCGCAGATTTGGTAGAAAATCAAGACAGCACGCTCATCTTCTTTTGGGATGAATTGCCATATATGCTGCGTAACATCGGCGACGAAGCGGCGATGGAATTGCTCGATACTTTGCGATCGATCCGCCAGACGTACCCTCGTGTCAGAATGGTTTATACAGGTTCAATTGGCTTGCATCATGTGATTGCCGACCTGAGAAAAGTGGGCTATACAAACGACCCGACTAATGATATGTATGCCCAAGATGTGCCGCCACTATCGACTAAAGATGCAACTACTTTAGCTCGCAAATTACTGGAAGGCGAGAATATTGTTACACCGGATATCCAAGGAACTGCTGTTGCTATAGCTGATGAATTAAGTAACATTCCTTTCTATATCCACCACTTAATTGTCAAACTAAAATTGCGCGGTGGTACAGGGGATATACCAGCGATAAAAGCAATCATTGCTGATTCTTTGGATGACCCGATGAATCCTTGGAAGATGGAACATTATGCAGAGCGCATTGATGGTTATTACGATGAAAAACAGCGTCCTTATGCCAGGAGATTACTCGATATTTTGGCAGTCGTAAACGAGCCTTTGTTATTTGATGAACTGTTTAATCGTCTCAAGCAAGACTCGGAAACTCAAGACAAGGAAATTGCGAGGAAAGTGTTAACTCTTTTGCAGAAAGATTATTATCTTCAAAAGGGTGATTTGGGATTTCAATTTCGTTATCCGCTGATTCAAAAATACTGGAAATCATCAAGATGTTGAGGGCGGGCACGGGGGCACCGCCCCTACAAGTTTCCAATTAATTCTCGTTCCCAGGCTCTGCCTGGGGACGCAGATCCGGAGGCTCTGCCTCTTCTTTTCCTAGGTAATAAACGAGGCAGAGCCTCTAGATATCGGTTTCCAGGCAGAGCCTAGGAACCAGTTGAATAATACTAAACAACCAACCGAATTAATCTATGAAAAATACATTTATCTCTCGATTTACTCCGAGCTTGATGGCACCAGAAACCCTGGAAGATATCCTAGTACAACGTCACACACTAGCAAATTATTTAGTAGATAAAATTCGGGATAGCGCGACAACAGATAGCAAGTATTTTCAACTACTAATTGGGCCGCGCGGCATTGGGAAAACGCACTTGGTTTCCCTGATTTATCATCGCGTCGCCAAGATGGAAGATTTGCAGGATAAATTGCTAATTGCGTGGCTGCGCGAAGAGGAATGGGGGATTGCATCTTTTTTGGATTTGTTGCGGGGAATATTCCGGGCAATTGCTCAAGAATATCCGGCAGCATATCAAGATCAGTTACATGATGAAGTTGAAAAGCTTTATGATTTGTCCCCGGAACAAGCTGAATATCAGGCGGCAAAATTGCTGACAGAATTTATTGGAAATCGGGTACTATTGTTGATTGTGGAAAATTTAGAGGACGTGTTTAGCGGGTTGGGAGAATTTGGGCAGAAGCAGTTGAGGGCGTACATTCAAAATCATTCGTTCTTGACGATTTTGGCGACATCACAAAGTTTGTTTGATGGAGTCAAACTCTATGATAATCCTTTTTATGGTTGCTTCTATCCACATACATTAAATGAGTTTAAGGTTGATGATGCTGTAGATTTGTTGAATCACATTGCTAAGTTAGAAGGGAATACCGATTTAGCGTCTTTTATTCAAACTCCAACCGGGCGCGATCGCATAAAAGTTGTGCATTACCTTTCTGGTGGCAGTCCTCGCGTGTATATTGTTTTTTCGGCGTTTCTGATGACTCCTGAATCGCTGGATAAATTGGTGGAACCGTTCATGGAAATGCTGGATAGCCTCACGCCATACTATCAGGATCGGATGAAGTATATTTCACCTCAGCAACGAAAGATAGTTGACTTTTTGTGCGATCGAGGTGGTGCAGCACCAGTCAAAGAAATTGCTAAATACTGTTTTATTGACCAGCGAACAGTGTCTAGTCAACTTAAAGATTTGTCAGAGAAAGGTTATGTCAAAAAAGAAGAGATTGGACGGGAATCGTGGTATGAATTGCGGGAACCATTGATGCGTTTTTGTCTGGAGGTGAAGAAGCAGCGCAATCAACCGATTCGATTAATTGTGGATTTTATTCGGGTTTGGTATACGCGGGAAGAGTTGCAGCAGCGATTGGGATTGAGGATGGCGGATGTTGATTTTGCGGAGAAAGAAGGTCATTTTATGTATCGGCGAAATTTGGAACCGATTCCACCTGATGCTGTGATGGATCGAGAATATCATATGCGAGCGCTGGAGGCAAAAGATGAGGAAGATCCGCGTCTGAAGGCTTATTATGATGAGATTGAATATTGTCGCGAACAGAAAGATGATGTTTCGGCTTTAGCCTATGCGGAGAAGTTGGTAGCAAGTCGCGGTGAGGCAAGGGATTGGTCGGAAAAGGGACGTTGTTTGAATAGGCTGGATCGTCGCGATGAAGCTTTGAAATGTTTAGATAAGGCTATTGAAATTGATTCTAATTATGCGAGGGCTTGGGCTTATAAAGGTAATGTACTGGACGACCTCAAACGATATGACGAAGCTTTAGTATCTTTAGATAAAGCGATCAAACTTGATAACAATGATAAGTTAGTTTGGCATTGGCGAGGCTATGTACTCGACAACCTCAAACGGTATGATGAAGCCTTAGAGTCTCATGATAAGGCGATCAAACTTGACCCCAATGATAAGTCTGATTGGGCTATGCGAGGCATCGTACTCGACAACCTTAAACGCTATGATGATGCCTTAGTATCTTACGATCGCGCGATCAAACTTGATGCCAATTATCAGTCGGCTTGGACTATGCGAGGCAATGTACTCTACAACCTCAAACGCTATGATGAAGCTTTAGTATCTTACGATCGGGCGATCGAAATTGACCCCAATGATCAGTGGGCTTGGCGTAAGCGAGGCGATGTACTCGACAACCTCGAACGCTATGATGAGGCTTTAGTATCTTACGATCGGGCGATCGAACTTGATGCCAATTATCAGTCGGCTTGGGCTAATCGAGGCATTGTACTCTACAACCTCAAACGCTATGATGAAGCCTTAGCATCTTACGATCGCGCGATCGAACTTGACCCCAATGATAAGTCTGATTGGCAGATGCGAGGCCATGTACTCTACAACCTCAAACGCTATGATGAAGCCTTAGTATCTTTCGATCGGGCGATCAAACTTGACCCCAATTATCAGTCGGCTTGGCAGATGCGAGGCCATGTACTCTACAACCTCAAACGCTATCAAGAAGCCTTAGTATCTTACGATCGCGTGATCGAACTTGATGCCAATTATCAGTCGGCTTGGAGTCTCCGAGGCAATTTACTCAACGAGCTCAAGCGCTATGATGAAGCTTTAATATCTTGCGATAAGGCGATCAAACTTGATGCCAATTATCAGTCGGCTTGGGCTAATCGAGGTGATGTACTCAACAACCTCAAACGCTATGATGAAGCCTTAGTATCTTACGATCGCGCGATCAAACTTGACGACAATGATAAGTGGGCTTGGCGTAAGCGAGGCGATGTACTCTACAACGTCAAACGTTATGAAGAAGCCTTAGAATCCTTTGATAAAGCCATTGAAATTGACTCCAATTCTTTTTCTGGGTGGGGTTGGCTTATTCGAGGTGATGTACTCAACCACCTCAAACGCTATGATGAAGCCTTAGCATCTTATGAAGAAGCTTTAATATCTTGTGACAAAGCGATCGCACTTGGTAATAAATCTTCAAATGTCTTCTTCAATCGCACTATAGCCATTCTCGGATTAAATCGTTGGGATGAAGGCATCACCGCCTTAGACGACGCATTTCAACGCCTCGAACCAGACAACGAAGCTAGTTCCGAAGATACCGAATTAATTATCCGCAACCTATTCGCGAACATCTATGATACAGCGATAACTCAAACTCGTATCACTAGCTTAATCACAGTTTACGAAAAACACAAATATCTCTCAATCTTAGGACAGGGAATTGTGCGAAACATCCCGGCGCTAATGTCAGAAATGGTTAGCGACAAAGCCGCACGCACTTGGTTAGAATTGTGGCAAGAACCAACCAGCAACTACGAACAATTCCAAATTCCCATGCGCCTGCTGAATGCGGCTGTCCGCTATAAGGAAACCAAGGGCGACAGACGAGTTTTGCTAGAACTTCCCATTGAAGAACGTAATTTATTAGAACCATTGGTGTCAGGAAAAGTAGAATAAGAGAACCTGGCGATTGAAAATCGCGACTATACAATTGAGACCCCGGCGATTGGAAATCGCGGCTACACAAACAAAGTCCGCCTACGCGGACTGAAGAAAGGAAATTTAACCCGCGCAGGCGGGTTTTGTCTGTGTAGATGCGGTTTCAACCGCCGTTTCACCCAATGTCATCTTCAACCCGCGCAGGCGGGTTTTGTCTGTGTAGATGCGGTTTCAACCGCCGGGTTTTGTTGAAATAGGTATAAAATAGAAATTGATGTTACTAGCAATGGAGTCATCCCCATGACAGCAACAATTCCCACTCAAACTTTGCCAGCAATCATCTACCCAGACAGCGACGGAAAACCCATGTCTGACAACACGAAACAGTTCCAATTAATTGTAACCATTCAAGGCGGCATAGATGCCTTATTCAAAGACAACGAAAATGTCTTTGTAGCAGGTGATTTGCTGTGGTATCCCGTCGAAGGAGATAACAAAATTCGCCAAGCACCTGATACGATGGTAGCCTTTGGCAGACCAAAAGGTTACAGAGGTTCCTACCAACAGTGGCTTGAAGATAATATCGCGCCGCAAGTTGTCTTTGAAATTATCTCCCCAGGAAATCGAATGACAGCAATGTATAAGCTGTTTAAGTTCTACGAGAATTATGGAGTTGAAGAATATTATGTTTACGATCCAGAGGATAATGAGTTAATGGGTTGGCTGCGAAGTGATGGAAAACTCAACTATATTGAATCAATGGAAGGTTGGGTAAGTCCGCGTTTGGAGATACGTTTTGAAACTGCATCGGGAGACTTGGAAATCTATCAGCCTGACGGACTGAAGTTTTTGTCTTATGTGGAGTTGTCAAGACAAAAGGAATTAGTACAACAACAAATGGAATTAACACAGCAACAAATGGAATTAGCACAGCAACAAATGGAACAAGAACGACAAGAGAAAGAGTTAGTGCAGCAAAAAGCCGATCGCCTTTCTGAAAAACTCCGAGAAATGGGCATAAATCCAGAGGACATTTGAGATTATAATAGTCCTCCAATCACGGGCGATCGGAAACCGGGTTTTTCACCGAATCTGCGGGCTGTAACGCGTCTTATCGTAAAAAACCCGGTTTCTAGGCCCCCATATCTTAACTATGCAAAATCCTCGTCAAATAGCCTTTCTCGCACTCCGCGAAGTCCACCGCCGTGGTGCATTCGCAGATGTCGCCCTCGATCGCACTTTCCGCAATTCTCAACTCACCGACCTCGATCGGCGTTTAGTCACAGAATTAGTCTATGGTAGTGTCAGGAGAATGCGCGCGATCGACTTTATCATCGACAAACTAGCCACAAAAAAATCGTCCCAACAACCGCCAGAACTCCGCACTATCCTACATTTAGGCTTATATCAACTCCAATATCTCAACAATATTCCTCCTTCCGCCGCCGTCAATACCACAGTTCAACTAGCAAAAGAAAATGGCTTTTCAGGACTCAGTAGTTTCGTCAATGGTTTATTGCGACAATATATTCGTTTAACCGATCAGGAATTAAACCCATTAACAGTTACTAACTATAAATCAACCGTCGAACGCCTCGGAATTCTGCACAGTTTCCCCGACTGGATTGTCGAAATGTGGCTCGAACAATTAGGCGAAACCGAAACCGAACAACTCTGCCAATGGTTCAATCAATCCCCCACAATTGACCTCAGAATCAATCCGTTAAAAAGTACGATCGCCGAAATTGAAACCGCCTTCAAATCCCAAAACATCAGCGTTAGTCGAATCCCACACTTACCCCAAGCCCTAAGAATAAATGGCAGCAGTGGCGCAATTCAAAATCTCCCCGGATACAGCGAAGGTTGGTGGACAATCCAAGACAGTAGCGCTCAATTAGTCACTCATTTACTCGATCCACAGCCGGGGGAAACCATCATTGATGTGTGCGCCGCACCGGGAGGAAAAACCACCCACATTGCTGAATTAATCCAGGATACAGGTACTATCTATGCTTGCGACAAAACAGAAAATAGACTCAAAAGACTTAAAGAAAATGCCGATCGACTTCAGATCAAATCAATCCAGATTCATACCGGAGACAGCCGTCATTTTCCAGAGTTTATTAACCTAGCAGACAGAGTTTTATTAGATGCACCTTGTTCAGGCCTTGGAACCCTCCACCGCCGGGCCGATGCCCGCTGGCATCATACACCCGAAAACATTCAAGCACAATCCCAATTGCAATCGGAATTATTAGCAAATGCAGCAACTTTTGTCAAGTCTGGCGGTGTATTAGTTTACGCAACTTGCACGATTCATCCCTTAGAAAATGAAGCAGTTATTCGATCGTTCTTAGCCAACAATCCTCACTGGCAAATCGAACCGCCGACAATAGATTTACCCGTACAGCCATCACCGGAAGGATGGGTGAAAGTTTGGCCGCACCGAAATCAAATGGATGGCTTTTTTATGGTACGGCTCAAACGAGATTAGATTGCAATACGATTTAAATCCGCAAATACATCTGCGTTAATCCGTGTTAATTTGTTATAATCTGCGGTTAAAAATTCCCAATGTACATTTAAATTGTTGGTTGGGTGGGGGCAGGTTTATTTCAATTGTTGGTACTCATTAAGGATTATTGGTGAACCTGCCCCTACACATCACAATTGTTGGTAACACTCTCTTAACGTGGCGGTTCTTGATAATTTCCCGGCTCCTCACGATAAGCTGGCTCTGGTCGTGCCGGTTCTTGATAAGCAGGCTCTTGCCACTCGCGACGCCTGGGTTCGGGATTGGGATTGTAAGGGACGATCGCCCCATCCTCATTGACAATCATCCCCCGAATAATCTCATTCGGCTTCACCGGTTTCGCCTTAATACTGCCTTTGCGGCCTTCCAACTCCGGTAACTTTGGAAACTTCTCAACCGGCATTCCCTTCACAGCTTGATTCATAAAATCGCGCCAATTGTAAGCAGCAGTACCGCTAGTTCCCCCCGTCGGATAATTGTCATCATTTCCCAGCCAAACGCCAGTCACCACCTGCGGAATGTAACCGATAAACCACAAATCTCGCACGTTTTCCGAAGTGCCAGTTTTGCCGGCAACAGCCCGATCGGCTAAAGAAGCCGGCCCGCCTGTCCCCCCAGTCACCACACCTTCCAACATCCAAGTGGTAATCGCAGCACTATCCTTATCCAAAACCCGCTTCGGTTTAAAATCAGCCTGATAAATCACATCTCCGCGCTGATTAATCACCCGAGTAATTCCGTGCGCTTCAATAAAATTACCTTGGGAGGCTAAAGTACCATAAGCATTAGTTAACTCCAGCAAATTCACCTCAGAAGAACCCAAAGCCAGCGAATAAATCGGACTTAATTTAGACTTAATTCCCATATCGTGGGCTAATTTCATCGTCGGTTCAAACCCGACATCCATCAGCACCTTGACAGCCACGACATTCACCGAACTCCTCAAAGCATCCGAGATTGATCGCCAGCCGCTAAACTTTTTGCCATAATTATTCGGTTGATAACCGTCGATAATAATGGGCGCATCTTCATAGCTGTCGTAAGGCGAAAAACCAGCCCCCATCGCCGCCGCATAAACCAACCCCTTAAACGTCGATCCGGGCTGCCGCAAAGCCTGGGTAGCGCGATTAAACTGACTATCCTTAAAATTTCCGCCGCCCACTAGCGCCTTAACTTCCCCAGTTTTAGTGTCCATAGAAACTAAAGCCGCCTGTTCAAAACCCTGACGGCGGCCATCAACTTCGATCGCATTTTTAATCACCTGTTCCGCTATTTTCTGCCACTTCAAATCCACCGTCGTCTCAACAGTCAAACCACCAGCTTCCAAAGCATCCTGAGAAACATAGCGCGGCAATTCCTTCCGAATGAAACTAGCAAAATAAGGTGCAGTCACTTGAAAACGCTTGGGTGAACTTGGTTTAACCGTCATCGGTTCTGCCATCGCCTCCTTCGCCTGAGCCTTTGTAATTACCTTGGCTTCCTGCATTTGTTGCAGCACAATATTGCGACGTTGCTTAGCAATATTTGGATTAACCAAAGGCGAATATTCACTCGGTGCCGGCGGCAAACCCGCCAAAGTTGCCATTTCTGCCAAACTTAATTTATCGACTGTTTTGCTAAAGAAAACCAAAGCCGCATCCGCCACCCCGTAAGCATCCGAACCCAGATAAACCAGATTTAAATACCGTTCTAAAACTTGGTCTTTATTCAACTCCCGCTCTATTTTCTGAGCTAAAAGAGCCTCCCGAACCTTCCGCCGAACACTTATTTCCTGATTCAGAAAAACCACGCGAGCCAATTGTTGCGTAATTGTACTGCCGCCCTGCACCAAATCTCTCGCAACTACATTAGAAACAATCGATCGCACAATACCTTGATAATCCACCCCGTGATGTTCGTAAAAACGGCGGTCTTCTATGGCAATAAAAGCTTTCGTCAACAAATCGGGAATTTCTTTAAGTTTCAGCTTATCTCTAGTTGCCGGCCCAGACTGCAACAAAATCGTGTTATCTGCCGCCTTAATTGTTAGTGTTCCGTCACGGTTAAAGGCCGACAAATCGTTAACATCCGGCAAACCTTTATCTAAGGTGTGCAAAATCCACAAACAGTAGATTAAAGCGCCACTCCCAATACTGAGAACACCTAAACCTATCCAAAATCTAGGGCGACGGGAGATTCGTTTTTTAGTAATTTCCGGCGGTGCGCTAATTTCCGGCGGTGCGCTAATTTCCGGCGGTGTGCTAATTTCCGGCGGTGTGCTAATTTCCTGTAGTTCCGTATTTGTTTGCAGTTTGGTGATTTGCGGGTCGCTATTTTCCGGTAATTCGCTACTATCCGACTTTTTGGGTAATTTAGTTCCCAGCAAACTCAATCCCGGCCGCAACAATCCCTGTCCCTTTGATTGCAAGCTAGTAACTTGAGGTTCAATTTCCAACCAAGCGATTAAGCGCTTCAACCCTTCCCAATCGCGCTTGACTATTGGATATCGCTCGTGTTCTGAGTCTAAATATTCTGACTCTTCTAGAGGTGCAGCATCTTCTGATACCACATACTCCGATCGCTCATTTGTTGACTGTGCAGACAATTGAGCCGAAGATTGCTGCGAGTTTAGCCCGGTGCTATTGGCAACATTCGGCGATTCTTGATCGGAATTACCGCCTGCTGCCTTAGTGACTTTGCTCAATTTATCCTTGATATTTGAGAAAAATTCTGCCACGTTCAGACCTTCAAACCTCATCAATTTAAATTAAAAATTAAAAATTAAAAAGGCTAACACTCTTCAATTTTTAATTTTTAACTTGACATTTTTTATTCAAGAACACTGTGAATGATTTTGAGTTATAAATTTTGAATTAAAAACTATTTAACTCAAAATGTACAACTCAAAATTCTGCTTAACCAGTATGACCTAGTGCCAAAGCGGCTACCAGCATACCCAACACCAGGAAAGGCTGAGCACTTGCCTGATATTTAACATCATTTTCCAGAGGATTGCGTAAAAAATACATATCCTGAAAAGTGATTTGGGGAACAATCAGCAGTATGAGAATGACAGCGTAAAGGTTTTGGTGGATGCTAATCAAGTAGCCTGCAATCCCTGCTTGAAATACATCGATCATCAAAACGCAAATCCAGGCTGCGGTGCCGATGCCAAACATCACTGGTAAAGATTTTAACCCTAATTGCCGATCGCCCTCAACACTTTTGAAATCATTAACGATCGCAATTCCCAGCCCTGCCAAACTGTAAAACAGGGTCAAAATCATAATTGTCGGATCTAGTGTACCAAACAAAGCTTGACCAGCCCACCAAGGCAGGGCAATGTAGCTAGCACCCAGGGCATAATTTCCCAACCAGCCATTTTGCTTCAGTTTCAGCGGTGGCGCAGAGTAGATGTAAGCCAAAAATGCGCCGCCGAGAGTCAAAACAGTCATGATCGGGAATTCGTGACCCGCCCACAAGTCTAGGGCATAGGCCACCGCAATGCCTGCGGCTAATAATACCAAAATTTGGGTGACTACTTGGGGAATCGAGATAATTCCCGATGGAATTGGACGGTAGGGCTCGTTAATGGCATCGATGTCGCGATCGTAAAAATCGTTCAAAGTTTGAGTGTACCCAGCCAGCAACGGCCCTGACATCAACATACAAGCTGCGGCGATCGAGAAATTCTCTAGATTCCAAACATAGTTTCCAGAAGACGCCGCCCCGCACACCACGCCCCAAATCAGGGGAATCCAGGTAATCGGTTTCATCAGTTGCAAGCGAATCTTCCAAATGGAAGTTTCCCCGCTAGCGGCCCCTTTCATGCCCAATAGTTGCCGAGTTTTGGCACTGCGGCTGTCTGCTTGAGGAGTGTCTGGTGCGGTTTCTGGGGGAGTTTGGGATGGAGGAGAGTCAGACATAAGTGTGATTTTAGGGGTAATCTGCTGTTGTGTCGTTTTGCATTTTAATAATAATTCTGTAGAATAGCACCAATATTCCAAGCATTGTCTAGTCCACAATTTTTTAGATCCCTGACTTTGCAGAAGTTGTCGGGGATCTGGGTATTATATTTTTTGAGATGGGATTAATTACGATCGGGCGATCGGGTTTTCAAACGATGCTACTTTGAGATTATTTCATCTGGCAAAAAGTTGGAATCTAGAACCTCAGTAGAAGTATAAACGCACAATTGCGGAAACGTCTCTATCGACAATCCAGTTTCAGCACTTGCTTGTTCCATTGCATCAGAATAACATTCAGCTAACACCTCTTCCAGATATGGTCTTAGACTGGGGGAATCTTTCACAGCTTTGCGAATGCGTCTGCGGTGTTCGGCCATGCTAGCTTTCCAACTACCGCTTCTGCGATCGGGTTGAAATTCCCACTTTAACAAGTGCATGAGAACTATCACAAGATTACTCTCCAAACTCCGACGTTCACTGCGCCCCATATCTTCTATTTCTTCAATCAGATTTTGCCAGTCAATGTTTGAATAGTCGCCCACCCGCAACTTTTCCACAGTAGTTTCAATCCATTTCAGGTAATCTGTCTCGTACAAATTTTGTCGCTCTACATCTACTTTTGTAGTCATCATGTTTTTTCGTGAGGCGGGGGCGGGTTGATTGAGATTGTGGGTACTTGTGAGATATTTACAATACCCGATCGTCTAATTAACAAATATGGCGGTAGGAATCAAAAGGCAATCCCGTGCGCCGCTTGACATCAACAACTGATTTGTATGCACCTTTGCTTTGCCTTTCTCTAACTATTGTTTCGGCAACAAGTCGATCTAAACCGTTTTCAATCAACTCTTCCGGCGAAAGAATGTTTAACCGTTTCCAAGTAAACTGGGATTCTTTTTGATAATTGTAGCTGAAGCAAATCATCGGAGTGATTCGTCGGACGTGACTTTCGGGAACTCCGGCGATTTCTGATAACTCTTCGGCGTGGGTAAAAATGTAGCCTTCGTTTTGCAAAGATTCGATATCGTTAGCATAGACGATCGGCAAACCCAAGATTCTGACCATATCGTCTTTCGTACACTCGTTAATATCTATTTTGCCGCGCACGAGGGCCAATTCTTCGGCATTTGTCGCAGTTGCAGGAACCAGTAAGCCTCTGGGTGCGGTTTTGATCAGATAGCGCTTTTTCAAACTAAAAGCAGTGACAATTTGAGCGATCCAAACTAGCGTGCCAAAATTAGCAGAAGAAGATAGTGCTAGTGCTGCTAAAGTAAAGCCAACACCCCATCCCATCCAACTGCGAATATTTGTTTTTTGGCCGGCATAGGCGATCGCCAATCCGCCGAAGTAGGGAATAAAAGAATACCACACCCAGTTTGGAGTTTGACGCAGCCAGTATAAATCTTGAGACACTTTAGTTTTATCCTCACTCGACTTTTATTTGACTCTTGTTTAAATCCCACTTTTTTAAGAGTGGGTTTCCTTTTTCCTTCTTCCTTCTTCCTTCTTCCTTCTTCCTTCTTCCTTCTTCCTTCTTCCTTCTTAATTACAATTCTCGCAGCAGTTTTTGGCGTTTTTCTTCATATTCTTCGGCAGTAATTGCGCCCATGTCGTAAAGGCCTTTCAATTCGCCGATCGCCCCAGTCACATCTTGTGCTCCTCTGAGCATATACCCAGACTGCAACATACCCGGATTATACTGTGCTTGAAAAGCTGGTTCCGACATCGTTAGCAGGCCGATAAAATCGAAAAATGCAATGATTGACGGAATTAATGTCCAGGAAAAGAGCAAATACAATACTCCTGCTGTGTTGTTACCCAAATAAAATTTGTGAATTCCGAAACCTCCAACAAAGAAAACTAACACAACTGCTACTGTTTTATCTTTCACCATTTTTTCCTTTCCCAATTTTTTAGTTTAACTTTTGCGATCGCCCTAGATAAGCTGTTCGACATCTAAATTACATTTTTTGTGCGGGCGAGACGCCCACCCCACAAGAACTTTATCAAATTTTGACTGTGTAGTTTAAATGCACAACAGCTTAATACTAAATATTCACTTATTTTTTTTGTTTGTGCGAAGCTTAGACATCGCAAAGTACAGCAAAACTATACCGGCTTGAGCCTCTAGAATTACGAAGTAACCTCTCAAGAAATAATTGAGTTCGCTTGCTGAATTGAAAGAAAATATTAAAATGCCTAGGGCTGCGTAGGGTGCGAAACGCATCCAACTCGGCGTTCCGTCTAACTTGTGGCTGTTTAAATTGCTCATTGCTGTGACTATCCACAAAAACCGGACAAGATATTACTACTATGTTAAGACAAGTTTTTCCGTTTAACTTCAATGTTTGGGACTAAATTTAAAATCGGGTGCGCCAGAATGATATATAGGACAGGGCAGTGCCGTTTCCCTACAATCGATCGCGGTAGTGAAACGGCACTGCCCTGTCCTGATTTCTCAAATTTGTGAAAAAAGCAAGCTTAATTCACAATTATTAACAACCGCCGGAATTAACTTGCGCCGCCACCCAAGAGAAATAGACTCAGGAGAGTTCCACTATTCCAAAGACTGTGGAGAAGCATGGGAGCGAGGAGATTGCGCGATCGCGTGTACACAAACCCCAAAACTGCACCCAAAGTCGCCAAAGGCAGAATCTCCGAGACACTCAAGTGAGCCACCGCAAACAACAAAGCCGAAGCTGCGATCGCCCCGGAAACAGGCAAATAGCGAGTCAGAGAAGGCAGTAGAAAGCCCCGGAACACGATTTCCTCAAAAACCGGAGCAGCGATCGCAGCAGTGCTGAAAAACACCGCCAAAGCCACGTTATCTCTACCTTCAAGGACGATCGGCAAAATCGGATTACTGCCACCTTGTCCCTGCCATAATTGCTGATTGATCAGCGACACCACAACCACCAAAGGCAGAGCTACAAAATAGCCACCAAAGCCCCATAAAAACCAATTTCCCCGCCAATTAATCCGAAACCAACCATCAGGTAAAGGCAAAAAAGACTTGACCGAAAAATACAGTACCGAAAGCCCCCCAGCCGACAACAACAAATAAGTAGCAAAGATATAAAAAGCCTTTTCGCGTGGATCAAAACTAGCAGGATTCAGTTTCAAAGCAGCCAGAGAAACTGGCAGCAACAAATAGGGAATCAAGATTTGCCCGACAAAGAAAAAGCCGACCACAAGCACCTGCCAAACAATCTCGCCATCCCAAGGCACATCCCAACTCAAGCTCGCATTTCGCGCCAACAACGGCCCCGAACCTGCTGCATCTAACTGCTTCCGCTGCAACAGCCACTGCACAGTCAAACCAACTAGCAAAACCGTGCCAATACAAAGCGATATAGTTGGAACGCCGACAATAATTGCTAACTTTTCTACAGCTTGCTCAGCCGTTGCTTGCTCGGTTGCTTGCAGCGCCACCAGCTCTTTAGAACGTTCTTGCAGCTTGTAAAGTTGAGCGAGAGCGCGATAGCGAAACCAGCCATCCAAAGACTTTTTAATCCGTGGCTCGGCATCGGGCAGCAGTTGAGCCGGGTTGCTCCAAATTCCGGTTAAAACTTGAGCAGTTGCCGGCGAAGGATCGTTGTCAATTTGGGTTTTGTAGCGATCGACTAAATTGTTCCAAGTTTGAAGCGCAGCATCAGTTTTGCCACTGCTTACCTGCAAAATCCCTAGGCGCAAGTCAAGTTCGTTTTGCAAAGCTGACTGTTGCTCGATCGACTCTTTCACAGCCTTTTTTTGAGCAATTTTTAGATTACCATCTTCAGACTTGGAGTCGATATCAGACTGAATTGCTTTAAACTTTGATTGAGTTGTTTCCAGAGTTTTTCGAGTCGAATCTCGCGCTTCTTGATATTGCGTCAAGGCTGTATTTAAAGGATCTGCACCGACAATATTGTTGCGCGCCGAACTTAAATTAGCACTCTGATTACTTTCTGCTTGCCACTCCGAGGCGTGAAGCAACAAATTCGTCTGGTAGAGTTCCAACCGGCTTTGAATTTGCGGCTGATTCCAGCTAGCAAGTAAAGATAAACCGACCAGGGCGATCGCGATCGCCGTTAAAATACCTAAAAATACCCGCTTCACTGTCATCCTAGCTTTTCCGTCCCGCGCGAATCCGTACCTAAGTCTTTTCCGTCTCTAATCATAGGCGTTTGCAGCCGAGAGTATCCCGCCAACTGGTAAAATTTCACTGGCTAATCTTTTTGACTCCCCTCGCCTCGCACCCGAAGCGGGGTAAGAGGCTAAATCTAAAATCTAAAATCTAAAATCTAAAATCGAATGACTCGAATTATCTTAGTCCGTCACGGCAAAAGCACCTACAATCAAGAGCGACGCATCCAAGGCCGCCTCGATAAATCAATTTTGACAGAAGCAGGGCGCAGCGCAGCCATGCAAGTAGGCGACACGCTCAGCAGCATAGGATTTGATGCCGCCTATACAAGTCCCCTGCAACGAGCCAAAGAAACAGCCGAAATCATCCTGTCGCGCTTGACAAATCCGCCACAACTCCAGCCAACTGATAAATTGATGGAAATCGATTTGCCATTGTGGGAAGGAATGCTGCGCCAAGATGCGATCGACCAATTCCCCAAAGCATATCAGCAGTGGCAACAACAGCCAGACAAATTTTCGATGAAACTCCCTTCTGCTGACGGAGAAATCGAACACTTCCCAGTATTAGCCGTTTTTGCTAGCGCCCGCCAATTTTGGCAAGAACTTTTATCGCGCCACCAAGACGGCACAATCTTAGTAGTAGGCCACAACGGCATCAACCGCGCGCTCATCGCTACAGCGTCAGAAATTACGCCGGATTACTACCAATCAATTCAACAGTCAAATTGCGGAATTAGCGTCATTAATTTTGGAACTTCCCCGATTACCAGCGACGAAAAAACAGAGCCGAAACAGAAAATTGCCGTTCAATTAGAATCGCTGAATTTAACAGCCCATACCGGAGAAATCTTCCCAAAACCGAGAGACGGACACCGAGGCCCGCGCTTGTTGCTGGTACGTCACGGCGAAACAGACTGGAACAAAGCAGGTAAATTTCAGGGTCAAATTGACGTACCTCTCAACGACAACGGCCGCGAACAATCCCGGCGGGCGGCAGAATTTCTCAAGGATGTAAAATTAGATTTTGCTATCAGCAGTTCCATGCTGCGCCCGAAAGAAACTGCGGAAATTATCCTCAAACATCACAGCGATTTGCAACTGCAACTCCGCGACGAATTGAGAGAAATCAGCCACGGACTTTGGGAAGGAAAATTTGAATCAGAAATAGAACAATCCTATCCGGGTTTGCTCGACGAATGGAAAACATCTCCTGAAAATGTGCAAATGCCCGAAGGAGAAAATTTGGAGCAAGTTTGGACGCGGGCGATCGCAGCTTGGCGAGAAATTGTACAATCAGTTTCTGGTACTGGAATTGTGGTTGCTCACGACGCCATCAACAAAGCAATTCTCTGTCACCTATTCGGTTTAGAACCAGAACATTTCTGGAAATTCAAACAAGGAAACGGAGCAGTTAGCGTCATTGACTATCCCCACGGCCCCGATGGTTTGCCAGTATTACAAGCCATGAACGTCACAACTCATTTGAGCGGCAGCGTTTTTGACCAAACAGCCGCCGGAGCACTGTAAGTAGTAAAGTGTTGGGCGTGAACTCAGAGACGTAGTACCGGTCTGCTCTTAGACGATTAGGCCTTCGATCCCCCCTAACCCCCCTTAGTAAGGGGGGACAGGAGCCTTCTCAAAGTCCCCCCTTACTAAGGGGGATTTAGGGGGATCGAGACTCGTGTCAAAGGGAAATTTATCTAAGCTTTAGGCTTAAGTTAACACTAATGCCACCGCTACCCTTCCCCCACCTAAGAAATGTTTAAATTTTTATAGCAACCACCAAGTATTCCTAATTACTCAAACTCTTCTCTTTCTTCCATGTTCCATCTTCCATCTTCCATCTTCCTTCTTCCTTCTATATGAACCGCGAACTGCTACAAAATGTACGAGTGCTAGATCCAGTTTCAGAGATCGATCGCATCGCTGATATTCTAATTACCGAAGGTAAGATCGAAGCCATTGCAGAAAAAATTGTCGAACTTCCCGCTGACACAGAAGTCCGGGATTGCCAAGGACTGATTTTGGGGCCAGGATTAACTGATATTTACAGTCATAGCGGAGAACCGGGTTTTGAGGAGCGCGAAACCCTGGAATCCTTGATACAGGCGGCGGCTGCTGGCGGTTTTACCCGAGTAGCGATTTTGCCCGACACGTCGCCGCCTGTTGATAATTTGGCCGGTTTAGCTTTGTTACAGCAATATATCCGCAATTTGCCGATCGGACTTCCCAGTTTGTATTTTTGGGGCGCGCTGACAGCGGGCGTTAAAGGCCAGCAGATGGCAGAGTTGGGCGAGCTGGTCTCCCCTGCGATAGTTGGGTTTGCGGACGGTTTGCCGCTGTCTAATCCGGCTCTGGTGAGACGTTTGCTGGAGTATATTCAGCCTTTGGGCAAGTCGGTGGCTTTGTGGCCGTGCGATCGAACTTTGGCCGGAAATGGCGCGGCGAGGGAAGGTGCGGTGTCGGTACGCTTGGGTTTACCGGGAATTCCGGCGAGTGCAGAAACTGCGGCTTTGGCGGCAATCCTGGAGTTGGTGGCATCTGCGGGCACTCCCGTTCACATTATGCGAGTTTCTTGTGCCCGCAGCGTGGAATTGATTCGAGATGCGAAGGTGCGGGGTTTACCCGTGACTGCGAGTGTGACTTGGATGCACTTGCTGTTGAATGTTGGGGCAATTTCAGGCAACTCTCAAGATTCCGGCAAAAATGCTCTGACTGCTTCGTTTCCTTACGATCCGAATTTACGTCTAGAACCGCCGTTAGGTAATCTGAGCGACCAATTAGCGCTGATTCAAGCTGTGAAAGATGGCGTGATTGATGCGATCGCGATCGACCACAACCCGCATACTTATGAGGAGAAAACCGTTGCTTTTGCTGATAGTCCGCCCGGGGCGATCGGCTTGGAATTAGCTTTGCCTTTGCTGTGGCACGGACTGGTAGAAACTGGCAAATTTTCGGCTTTGGAACTGTGGCGAGTTTTGAGTACAGGGCCGGCAGTTTGTCTGGGACAAACCCCCGCCACGGTTGCACCGGGTGTCTCTGCTGAGCTGATTTTGTTCGACCCGCAAATGAGTTGGACTGTTGATAGGCATAGTCTGAAGTCGCGATCGGCAAATACGCCTTGGTTGGGACAACAACTAGCGGGAAAGGTTGTGCAGACTTGGATTTATTGATTGTGGGAATTGGGATTTATTTAACGAACCGCGAAGGCGCTTTATGCGAAGCCGCGCGTCAGCGCTAGGGCGCTAAGGAAGAGAAAGAAGATCGAGAAGAACAACGGTAATTTGGTAACAGGAAGCTTTTTATCAGGCAGGGTAAATACATGATTGCTGTTGTTCCTTCGTGGAATTTCCCACCGCAAAACCTCACATTGGATCTGGGCTCCATTCATGTTTGGCGCGTATCTCTGGCTCAAACGCCGTCTTGCTTGCAGAGTTTACAACAGACTCTCTCTACCGACGAGCGCACAAAAGCTGAGGCTTTTCGGTTTCCAAAAGATCGATCGCAATTTATCGTGAGTCGCGGCGCGTTGAGGGCAATTCTGAGTCGCTATCTTAACCTAAATCCTCGCATTTTATGCTTTGCCTACAATCCCTACGGCAAACCCTCTCTCATCGCCGCCCAAGGTGGAAATACCCTGCGTTTCAATTTGTCTCATTCTCGGGGAATGGCTCTAATTGCTATTACTAAAAATCGAGAGATTGGTGTCGATATTGAAGGCATAAATCCAAAATTTCCTTGTCTAGAGATTGCTGAAAAGTTTTTTTCACCCTTAGAAAACTCTGTACTGCGTTCGCTTCCAGATCATCTCCAACCCACAGCTTTTTTCACCTGCTGGACTCGCAAAGAAGCCTATATCAAGGCAGTGGGCAAAGGACTTTCTATTCCTTTAAATGGGTTTGATGTCAGCCTCGCACCAGGAGAACCAGCAGCGCTTTTAAATGTTGAAGAAAACCCCGAAGAAGCATCAAGATGGTCTTTAATTGAATTAATTCCCAGTTCAGATATGGTGGCCGCTATTGCGGTTGAACTCTGTTGCTGGAAACTGCATGGTTGGGAGTGGACAGGGGAGTTTTGAGTTATGGTTCGCAGCAAGGACTTTATACTAAACTCGGCTTAAATATCCTCTTTATCTCTTAGTCTCGCGTTGCGCGGACTTCGTTTGACAAGGAGCGGTTTCAACCGCCGAATCATCTGTATTAAATAAAATTCGATCGACTTTGAGGCAATATTACCTGCATTTCCTGACAGCGTTCTAGATAATTTTGCGCCACCTTATCCAGGGAATTCTTTCGCACGCAATCAGCAAATAGTTCTGCTGCTTCTTGATGTTTAGCAGCAGCGTAGTTGTACAGTGCTTCTAAAAATACGGGCAAAGTTGTTAGCTTACCTTCTTTCACTGATGGTACATCGGTATCAAATACTTCATAAATAATCACCAAATTCGATTTACCTTTGACTCGAACACAGCCGATATTTCGGATTGCGTAACTTGCAGTATCGCTCAACTCTAAAAAAGTGTTTTCAGTAATCAACATCGACACCCCGTAACTTTTCGTCAAGCTTTCCACCCGCGAGGCTAAATTCACCGCGTCGCCAATCACCGTACTGTCCATCCTGTTAGTTGACCCAACTGTTCCTAACATCAATGAACCCGTATTGATGCCAATCCCAATTTTAATAGGTGTGTAGCTGCGACTAATGCGATGTTGATTGTATTCGTCGAGACTTTTCAGCATAGAAATTCCAGCCTTGACTGCATCGTCTGCACTGTAGCCGAACAAAGCCATAATTGCATCGCCAATATATTTATCAATAAAGCCGTGATTTTTAATAATGCTTGGCTCCATTATACTCAAGTAGGAATTAATAAAATTGAAATTTTCTTGAGGTGTCATCAGCTCAGAAAGAGCCGTAAAGTCCCGAATATCGGAAAACAATATTGACATTTCTTTTTCCACGCTGTCGCCGAGTCGAACATCGCTCAAGCTATGGTGGCTTAGCAGCGAGACAAATTCATTCGGCACAAAGCGTTTAGCAGCTTCTGTTAATTTTAATTGCTGTGACAGGGCAACTTCTAACTCCTGATTTATTTTCCGAAGTTCGGCATTTTGTGCTGCTAGTTTTTTATCCTGACTGTAGCTGTGGACTGCTTCTATCACAGTCAATTTCAAGTCTTCACTTTGCCAAGGTTTGCCGATGTAGCGGTATAGTTTTGCCTGTTTGATGGCATTTCCTACCGCCTCAATAGTTGCCTGACCAGTCAGCATCACCTTGAGAGTTTTGGGAGAAAGTTCGTGAACTAGCCGCAACAATTCATCTCCTTTCATATCAGGCATCACGTAATCCGAGATAATTAAAGGGATTTCATAGCCATCTTCGATCAATTCAGCAATTAACTCTAAGGCATCTTTACCTCCTTCGGCAATTTCGATCCGATAAGTATTGCCTAAAGCATCTTTTAATTCAGTTTTCAGACTTTTTAGAATAGTTTTTTCATCGTCAACGCAAATAATCACTTGTTTGGTCATAGCGATAAGGCCGTTTTAATGGTTTCGATCAACTCTGATTCTGACCAATGTTTCTGCAAGCACCGATGGAGGTTGGCTTCGTCAAACGCCCTGTTCACGGCTGCTTCATCGGCTTGACCTGTCAGCATAATCTTTACTATGTTCGGAAATTTTTGATGAACCCGAACCAGAAATTTATCTCCTTTCATTCCTGGCATTAACCAATCTGATACAATCAAGATCAGCGAAATTTTATCGTCATTCAATTCATCAATTAACTCTAAAGCATCGGCGGGACTTTCCGCCATTTCATAAACATAAGCATTCCCAAAAGCTGATTTTAGTTGGGTTTTGAGGCTTTTTAAAACTACTTTTTCGTCGTCAACACACAGGATGGTTGGTTTAGACATTTTTGCTGGATTAAGTAATTGTTTAGGAGAGATTGACAGGCAAAGCAACCGTAAAGGTAGTTTTGCCGGGAACTGATGCAACTTCTATTTTACCGCGATGTTTGTCAATAATCTTTCTGACGATATCGAGGCCCAGACCGCTGCCTTCTCCGGGTTTAGTTGTGAAGATGGGAGCGAATATTTTGGGCATGACTTCTGGAGGGATTCCTTTGCCACTATCGGTAACGCTGACTTTGATATAGTTGCCTTCCTGAACGATATCTAAAGTTAATGTGCCTTGATTGTCCATCGCTTGCAGGGCGTTGTGAATGAGATTTGTCCATACCTGATTCAGTTGGTCTACATAACACAGTATGGGCGGTATTTTAGGGAAATTACGGCACACTTCTACGCCGTGTTTAAGGTTGTTTTGATATAGGGTGAGTACGGTTTCTATGCCTTCAGTTATGTTAGATTCAACCATCGCTTCTGATGAGTCGTAACGGGCATAGGTTTTTAGGGCAAAGACGACTTTAGAAGCCCGATCGGCTGCGGTGTTAATTATTTGGGTTCCTCGCTGGATTTCGGAGAGTTTGTAAGCTATTTCTAAGATCCGATCGCGATCGACCTTTTGCAGAGATAAAAAATCATCTGCCTCGTAAATCCCCATATCTACCAAGGTGTCGGCGATATCATCCGCTTCGTCAATGTCTCGATCTTCGAGTTGACTAATTAAAGCCCGCTTTAACTTCCTTTCTTCTTTCGCTGTTAAAGTCATATCTTTTTATAGCGAACGATACAGTAATTTGCCGAAATTTTCCGATTCTGCGGGGGAAAACGACTGAAAAAGTGAGGGTAAGTTGGTGAGAGTTTGACCCAAAAATTTAATCATATTTCCAGCGCTCGATCGAATTGCACCCAGCGGAGTATTCAATTCGTGAGCAACTCCGGCGACTAATTGACCTAAAGCCGCCATTTTTTCCGATTGAATCAGCTCTTCCTGAGTGGTTTGCAGGTGTTCTAATGCTGTTTTGAGTTCTTGGGTTCTTTCGGCGACTTGGACTTCGAGAGTGCGGTTGTATTCAGCTACCAATTTTTCGGCTTGTTTGCGTTGAGTGATGTCCGCAAAAGCTGCGATCGCATAACTCACCTTCCCTTTATCATCATAGATGGGCGTTCCCCAAACCTCGATCGGAATAATCCTATCTGGCTGGCGAATTTCCATATCATCAACGTTAACGCTAGCCCCTTGAAAAGCACTGATAATTGGATCTTTTTCAGCGGGATAAATTTCGTTGCTACCTGCTAGATAAATTTGATAAGTCTCACGAATTTCCTCAGAAGTAGTAGTGATAATACCTTTCCCTAATAAATCCTGGGCGCGAGAATTAACATAGTAAGGTTTGCCGCTAGAATCGGCGACAAATATCCCAACTGGGACTGCTTCTAAAATTTGGTTTAGTCGGCTTTCACTCTCAGACAATTCGGTATTCAAAGCTTGCATTTCCGTGAAGGATACTTGTAGTTGCGTCGCCATACTATTAAAGGAGTTGGCAAGTTCCCCGACTTCATCATCGCGGTTAATTATCACACTCTTACCCCACTCACCTCTGGCAATATTTTTAGCAGCATCGTTCAAAGACAAAATCGGTTTTGTTACCCATCTCGCTGTAATAACACCAATAATTATTGCCGCGATCGAAGCAGCAGCGCACAACATAATTGTCATCGTATTGTTGGCATTAATTTGTGCCATGAAATCAGCTTCTGGCACAACCACTACAATCAACCAATCCAATCCTTTATCATCTTGCCAAGGCAGAACTTGTAAAAATTGTTTTTTGCCCTGAACATCATATTCTAGTGACTGCGAAGTTTTCAGAGATTGGAACTCGTTAAAATTGGCTGCTAAATATTTTGCTGTGGTTTTGGTGAAAGTATTTTTACTATCAATTGCTTTGACTCGTTCGGCTCCATAGTCTTTCTTGACGACGTGAAATGGTCTTTCTCCTGTCGAAGTTGCGACCAACATTCCCGAGCGTTCGATAATAAAAACTTGTCCGGTTTCGCCGATTCTCAAATTTTGCAAAAACTTACCAATGGTGGATAAATTAATATTAGTTAATAGCACCCCTTGTAGTTTTCCTTTTCCGTCGTAGAAAGGCATAGATGCGCCGAGATAAGCAGTAATGCCGGCTGTATTGGGATAAATCTGACTCCAGGTGGGTTTGCCAGCAGCTACCGCAGCTTTGTACCACGGGCGAGTGCGCGGGTCAAAATTAGTTTTGTTGTTTAATAATTTGTCGATTTCGCCGGATTTATTGGTAGAATAGGTGCGAAAATCATAGTTGCTTGCTGCTGTCGATACTCTCAAAGTCAGCGAGCCGTTGTCGAGCCTTTCGGCGCCCAAGTTGTCTCTTTGTTCTAACCCTAAACCCGTGAAAGTGAGCGTGTCAAATATCTGAAGCTGTCGCCAAAAATGACGCTGTAAAACGGGTAAATCTTGCAGGTTCAGGGTTCCGAGTTCGATCGCCGCAGCATTGATCTGGTTGACCTGATGGGGTACAGTCAGGTAACTACCCAGATTTTGTTCGACGCGGCTGCCTACTTCTGCCATTAGTCGATCGGCAATTTCGTTAACTGCCTTTTGTCCGTTTTTAAATGAGAGATATCCTACCAGTCCCACCGTCGCGAAAATTTGCAAGACGAAGGGAACTATCAAAACTGTTCGCAGGGTTCGGGAGCGAGCAGTTTTTGTTGCTAATCTGCCAGTTGATTTGGTGGTGTTCACAACGTTGGTGTTTGATAATATAATTGGGGAATTGTTTTAGTTAATAGTTGGCTCCTGTAGGGACACGGCGCCATGCCCATTAGTGTCAACTTAAGCCTGAAACCCTTGAGAAATCTCGTTTATATCCGAGTCCAGATCCCCCTCGCATCCCCCTTAAGAAGCTATGCTTTATAAACATCTTTCTTAACAATTCTGAAAGCTTTGTAAATCAAGGCTTTTGGGAGCAATCACGACACAAGCATTGACAATTTAACAACCTTGTTTATTGAAAATAGCTGGCATTTATTGAGAATGGGCGATCGAGGAATAAGGGTTTGATAGCCTCGATCGCGATCGCTCTCTAAATGTTAAGAAAGATCCTTATAAGGCATAGCTTAAGAAGGGGGACTTTGATCGGACTCTTGTCCCCCCCTTCTTAAGGGGGGCTAGGGGGGATCTGGGCCTAGTCGTCAAACAGCAATCTCTGACTGGATTTGACCTTAAGTTGACACCTATGGGTAGTGCCGTGTCCCTACATTTCACCTGGAATACCCTGTAAATTATTGTTGATTCTATCTCGCCTCCGGCCGGAAACGGCACTACCGTTTCCCTACAGACGATAACTTATAATTTGTTCGTAGTGCTAGTTTTCGGCGTTGTTGAATTTAGGTATGATTCACTCGCTATAGCAATCCCTGAAATTTAGTAGGGGCAATTCATGAATTGCCCAGGCAATCCCTGAAATTTAGTAGAGGCAATTCATGAATTGCCCCTACTCTAAATTTCGGAGGCAAATCATACTCCTTTCTCAGCAACGCCAAAATTGAAACTAAGTCAGCGGCTGCGAATTAGCCCGCCGAATTGCCACCACCGCAGGTTGAGGCGGATTGTTAACTTTTTTACCCGGCCAATTAGAGCCGACAGGCACTTTTCGAGTCTGCATAAACTCTTTTCCATCAATAGTTTTCATGGCAAATTTGCGGTTGTCTGCTGCCATATCCTTCCGCATCCCGTTGACTTCTCCCGGATGCTGAATCGCCAAAAACAAAGTCTTTTCATCCTCAGTAAAAAACGGCCCAGTAGTCTCGCACTCCATCGGCCCAATTCCAAACAAGAAAGCCTCCCCAGCACTCGGGCCAGAAGTCGGCAAAAACCAGATTGCATTATTGCCGTACAAACCGCGCAAACTAGACTGGCTAATTGGTTTCCCATCCTTATCAATTCTACCAGCAGCAACTGCCCCATTTAGTTTGTCAGAAGATATATCATTAACCATCCAAACATTGCCACTCTTGTCAATTACCAAATTATCTGGATTAGCAAAACCCAAGCCGCCCTCAGCCGGTTCGCCGCCCGTCGCAAACATTTTCCACTGGAAACTCATTGCAGACGGCTCGTTACCATCTTCAATTAAGCGCATAATCCACCCATATTCGTAAGGTTTGCCGTCCTTGCCTTGAAAAATTCGCAAATCCGGCCCGCCGTCGCTGTCGCTTGCAGAACCGGAAGTAAAGGTGATGTAGAGAGAGCCGTCAGGAGCAATTTCGGTATCTTCGGGACGAGCAGTGCAAGTCGCTCCTGCTGCGCTTGCGGCATAATGAGCATCGATTAAAATGGCGCCTTGTTTTTCATTTTCCGTGCCTTCGTAGAGGTCATCTAAAGTCTTAAACTTCTTCTTAAAAGCAACTACTTCTGCATCTTTTCCTACTTTGAAAAAACCGCCTTCGGGCCGCTGTGGCAAGTTAATTATTCCGCCCGCGTGAACTGTAGGCAAATCTGGATTGACAGGGGTGTCAGTTGTTAATGCAATCCACTTACCAGTGCCATCAGCATTGAACTTAGCAGCATAAAGCATTCCGTCTGTCAATAGCTTAGAATTAGCTTTATCCTTGGGGTCTTTAACTGCGTTTTTGCTGACGAATTTGTAAATATGTCCGCTGCGTCGATCGCACCCAGAGTAAAATGCTAAAGGTTTGTCCGCCACCACTCGAATACCGACGGCTTCGTGGCGGTAGCGTCCCAGCCAAGTGTGTTTAGTGCCGTAGTCGATCGGGTTTGCGGGGTCTACTTCTACCATCCAGCCGTATTTATTCCCCGCCAAGCCAAACACATTACCCAAACCGCCAATTTCTTCAGTATCAATGTAGAAATTTTTCTTGCTTGGATCGAAAGATGTACCGTCTGCAAATACAGGTTCCGGCACGAAATTCTGGATGTTTTCTTCAGCACTAAAAACTGTTCCCCAAGGCGTAGTCCCGCCCGCACAGTTATTAAAAGTGCCGATAATTTTGTCGCCCAATTTGTCGAGGTAGCCTTTACCTTTTTTGTTGAATACAGCTACCGCTGGGCCGGTGGATTTCAGGTAGTGCCCGTCTTCTAGACCGGAAATGCCTGTAATTCGGCGATCGGCTGGAGAATTGGTTCTTACCCATTTGCCGTCATCATTCCTGAACACAGAAATTACCCCAATTCCCACGTCAATTAATGCTGCTTTCGATACTTCCCGCACCATTTTTTTGATTGGGTCTTTTTGCGGCACAGGAAACACATTAATTCCGGCTTTTCCTACGGATCTAACTGCCTCTTCTAGCTTAGCAAAAGGTAAAGATTTGCCAATAACTTTTTGATAAGTTTGAATCCAAGGTTTGGCACTGATATACTCGAAATTAACTGTCAAAAATCCCTCACCTTTGCCAGTTTCTATAAATGAGAGATAGTCATTGTTGTAGCCGAAGTGAGAATCGCCTACTTTGTCTCCCCAAGCAGCTATGATATCGTAGGTAAAACCTTCGGGAAGTACAAGGTCATCTGCTACTTCATAAGCACTGTAAGCTTGCGTTTGCTGCTGAGCGGATGCGGTACTAATTTGAATTAATTGTCCGGTTTCCGCGACGGCGCTGCTGGTTGCCAAAGGTATCGGCCCTTTGACTGGTTTGAAGTTTATGCCTCCTGCTATATTTTCCGCATCTTTCGCAGAATTAACAGTATCTGAGAAGGGCATAACAATTTTTTGTTGGCAAGAATTGAGTGCAACACTACCTGCTGTTGCACCGAAGAAAGGTAGGAATTCTCGACGCTTGATAGTCATAGGTGAAAAATTGGTTAACGACTGAGCATCCGCAGACTCAAAACTAATTGATTGTAAGTTTTTTGGAAATCTTGGGGCGAGAAATGTCTCTTTGGTTTCTTTACGGGGTCAATTCCCCCGATCGCGCTCAAACCCCAATCTCTCACCTTTTGTAACACAAGTCGCTGGGCTTAAGTATATATCCCGATTGTTGGAGAGTCGATCGTACCCAAAATCTCCGTAAAAATAACTAGACTAGATGTTTAGTGTTGTATTATTATCTTAGTTAATTGCGCCGAACTTACTTAACATTGTCAGATGCGCAATGGACGCCAAAGCTGGAATTGATATCAAATCCGTTTGCATCGGAATGATATAAACGGAGGAGAGGAGACGGAGGAGACGGCAGTGCCGTGTCCCTACCGCAATCAATTGTAGGGACACGGCACGTGCAGTCTCCTCTATATTATTTTCCGGCGCAGCCGGAATTGATATGACTAGCATTACGCACCCTACACAACTACACATACAAATAAGGACACAACATTGTTGTGTCCCTACGTGATATTCCTCTGCAACTTGCACCCCTAAAACTAATCTAAAAATTCAACCAAATCGATAGCCAAACCCCCGTACAGTAATAATGTATTCCGGTTGGCCCGGATCGATTTCCAACTTTTCGCGCAGCCAGCGGATGTGAACATCAACTGTTTTGCTGTCTCCGATAAAATCTTGACCCCAAATTTTTTCCAGCAACTGATCGCGAGACCAAACTCGCCGGGGATTACTCATAAATAGTTCTAGTAAGCGAAACTGTTTAGGAGAAAATTTTACTTCAATGCCGCGAACCAACACGCGGCATTCTTCAGGATACAGAGTTATGCTCTTATATTGCAGCATCACCGGTTGCGACAACTGACCGAGGCGCTGGCGCCGCATTAGGGCCCGACAGCGAGCGATAAACTCCCGCATTCCAAAAGGCTTGGTCAGATAATCATCCGATCCGGCTTCTAGATAAAAAGCGCAATTATTGGCACTTCCTCTAGCACCAATAATCAAAATAGGTACGGGATTTCCTTGATGCCGTAACATTCGACACAGATCCAAACCGTTGATTGAATCCATAATTAACAGGTTAAACCCAAATTCGCCGTGGTACGACGAAGGAATCTGCACAGAAGGCAGAGCGTTGCGCCCGTCGCTAGTAACCACCACCTCATAGCCCTGTTCTTTCAGGGCTAAAGCTAGCATTTCCCGCAACAGGTCTTCACCTTCCAATAACAAGATGCGGCCGGCTGATCCAATAGCCAGCCTTGAAGGACATTCGCTTAATTCAGCAGAAGACATAAATATCAATGGGAGTTTGTTTGTTTGTAGCTAGCGGGAGGTGCCTTCTTCAGTAGCTGAAGCACTCTCGCGCGACGATCGCCTGTACGACGATCGCCTGTTCGATCGCTTATAATCCTTCGCCAGTCCATCCAACAGACACGCGCTCGACTCTTTCTACTTGCTCGTACAAGAAATGTAGCCGTTGAGCAGTTGCGATAGCTGCGCTGTCTACCTGCGTCCAAGCGTCAGAAGCCTGGTCATTTTTAGGGGTTGGTGTTAATTTCATAAAACATTGCCCGCCGTTAATTGACCAGGTAACACCCGATATATAGGGAGATGTGTTTATCCTACTTGCAAAAGGTTATTAAAAGGTAAAGTTTTAGTAAAGAAATAGTTAAATTATTAAAGCTATGTAGTGTTAGTTTTAAAGTTTAACCGAGCCCTACAGCTTTGTTTGAAGATACAATACCGATCGGACATACGCTCTGAAATCGGGCTTCTCTCAAAATATCGGGCCAAGGTAACAATAAATCTAGGTATGATTTTTTGAGAATAGTGCGTCGTCGGTTGAATCTTGGCGGTCGATCGCCCTACAACTGACTTATTCCCGCTACGATCGAACTTACAAGTAAAAATTAGAATTCTGTAAACTGCCTATAATGTTGTTGCATTTGAGTACCTGGCCCGAGGTAGAAGCTTATCTAGAAAGTTCCCGAGGCATAATTATCCCGATCGGCTCAACGGAACAGCACGGGCCCACCGGCTTAATCGGCACTGACGCCATTGCTGCTGAGGCGATCGCCCGCAGTGTCGGCGAAGCAGCCAATGCCTTAATCGGCCCGACAATTAATGTAGGCATGGCCTTGCACCATACCAGCTTTCCCGGCAGCATCAGCCTACGACCGCAGACGCTGATCCTGGTGATTAGGGACTATATCACATCTCTAGCAAAAGCGGGATTTGAGAAATATTTCTTCATCAACGGTCACGGTGGCAACATTGCCACGATGAAAGCAGGATTTGCTGAGACTTATGCGCATTTGTCGGATTTGAATATCCCGAATTGCGATCGAATCCAGTGTCAAATCGGCAACTGGTTCATGTGCGGTTCAGTCTACAAACTCGCAAAAGAATTGTACGGAAACCAAGAAGGTTCCCACGCCACCCCCAGCGAAATCGCCTTAACCCAATACCTTTATCCAGAAGCAATCAAGCAAGCACCGCTTTCGGAGGAAGTTGCTTCCGGGTACAAAATTTACAGTGCTGCTGACTTCCGGCGCCGATTTCCCGACGGGAGAATGGGTTCAAATCCAGCCTTGGCAACTCCCGAACACGGCGAGCAATTTTACGAATTAGCAGTCAAAGAATTGACTAATAATTATTTGGAATTTTTGGGTTCAGATTAAGTAAATCAGGAGACTGCACGTGCCGTTTCCCTACAATTAATTTGGCGTAGGGAAACAGCACGTGCAGTCTCCTCTATATCATTCAGGCGCAGCCGGAATTGATATAACGAGCCGAAATCAGGAGACTGCACGTGCCGTTTCCCTACAATTAATCTGGCGTAGGGACACGGCACTGCCGTGTCCTCTGTATCATTTCGGCGCAGCCGGAATTGATACAACCAGGTTCTTTCCTGGTAACGAGAAAAAAACTCGTTTTAGGCCGCTTCTGCTTCCGCTTCTGCTTCCGCTTCCGGTGCATCTGGGACATCTTGCTTGATCGTCAAATAGCGAATCACTTCTTCGCTCAAACGCATCGCGCGTTCCATCGGAAAAATTGCAGCGCCCGGAGCTGTATAGTTCATTTGAACGTATACTCCGTCGCGGTGCTTGCCGATTTCGTAAGCTAAACGGCGCTTGCCGCGGTGCTGAGTTTCGATATTTTCTGCACCTTGATCGCGCAAAATTGTTTGATATTTCGCGATCGCCTGGTCAGTCATTTCTTCACCCAAATCTGGGCGTAGAATGTACATTGTTTCGTAAATAAACGGTTTCATGGCAATAATCCCTTATGGACAAACAAGGCTTCTCACGAAGCAAGGACTTATTATCATATCCCAACAATGAACAATCTCAAAACTAAAAAATCAAATTCCCCAAACCGCAGTCCCTCGCGGTGGAGGACGCTGTGGATGTATGGGATGATGAGTGCGATCGGGCTTTTAATGCTTTTCCCCCTGCTGTGGCTGCTCAGTACCTCCCTCAAATCCTCCAGCGAAAACATCTTTCAATTTCCCCCGCAACTGTGGCCGCAACAGCCAACCCTCGAAAACTTCATCAAAGTTTGGCAAACCAACCCCTTCGGCCGCTACCTGTTCAACAGCAGCCTGATTGCCGGCCTCACAGTTAGCATCAACGTCCTGTTTTGCGCCCTCGCCGCTTACCCCTTAGCCCGACTCAACTTTCGCGGCCGCGAAGCTATCTTAATTGCGATCGTTTCCACAATCATGATTCCCTTCCAAATCGTGATGATTCCCCTGTACGTATTGACGGTACAACTCGGATTAAAAAACAGTTATTTAGGCGTCATCTTTCCCGGATTAGCATCAGCCTTCGGCATATTTTTATTGCGGCAAGCATTCCTCGCAGTTCCCAAAGAATTAGAAGAAGCCGCCCGCATCGACGGCTGTAGCGAATTAGGCATTTGGTGGCACGTCATGATTCCGGCAATTAAGCCAGCTTTAGTCACTTTAGGGATTTTCGTATTTATCGGTTCTTGGAGCGATTTTCTGTGGCCACTGCTAGTTTTAGACAGACCGGAATATTACACTTTGCCTCTAGGTGTCGCCAATTTAGCAGGGACATTTTCCTTAGATTGGCGTTTAGTGGCGGCGGGTTCCATCATCTCTATTATTCCAGTTTTAGGACTGTTTTTGGTATTGCAAAAATACATTGTGCCGACAGAAACAGCCGCCGGAGTCAAGGGATAAAATCTACATCGAAAATCCGCGTTAATCTGCGTTAATCTGCGGTTAAAAATTTCCCTCTTTTTGACCCAAAACTCACAAAATTTATTTGTTATGTACGAACTACCAGAAATCCGTGGGATTGTTGACCGCACTGCTGTCATAGACACGATCGTAGCATTTGCCAATGCGTTCGATGCCAAAGACTGGCAAAAAGTGCGAGTGTATCTAACCGACGAAATAGATATCGACTATTCAGAATTCAGGAATGAAACTCCCAGACAAATAGTCGCAGAAGAATACATAAAACAGCGGATAGAAGGACTTGCGGGTTTGCGAACGCTGCACGTCAGCACGAATCATGAAGTAACTATTAACAATAATACTGCCGAATGTCAGTCTGCATACCAAATTTATCGACTCGATCCGACTCGCGAATCAGGACAGAATCGGCTGGATACAGCAGGAAACTATTTTCACTCCTTGATTCAAACAGACCAACATTGGCTAATCGCAGGAATCAAGCAAACTGTGGTGATTGTCAGCGGCAATCCTAAAATTCACGGTAGCCTGCGCGGGACATCGCAATAAAATCTAATTTATATCGTCTCGGGTTGGATCGCAATTATTAGCCAAAATTAGGAGACGGCAGTGCCCATAGGTGTCAACTTAACGCCAAACCCTTTCAGAGACTACTGTTTGACAATCGAGGCCAGATCCCCCCTAGCCCCCCTTCTTAAGCTATGCTTTATAAGGATCTTTCTTAACAATCCTGAAAGCTTTGTAAATCAAGGCTTTTGGGAGCAATCACGACACAAGCCTTGACAATTTAACAACCTTGTTTATTGAAAATAGCTGGCATTTATTGAGAATTAGCGATCGAGGAATAAGGGTTTGATAGCCTCGATCGCGATCGCTCTCAAATGTTAAGAAAGATGTTTATAACGCATAGCTTCTTAAGGGGGGGAAAAGAGTCTTCTCAAAGTCCCCCTTCTTAAGCTATGCCTTATAAGGATCTTTCTTAACAATCCTGAAAGCTTTGTAAATCAAGGCTTTTGGGAGCAATCACGACACAAGCCTTGACAATTTAACAACCTTGTTTATTGAAAATAGCTGGCATTTATTGAGAATTGGCGATCGAGGAATAAGGGTTTGATAGCCTCGATCGCGATCGCTCTCAAATGTTAAGAAAGATGTTTATAACGCATAGCTTCTTAAGGGGGATGCGAGGGGGATCTAGACTCCGGTAAAAACGAGATTTATCAAGACTTTTAGGCTTAAGTTGACACTAATGGGCAGTGCCGTTTCCCTACAATGTTATTTTGGGTAGGGACTAAGGCCAAGCCGTTTCCTCTATCATGTCTGAATGCAACCGGAATTGATATCACAACTAAAATAGAGTTCTATTTTTTATAACTAAAAGTTTCCCTTATCTCGGAGTAAAAACAGCACTAGGATAAGCAATCCGCTTGTGATTAAACTGTTCCCAAACCCGCACAAAAATCTCGGCAATTAGAGACATATCCTCCCGATTCAAACCCGAATCGAGCAACTGATTATCCTGCCAGCGAGCCCTCAAAATCCGATTGACCATATTCAAAGCTTCCTCATGAGTAGCATCCTTGAGCGATCGCAAAGCAGCCTCGCAAGAATCCGCCAACATCAAAATCCCCGTTTCCCGCGACTGCGGAATCGGCCCGTCGTAGCGAAAATCCTCCTCCCTCACTTCCCGACTTTCGATGATTAACTTTGAATTATCGGCATCTGCTAAAGTAATATTTAAACCTTCTGCTTCTTTTGCCACAATTTGCAGTGCTTGGTGGTAGAAATAAGCAATTAACATGGTACCTTGGTGCTCAGGAATAAAAGCCTGAATCGCCTTCGGCAATCGATGCTTGCGCGCCATCACCAACCCCTCGCTAACGTGCTTTTTAATAATCTCGGCACTCGCCCAAGGGTCATTAATTTCATCGTGTTTGTTGCCTCCGCCCATTTGATTTTCGCAAAATCCCAGCGGGTCGTGCATTTTTCCAATATCGTGGTAAAGTGTCCCAGCCCTGACTAGCTCAACATTGCAGCCGAGTTCCCGGGCCGCCGCCTCCGCCAAACTAGCCACAAACAGCGTGTGCTGAAAAGTGCCTGGAACCTCGGCTGCCAACCTCTTCAACAGCGGGCGGTTGGGATTGGCAAGTTCTGCCAGCCGGATCGGCGTTATCAAGTCAAAAACGTGTTCCAAATAAGGGCTGATGCCGATCGCCACAACGCTCCAAGCCAAACCTGCCAAACTTTGCGCCCCCACCGTACCGAGAACCACGTACCAAATCGCACCAGTAGCCGCGCTGGCGATCAGAGTCCCCACCAAGTACACGGTACCCTGAGTCAAGCCGACACCCACGCCCAAAAGAGCCAATTCCTCGCGCGATCGCAACCGCCCGGCCATAAAAGCGCCCAGCAATCCCCCCGCCGCGCTAGCCACCAAATGAATCAACTCTATATCCAAGCCAATGGGTAGCAGTGCCGACAGCAGTCCCACCACTGTCACTCCCACCGCCGAACCGTAGAAGCCGCCGACTAAAATCCCGATCGCGGGCAAAGTCGTCCAAGGCAGTCCCAAACTTACCAGCACCGGCGCGCTCAAACTCAGCAGCAGCAACAGTAAATGATCTCGCCGGCGCAAGCGGTAGTGTCTTTCCACCAGTAGGACGATCGCAATTGCGCCACCGACTAAACACACAAAACCCGCCAGCCCCAGCCAATTCACCCCCCGTCGGCTCAAACCAAAATAGTCCAGCAACACGAAATCTTGCTGCGCGATTTCTTTTCCCTCTGCAACAATTATCTCGCCCTGCTTGACTGCGATCGTCACCGGTTTCACCTTTTGCGCAGCCAATTCAGCTAGCTGTTTGGTTTCCTCGGGATCTCTCACCAGGTTTGGCTGCAAAATCGCTGTTAAACCCTCAACCGCCAAAGCTTGCGACTCTAACGGCACTACAGACGCCACTTGCAGCTTCACAGCTTCTTTCAAAATCTCTTTTGGCAACCCCTGCGGGATACCTTGAGTCAGGATCATTTTTGCCGCCCGACTCATACCCGTTTGGGTTTCTTGCCAAGCTGCATCCTCTAAGTCAAACAGCGAAGTACCGTAAATTAGTCCGACTCCAGAAACCGCAGGTTTTTCCAGCGCCTCCAAAGCATTGAGATAGCGCCGGCGAGCGGAGTCTATACTGTCTGTGAGGCTTTGAAACTCTGATGAAGAAACCGATCGCTTGTAAGCTTGCAGTTGGGCGATCGCATCCTGCTGAGACTTGCGATCTGTCGGTGCATCATTTGCGGGGGAATCCAAATTCAACCGCTCGGAAGTTGCACTATTGTCTCCCGCTTGTGCCAAGATCGATCGCCACTCCCACTCAGGAATGCCCCGCAAGTAAAGCTGAGCCGTATTTGAGAGAGTCTGTGGCATGGCAAATGGAAACGGGCCCACCGCCTGCCGCAGTTGGTTCCCCTGTTGCCAAAATTGTTGCAATTCTTGATCGATTTGCCGATCAACCGTACGATCAAGCATTAATATCGCTACAGCCCCGCTCCGCGCTGCTTTCCGCTGTTCTTCAGTAGTTTTATAATCGGGGATGCTAACACTCTTCGGAGCCTTAATCGTCTGAGGAGCTTTCGTCCCCACATCCAGTTTCGGCTGGTTGTAGAAGCGGTGGCCCAGAGTGCTGCTGAGAGAAACTACCGCTACGAAAAGCAACATAGGGGAACGAGCTTGATTTTTGAGGCTTGAAGAAGAAGTCTTAGTTTTAAATCTAATAAAAGTCTCGGGTAGAGCCAATTTCTTGGCCGACAAACGGCTCAGGAGAGACCCGCCTGGGCGAGCCGGATCTGAAGAGCTGCCGCCATTTTGCACTTTAGCAATATGTTGGCGTAGCGAGCGCGCAGCCCCTAGCTGCTCAATCTGCCGCATCAATGAGGAGAGCGTATTCATTTGTGTCGAAAATATATCACTGTTATTCAGCAGATGAGTCAGAAATTCTGACTGTGCACCTTGATTGAGTTTATCCGAACAGTCGTCCCCGAATACTTAACTGCGCAGGCTACTTTACCTGACTCTCGCCAGCAGTTGAGTTTCCTGACTTCCGTTGTCCATTTTTAACAGAACTGGCGCGTGAGGCCTAAAAACCCGGTTTCTCAGTAGATTCCTGGTTTCCCAACCCAATATTCTCGTAGAAACCGGGTTTTTTGGTGCAAGCACGTCCGATTTAATTTTTTACTTTTTAATCTTTAATTCTCGCTTTCCTTCCGCTTTTGCTTTTGACTTGTTAATTGTTAATTTCTGGTTTCGCCTCCGTGTTAAAAGCTCAAGACTTTATATTTTACGAGGCCTAATCACATAAGGTGCAGCCACCGATCGCGCTAGCGCTGCGGAGTCTAGACCAAATGAAGGGTTGTAAACTCCCGCCCAAACAGCAAACAGGTTATTTGCTAACTCCACAATTTTTGCATCGCTGCCGGTTTCCCAGACCGAGGGTTCTCGGCCCTCGGCTAGCGGCAGCGATTCAACCGCCGAAGATAGCTGTCGCCATTCTACAGGAATCGCAGTAGCGCCGTTGTATGCTCCAGACAAAGCTCCCGTCAAAGCACAGGTGAGTTGTCCGGCTATGCCACAGCGAGCGGCACGCACCACTGACAAACGCAAGTCTTCTGGGGTGTTCAAGAAGCAATAGAAAGCTAGGGCAATGGGAATAAAATTTTCAGGGTTGACAATTGACTCCGTTTGTGATTTTTTATCGCCCTCGCCCTGTTTTTCTCGCCAAGCTGTAGCGCTTTTACATAGGTGAGTTGTGGCTGTTTCTAAATCTGCTCCCTGTTCTAGTAATATTTGTACTTGCAGCAGCAATTCTGTTAAGGCATTATCTGTTTTTACGTAAGCAATTGTTTGTTCGATCGCTGTTGCGGGGTCAAGTCTTTGTTTGAGCGATCGGGCGATCGCAAATCCTATCGCTAAAACTCCTATCTCATATTCTTGCGCGTTTTCTTTGGGCCAAACCTCTGTCGCCAGCATGATTTTTGATCGCAGCTTGGCTTTATTCTCATGAAAAAACATCGCTATCGGCAGCGCAGCAAGCGCAGCTTCACAAGGATTAAGCAAGCTTTGAAACTCAGTCCTTTGTGGATGGTAGATTTCCGACTTGGCAAATGCTTCCCAAGTATTGCGCCAATCGTTTAAATCTAAACCGTTACACCGAATTAAACTTTGAACCCACGCCACCGCCAGTCTCCCACATCCAGACGAGTGTTTGTCAGTTGGGATTTTGCTGTTGGGATAATTCAACGACAATGTTGCCGGACTCAGGCTCAATTGTTGATGTTTCGTCAGTTGTAAAATCGGCTGCAAGTCTTCTGTTTTGGCGGGAATACCCACCAGTTGCCTCTGGTATTGCAGTCCGATAGCGTCTCCTAAAACTGCCCCCAGGATAGTTCCTTGAAATTTACTCAACAGGGAATGCCGCATTTGAATTTAACTCAAGTTGCTAGTAATTGGTAATTGTAATTGGTCATTGGGAATTTATTACCTTATATCTACAGCGGTTCTCAAGCGTGATGAGCTATGCCCTATGCCCTATGCCCTATGCCCTATGCCCTATGCCCTATGCCCTATGCCCTATGCCCAATTACCCATTACCATTCTTGTGATTAATTTGAATTAAACCCAAACATATAAGGGCTGGTTTTCCATCTAAAACCGGCCCTCATCCGATCGCAAAAATCGGTGAATTTTTAATTTTTAATCAAGTGACTAACTAGAGCTTGTAGTCCCAGCCGATAACTTTCTGAACCAAAACCGCTGATTTGCCCGATCGCCACCGCTGCAATAAACGAGTGATGTCGAAAAGATTCCCGGCGGTAAATATTGCTCAAATGAACTTCCACCGCAGGAATATTCACTCCTGCGATCGCGTCTCTAATTGCCACACTCGTGTGAGTATAAGCTCCAGCATTAATCAATAAGCCTTGATGCTGCCCTAACATCGAGTGAATGGCATCCACCAAAGCTCCTTCGTGATTCGACTGCTGAATTGAGACTTTCACCTGGAGAGCTTGCGCTTCTCGTTCTAGCAACTCGTTGATATCATTTAAAGTTGCAGAGCCGTATACTCCAGGTTCTCGCTGACCCAATAGATTCAAATTAGGGCCGTGAAGTACCAGGATATTTAACAATTTTTAAAATTCCAGTGTAACAAAACATTCGAGTTTTGACTTGGGATTTTGAACCAACTTCAAACCTCAAACCTCAAATTTCAAACCTGAAATCAAGTGCCAACTAGCGGCGATGCCTTGGTTGGTTCACTGGAATAGGAATCGGCTGTAGTTCCGGTTGAGCTTCTGGATTCAGCAGTCCTTCAATCAGCTTGCGAACCCATTCTTCAATTTGTCCCAGCACCTTTTCAATGTTTTCCATTGAACGGATAGCTCCTTTTTTTATACTCTAAATTACTAAACCGACTGCTAAATCTCTGAATCCAAGCAGGCACAACCTTGAAATCAAAGGTCAAACTTGCTTTTTAGCTTGCTAGTTATTTTGAGCAAAGCAGAGAATCAGTATATTTGCCCGTCAGTCCTCTCTTATTATCATAACGAATCTTTACAGATAATCAAGAGGTAATTAGAAAATTGTGGAACTATCTGGGAGCGCACAGTGTTAAATAAATCTTAAGATTGCGGATGACGGTTGACAATTGACAAGGGAGTGGATGTTTTCTACGCTTTTGGCAATAATTTACGCCGAAGCCGATCAAGCGCCGTACAGCTACTCAGATTCCGAATCCAATCGCGGCTTCGGGCATCGCCAAACCGATATTCAAAACTTTCTGTCTCGCCGTCGCCCGCCAAACCGACATAAACCAGTCCGACAGGTTTAGCATCGGTACCGCCTCCAGGCCCGGCGATACCTGTAATGCTCAATCCCCAATTGGTGTTAAGGCCTTGGCGTACTCCCGCAGCCATTTGTTTTGCCACTTGATGGCTGACTGCCCCAAATTCGGCTAAATCTTGCGGATTAACACCTAATAATCCTTCCTTAACCCGATCGTCATAGGAAATAATCCCACCCAAAAAGTACCTCGAACTACCCGCAACACCAGTCAGCATCGCTCCCAACCCGCCTCCCGTGCAGGATTCAGCCACGCTGAGAGTTTCGCCAGCTAACAGCAGCAATTTACCGACAGTCGAGGGGAGGGTATCGGTATCAGCACCGTAACAGTCTAGGCCAGCAATCTGGAGCAACTGTTGTTCGATCGGCTCAATCAACTTTTTAGCAGCAGTTGGTGAATCAGCGCGAGCCGAAATTCGCAGTTTGACTTCACCGTGATTGGCGTAAGGAGCCACAGTCGGATTAGTTAAATTCAGAAAAATATCTACCTTTTCGGCCAATGCCGACTCAGCAATGCCCCAAAACTTCAATGTGCGGCTGCAAATAGTTTCGGTGCACCACCCGTTATTTTGCAGGTAAGGAACGGCGATTTCTCGCCACATCAACTGCATTTCCGCCGGTACGCCGGGAAATGTCATGACTGTGACGTTGGGAACCGGTTGCCAAATAATCCCCGGTGCAGAACCTGTGCGGTTTGGGAGAATGTCCGCACCTTCGGGAATCAAAGCTTGTTTGCGGTTGCTCTTGCTCATGGTGCGTCCCCGCTGAGCAAATTTTTGTTCGATATCGGCGATAATTTCCGGCCTTTCGATGAGGGGAACGCCGAAATAATCGGCGATAGTTTCGACTGTGAGGTCGTCTGGTGTTGGGCCGAGGCCTCCTGTAAACAACAGTAGTTGCGATCGACCTACAGCTATTTCTAACACTTGTTTAAGGCGATCGGGATTATCCCCCACTACTGTTTGATAGTAGTGAGGGATTCCCAAACTCGCTAGCTCCTTGGCTAAAAACTGGGAATTGCTATTGAGAATATCCCCTAACAGCAATTCAGTACCAACACAAATAATTTCAGCAACCATTCAATTAGATTTTAGATTGGGAATTGGGCATCGGGAATTGGGAATTGGGAATCGGGAATTGGGCATCGGGAATTGGGCATCGGGTATTGGGCATCGGGTATTGGACACTGAGCGTAGTCGAAGTGTCGAAGTGTCGAAGGGCATTATTCCTTCTTCCTTCTTCCTTCTTCCTTCTTCTCTCTTCCTTCTTCCTTCTTCCTTCATCTTGCGTGCCTCCAAACTTTCCAGCTAGCGTATCCCAACAAACTTGTCGCACCCATCGCGTAAATGACGCCACTGGGAACCGAAAAAGCTAGGGCTAAACTTCCCACCCACAGTGTCAGCGAGTAAATAAATAAAACCGCAAATCGATGGGATAATCCTGCATCCAGCAGTCGGTGGTGGAGGTGGCGTTTGTCAGCAATAAACGGTGATTTGCCGTTGCGGAGTCGATCGAGAATCACGGCCGACATATCTAAAATCGGTACAGCTAAGATTAAATATGGCAGTAACACAGAAGTCACAGCCGTAGTTTTAACTAACCCAATTACTCCGACTCCAGCCAGAGTAAACCCGATAAAATAAGCCCCGCCATCTCCCATAAAAATTTGAGCCGGATTGAAATTGTAGCGCAGAAATCCCAAGGCCCCGCCAGCTAAAGCCGCTGCAATTAGCGCCGCTGCCGGTTGGTGCATCGACAAACTGACAATCAGCATTACAACTGCTGCAATCCCTGAAACTCCGGCAGCTAAACCGTCCAAACCGTCAATCCAGTTGATGGCGTTAGCCATACCGACGAGCCAAATCACGGTAATTGGCAAACTCAGCCAGCCAAGATTCGTCAGTCCCAGGGAGGGAACTGTCAGAAACTCGATTTGTACCCCTGCCATCCAAACGATGCTGGATACGCCAATTTGCATGAGCAAGCGTTTTAATGCTGAGAGCGAAAATAAGTCGTCTGCTAAACCGATGAGGAAGAATCCGATGCCGCCGAGGGTGACTCCCCAAATTTGGTATTCATCTTTGGGATTGAGAACTTGTCCGCTAGCATCGATGAAGCCTCCACAGCGCCAGACAATTAGGAGAGCAATGATAGTGCCGAGAAAGATGGAGACTCCTCCCAAGCGCACCATCGGTCGCTGGTGGACTTTTCGCTCGCCTGGTCGATCAACTCGCCCGCTTTTGAGACCAATGGTTTTGACTATTGGCGTACTCCAGAGGACGACGCTCGCAGAAACCAGAAAAGCGAGTACATGATACAGATACTGGTGCGGCATCTGAAATTAATTTTAAATAGTGCGGGCAATTATACTGTCAGGCAGAGTCTACTACATTTCAGATGGCTTATCGCAAGGAAACATCTTTAAGTGCGACTGGGGGTTTGGGAGCCGGAGATTTCTCCGAGTGGAAGTTGCGGGAGCGCGAATGGTGAGGTTTTTGACTTACAGCAGATTGCAAATTTATGAAGTATACCTTCGATCGCTCCCCGCAGGGACACGGCAATGCCGTGTCCTTACAAGCTCCCCGCAGGGACACGGCATTGCCGTGTCCCTACAAGGGCTAGAATTAAGAGCTAGTAAATCGATCTTTCGCGATGAAAGAGTTGAACGATATTAATCGAGCGGGCTTAGTTGAATGGTATTGTTCGCGATCGACAAATACCATTACTCAAACCAGCCCCGCCCGACAAATATCTTCAGTAAAAACCGCCTTTTGCGATCGATATTTTTGGTAAAAACCACTTATCAAGATCGCTACCTGCAACTTTCAATCTTTTGCGGCTCTTTTACCCTTTTACGCCTGAAAATTAGGTCTAAAGCCTCCCCGTTTAGGGGGAAATCAAACAAAATGATTCATTGCTCCAATCCTCTTCTATCGATGGAAGAGGTAGCTGTCAACTGTCAACTGTCAACTGTCAACTGATGAACCGTACACTTCCAACTACCAATTCCCCGTCACCGATCAGGAAAATCAAGCTAATACCGGCACTTTCAAGGACAAATGCGGATATAACGGAAAGCGACCACAAAGTGCCGCTACTCGCCGCAGACAATCGGCGGCGACGCTTTCATCATCTGGATTCAACAGTCGATCGGCAATAATATTACCAATCTCGGTAAATTCAGGAGTTCCCATTCCCCTCGTCGTCATCGCAGCCGAACCGAGTCTCAAACCGCTCGTGACAAAAGGCGATGCCGGATCGAAAGGCACGGTATTTTTATTAGCAGTAATATTCACACCGCTAACTAATTGGTCGGCTCGCTTGCCTGTCATGTTTGCCGATCGCAAATCAACTAACATTAAGTGATTGTCCGTACCACCGGAAACGAGTTTTAAACCCCGCTGCTGCAACTGTGCAGCTAAAGCACGCGCATTTTCAATTACTTGACCAGAATAAGTTTTAAATTCAGGCTTTAATGCTTCACCGAAAGCTACTGCTTTGCCCGCAATCACGTGTTCCAAAGGCCCACCCTGAGAGCCAGGAAACACTGCTTTGTCGAACTTTTTGCCTAGTTCCACGTCATTTGTCAAAATCAAGCCGCCACGGGGGCCACGCAGAGTTTTGTGAGTGGTGGTGGTGACTGCGTGACAGTGCTGAAGCGGGCTGGGGTGGTGACCTGTGGCGACTAACCCGGCGATGTGGGCGATGTCGGCGAGCAGATAAGCTCCGATTTCGTCGGCGATCGCTCTAAACTTCTCAAAGTTGATAATTCGCGAATAAGCTGAGTAGCCGCAAATTAGCAATTTCGGTCGGTTTTCTTTAGCCAGTTTCAAAATTTCGTCGTAGTCTAACTGTTCTGTTTCTTTGCTGACACCGTAGTGAGAAGCTTTAAACCATTTGCCAGATACGTTGACCGGCGAACCGTGAGTCAAGTGTCCGCCGTGGGACAAATCCATGCCCATAATGCCGTCTCCAGGCTCTAGCAAGCTCAAAAAGACTGCAAAGTTAGCTTGAGCGCCGGAGTGGGGCTGGACGTTGGCGTGAGCGGCTCCAAATAGCTGTTTGGCGCGATCGATCGCAATTTGCTCAATACCGTCAACAAATTCGCAGCCGCCGTAGTAGCGTTTTCCTGGCAATCCTTCGGCGTACTTATTTGTTAGCACAGAGCCTTGAGCTGCCATTACCGCTGCGGAGGTAAAGTTTTCGCTAGCTATGAGCTCTAGGTGATCTCGCTGGCGTCCGAGCTCTTGCCCGATTAAATCGGCAATTAGCGGATCGGTTTTGGAAAGAAAGTCAAAGTTAGAGTCCGTCACAATAATCAACCTCTTAAGAAATTTGGGGATTGGGAATTGGGGATCTTGTACCATACTACGGATTTCGCACCATTGACAGAAATATTACGTTGTGTTCAGGTTAAGCTCTTTGTCCCAAACTCCTGACCTACAATGAAATTACTGGTGTGAAACCTGTCGGAGGTATCAAATGTTAGTCATTTTAATGGAAAATCAGATGATTGCCCCTCAGTGTGTTTGCCAAGGTTGTTTGCTGGCAGATCAGACCGGCCAACCGCGCTGGAGTGGTGGAGAACTCCGCTGCGGCCATCCAGTTGCCAAACCTACGGAAAGTTTGCCCGATCGATACGAGTGTCAAATGGGCTTCGTCATTGCCAATATTAAATAATCATCGGGCATGGGGCATGGGGCATCGGGCATCGGGCATCGGGAATGGTGACTATAGAACCTGACTTGATATAAGTACCCCTGAATCTACTCGGCTCTGAGTGTGGGCAAATTCCGGGCGAGTCGGAACTGAGCCTGCTGCGTTATGCTGATTTTAATAGGAATTAATAGTTCACCGATCGACTCAGGAGAGTTCATTATGACTTGGCGCGGGTCTACAACTGTTCCAGACCGGATTTTTGCTTCTTTGCCTTATTTGCTCCCGCTAATTGACGGGCTGGCGTTTGGTCAGTTTCTATTTCAACAGTTTCCTGTTCTCAAACTGTTGTTGATACCGCTAGCTCCCTTGATGCAAATTTATCGTTTGCCCTTCGCTAGCTTAATTATTTTCTTTGCCCTGTATTTAGGAGTGGTTAGAAACGAAAATATCAGTCACTTCATTCGTTTTAATGCGATGCAGGCGATTCTTTTAGACATTGTTTTGATGCTATGCGGTCTAGTTTTACCGATTTTTTCTAAAGCCTTCCAAGTCGCATTTATTGCGGAAACTCTGTATAACATGGTGTTTTTAGGTGCTTTGGCTGCATTTGTTTATGCAGTCGTTCAATCGGCATTGGGACGCTATGCAGAGATTCCTCCACTTTCGGATGCGGTTTATATGCAGGTTCGGTAGTTAGTTGACAGTTGACAGTTGACAGTTGACAGTTGATTGTTGACTGTTGATTGTTGTTGATAATTCCCAATTACCCATTCCCAATTACCAATTCCCAATTCCTACTGACTACTGACTACTGACTACTGTATTTTCCAGACTACCAATGCCTTCTATTTCAATGCGGACTCGATCGCCTATTTGCAGCGGCCCTACTCCTTGCGGCGTTCCCGTCAGTATCACATCGCCAGGAATTAGGGTCATTACTTGACTGATGTAGGAGACGATAAAGTCTGGAGAAAATACCATTTGATCGATCTGGGATGACTGTACCGGTCGATCGCTATCATTGACAAAAGTCTGCAATTGTGCAGCGGGACTGAGTTCCCGGACAATCCAAGGCCCAAGGGGACAAAACGTATCGAAACCTTTCGCCCGAACCCACTGATTGTCACGCTTTTGTAAATCTCTGGCTGTTACGTCGTTGGCAATAGTATAGCCCCAAATTTTGCCATGTGCTTGTTCGGGAGTGCAGTTGACGCAATGTTCGCCAATCACCAGAGCTAATTCTCCTTCGTAGTCTATCCTTTCCGACTGCTGCGGATACCGAATCGCTCCACCTGTGGCGATGACAGCACTGGGAGGCTTGAAAAATAGTAGGGGTTCAGCAGGTACGGAACCACCCATTTCGGCGGCGTGATCGCTATAATTTTTGCCGACGGCTACAATTTTTGAAGGAGAGCACGGGGCAAGAATTTGGTAACTATCTGGTGAAAGTTCCAAATCAGTTGGTTGTCCTTTCAACCAGGGAGGTGCATCAAATACTTGAACGCTGCGGCTTAGTTGCAGTAAACCGTAATGGATGTGTCCTTGTGTTGTTTTAACTCGAACGTAGCGTTGCGCCATAGTATTTTAGATTTTAGATTTTAGATTACCGCTTTCTGTGCAAATCCCGTACAGAGTTTGATCCCATGAGTCAACTGGTAGTTGCGTGAGGAAGGCAAATTCAAAGATAATGCTGATCGCAATTTTTGATTCCCACTCAGCTTTACTCAACATTCTGTCATAGTAGCCGCCACCGTAACCCAAGCGATAGCCACAAACATCGCAACCGACTGCGGGTACAAGGATTAAATCTACTTCTGAGTGGTCTATTTTTGGAGCATCAGGTAGCGGTTCGAGTATGCCATAAGATCCACTATGTAAAAGGTCTCCGGGCTGCCAGATGTGCCAGGATAGGTCTTTGCCGACACAGCGGGGAAATCCCCATGTTTTAGGGCTGGGAATTACATTTGTGGAACAGGCATCTTGCCTGTTTCGAGAATTGAGCAGGCAAGATGCCTGCTCCACAGAAGATGTAAATAATACACTTAAATCTGGTTCTTGGCGAAAACTGAAGTAGGCTAGGACTGTTTTTGCTTCGGTGAATAGAGGTAAGTTTTGCAGGTGGTTGCAAATGCGATCGCTCTTTTCTCTCCATTCTTGTACTGATAGGGATTTGCGGGTGTTGAGGAGCGATTTTCTTAATTCAGTTTTAGTTAATGAAGGTTGAGGAGTATTCATCTTCTTCGATTTTTATACAGCAGATTCCACATTTATGAAGTACACCAGCCTATCGTTAGTTCCCCGTAGGGACACGGCACTGCCGTATCCCTAAACTTCACAAACCTGGAATATGCTGTATGTAAGTTCTATGATTATCAGAGAATACTTGAAATTCAGTTTACCATAACCTTACATCAAAAGCGATCGCCCTTCCTTCACTGATGTGCGATCGCCTTTATCATAACAGAAGACAGGATATCTAAGCACTTTCCTCGATTAAAGCTGCTTCCGCATCCCGGCGTCTGTTCATCCCTTCTTCAATGCTCGTTCCCAGCCAAATTCGTTTCATTTTGCGGATTTGTTCGGGAATTTTACTCACATTTTTTTTCGTGATTAAATCGCGAATAACACGCATTTCCACGCGGCGGTTTCCCTGCATACTCGTGCCGCGATTGAACACCAAACTTACCAATCCTCCTTGAACATCTGCGGGCAATTGTTCAAAACCGGGAAATGCTTCTTTTGTCAGATTGTAAAATTTCGGCACTGTGACAACATTAAAAACTTCCCAGGCTAATTCCCAGGGAACAATGATGTCTCTAACACTAGCTAAACGTTCTTTTGCTGCATCCTCGGTCAACCCGCAACAGTCACTCAAACGTTGTTGCTCAACATCTGCTAATTTGTGCCAATCTTGGTTAAAAACTTCTACACTGTTGTAACCGAGATCGTAACCGATGCCGATCGTAATTCCCGATTGTCCTTCCGGCCAAGTTGGGCGCTGCAAAAAGCTTTCGTAGTATTCCCGTCCGCCGCCGACCTCGAATTCTAGGATTAGCTCGATCGACCTGTATGATAAAAGTGACGACCCCAACAGTTCTCCGGGGAACAAAGCAGCTAGGGTTTTGGGGCCTGCGATTCCATCAGCCAAAAACCCTTTATTACTCTGAAATTCCTTCACCGCTGCTTCTGTTTTCGGCCCAAACTTACCGTCTGCACTCCCTGAATTCAACTCTAACTCCAGCAAGCGTTTTTGAAGTTTAACAACATCAGAACCAGATGCACCTAATTTTAGAGTTTTCATAACCTGTTTTGTTTTGATACTATCGGCAAATTAATTTTTGCTCCATACTATACCACAACACTGATTTTCCCAACTAATTGATTAATTCTGCCTCAGTCAGCAGAGCAAAATCCCAGGGATTTTTTAACACAAAACCGTCATTTTCTTTAATTAAATCACCAAAACAGGTTACGGGCGATCGATCTTCATAGGCCTTGAGGGCCAACTGATAATTTGATTCTGGCAATTCCAGATGAATTTTCCTCAATTTACCCACGACAAATCCCATGACTGTCACTTGGCAGGTTCCCGATGCTTCCCCGTGCAGTTTGTTAATCCATCCTTGGATTGCCACATTAGGTAAAACCGTGATTAAATCACTGAGTATCTCTAATTGCGATCGATTTTCTACTATTTCTAGCGTCTTTATCGCCTCACCAATAAGCTGAGGAGCATCAAATTCTTGTCTTAAAGGCTGCTTGATTTCAAAAAGCTGACCGTTATCATCTTTTTTGTGCCAAATCAAGGTGTTTTCATAAACTAAAGCAACTTTTTGCCAGTCGCTTGTTTGCAAGTGCGCTTCTAGCACATTTGGATCTATAGTTTGAAGAATTTGGTAGTCTCGTACAGTTACTTTCATGGTAAACCTCCTTGGCTAAGACGCTGCATGATAGACTTAAGAGCCTCGACTGTGAACTGATGAGAGCGGGGTAACTCAACTGTGATATTAGTTGTATTTTGTCTTTCTGGTTGTCCTCGCAGCGACACCCAGTAGGCACAATTCTTCATACACATTTCTAATTCTGACTGCTGCAACCAGTCTTCGACATTTTCCGGCACTAAAACTACAACTAAGATGCGGGGCACCTGCGAGTTGACTTTCAAATCGTTATAGTTTTTGATCTTGAGTGGATATCGGATAAACTGCCCATCGAGTACATCCCTTGAAGTACATTTTAACTGTAAGTTCAGCTCAGGGGAAAAGATGATTCCGCCACCACCTCTTGCCACGATATGCAAATCGATGCTGTCGTCGTCTACCTCTAGCTGATTTACAGAGAAACCCGCAACTGCGGCCATAGCGCGTACATAAGCTTTACTGAAAAGTTCTTTCTGTTGATTTAGTTCCATGCACCACCTGTTCACAAAAAAACCAGGTTTCTTCAAGAAACCTGGTTTTCACACTTACGCTGCGTGTTTTCGATACCAATCGATCGTACTTTTCAACCCTTCCTTAAACTCCACCTCAGCCGCAAAACCAAACTTTTCTTTCGCCCTTTGGGTATCCAAACAGCGGCGCGGCTGACCGTTCGGCTTGTCTGTTTCCCAAACAATTTCTCCCTCAAATCCCATCAATTCGCAAATCGTTTCCACCAACTCGCGAATTTTAACTTCGCTATTCGTTCCCAAATTAACCGGGTCAGATTCACTGTAAAATTGAGTGGCCATCACAATTCCGCGCGCCGCATCTGTGGAGTACAGAAACTCGCGGCTGGGGCTGCCGTCGCCCCAAACTGGTAATGTTTTGTCTCCCCTTTCTTGGGCTTCGTGGACTTTCCGAATTAAGGCGGGGATGACGTGGGAACTTTTCGGGTCAAAGTTATCTTCCGGGCCGTATAAATTCACGGGTAGCAAGTAGATACCGTTGAATCCGTACTGCTGGCGGTAGGATTGCAGTTGGACTAATAAGGCTTTTTTGGCGATGCCGTAAGGTGCGTTAGTTACTTCTGGATAGCCGTTCCAGAGGTCGTCTTCTTTGAAGGGAACTGGGGTTAAGTTGGGATAAGCGCAAATTGTGCCGACGCAGACGAATTTTTCGACTCCTGCTTCGTAGGCTGCGTGGATTAGTTGCGCGCCCATCATCAAATTGTCGTAAAATAATTCTGCCGGTTTGATTAAGTTTAAACCGATGCCGCCGACGTGGGCTGCTAGGTGTATGATGATGTCTTGTTTGTCGGCGGCGCGCTTGCAGTTTTCCATGACGCGGAGGTCGCAGTCGATCGATCTAGTTACCGCAATTTTATCAGCATCGGCCCCTGCTTTCACTAACTGGTCGATTACCTGACGCCCGAGAAAACCCGCGCCGCCCGTGACGAGAATGCGCTTGCTGCTTAAATCCAAGCTTGTCATAATTTTATCCTGGGGATTTTGAATAAAGGTCGATCGACAATTTCGATTTAAAATTGGGTAATTCTGTTTGACACTTCCCGAGTAATACAGATATGGTGATTTTTTTGATTAGATAGTATCAATATCTACCGCTATCTTCAAAGAATCTACCATAAACTTCTTGCTACAGGAAAGCAGTCATTGTCAAATCTGTACGCCGGTTGTGCCTGAAAGTTGCCCCATGCGCATTTTTAATTGAGTTGACAATGACTGCTGAGGTTTGTCAACTAATCAAATCCCTTGACAGAACCTCGAAATTGAGCTTCGAGAGCTTTAATGTCAGAGTCTACCATTAGTTTTACCAACTCTTCAAATGTCACCGAAGGTTCCCAACCCAACTGCTTCCGCGCCTTAGTCGAGTCGCCAATTAACAGTTCAACCTCTGCCGGACGCAGGTAGCGTTCGTCAAACTCTACGTACTCATGCCAATCTAAATTAACGTGCTTGAAAGCTAAATCTAGAAATTCTCGGATGGAATGGGTTTCGTTGGTAGCGATGACATAATCGTCCGGTTTGTCTTGCTGTAGCATTAGCCACATCGCTTTTATGTAATCCTTCGCATATCCCCAGTCGCGTTTGGAATCGAGATTGCCTAAGTAAAGTTTTTTCTGCTTGCCTGCTACAATTCTGGCAACAGCGCGAGTAATCTTGCGGGTGACAAAGGTTTCTCCACGGCGGGGAGATTCGTGGTTAAACAGAATACCGTTACAGGCAAAAAGTCCGTAAGATTCGCGATAATTTATTGTCTGCCAGTGACCGTAAACTTTCGCGCAAGCGTAAGGACTTCTGGGATAAAAAGGCGTTGTTTCTTTTTGCGGAACTTCTTGCACCAAACCAAACATTTCAGAAGAACCTGCTTGATAAAAGCGCACTTCAATGCCGGTACGTTGTTGATAGTCTCGAATTGCTTCTAACAAACGCAGCACGCCCATTCCCACTGCGTCAACAGTATATTCCGGGGAGTCAAAGCTAACTCTGACGTGGGATTGAGCGCCCAGGTTGAAAATTTCTGTAGGTTGGACTTCTTCGATAATACGACGCAGAGTAGTGCCGTCGGTCAAGTCGCCGTAGTGCAGAAACAACTTGGCGTCCTCGCTGTGAGGATCGACGTAAATGTGGTCTATTCGATCGGTATTGAAACTAGAACTTCGCCGGATAATACCATGAACTTCATAGTCTTTCTCTAGCAGGAATTCGGTCAAATAGGAGCCGTCTTGACCTGTAATACCCGTTATTAGCGCTCGCTTGCGTTGCGTCATCTAAATTTTTCCTTGACAGGCTGTGTTAATTCACTTCGGACGTTCCGGGCAGAGGCTGTTGTTTCCGACCGGTCGTATTCTCAAGCTCTACGCTAACTCACAATTCTTCGATCGGCATCTAGGAACTGTTTAGTTTTAGTAAAGAATAGGCCGCTTGCTGTCAGTAGTCAGCATCAGTGGCTAGTAACAAACAGAACCAACTACCGATTGCTGACTGCGGACAAAAATTAATATGCGCCGTTATTTTTGGGAAAAATCACAACTCCAATTGTTTTGAAAACAATCCACATATCCATCCAAAGGTTTTTGTCATTGGCATAATAGAGGTCGATTTGGACTCGGCGGGGATAGGGAATGTCGTTGCGACCGGACACTTGCCACAAACCTGTAATTCCAGGTCTGATGGTAAGAATTTTGTTGATGTGACCGCCGTATCTCGGTAGTTCTTCTTCAACTAAAGGTCTGGGCCCGACGACGCTCATATCTCCTTTTAAAACATTCCAAAACTGGGGAAACTCGTCTAAACTGGTCATTCGTAAAAATCTTCCAATCCAGGTAATTCGAGGGTCTTGTTTCAGTTTGAAATTGTCCTCAAACTCTTGACGCAAATGCGGAGATTTTTCCATGATTTCCAGCAATATGTCGTCCGCATTTTCCACCATCGTTCTGAATTTAAGGCAATAAAACATTTTACGGTTTTTGCCTACTCGTTCCTGTACGTAAAAAATAGGCCCGGACGAGCTTAAGGCGATAGAGAGAGCCAAAAGCAGGTAAACCGGAGCAAACAGGATCAGAACCGATAAGGAAAAGAGAATGTCAAATAACCGCTTGAAAAATTCTCCGTCGAGGCTAGTCAGAGAACGACTTATGCGTCTATCTCCTTGCAGGATAGACCCAAAACCGCGTCTTGCGATCGCTCGAATTACCTTGCCGGAGATTAGTTGGCTGTCGGCAGTCATCTTACTCCTTCACTTCACACCACACACAGTCATGATCATAAGGCCTCAAGACGCTTTGTTCTCTGAATTATGTTTCAAATACTGAATTTTTTTGCGGAAAGGGGCAGTGGGCAGTTGGCAGTGGGCAGTTGACGGTTGACGGTTGGCTGGTTGACGGTTGCACTCAGACATGATGGAGGAGACTGCACGTGCCGTGTCCCTACGGTGATTAATGTAGGGACACGGCAATGCCGTCTCCTAATTTCGGGCAATGTTAATTCTGGTGCAACCGGAATTGATATCAAGTCTGCGTAAAATCACCGGAGTGAAATTCTTGATAGCAGTGTTCCACAAAAGCTAGATAGCGCTGTTCAAAGACTTCGGGGGCAAATTGGGCGGCGCGCAACCGTGCCCTTTCGGGCTGAAATTTGCTCTGTAACTGTTCAAACTCCTCTACCGCTGCGACTAATGCGGCTGTGGTTTGAGAGGGAAAAAATAAACCAGTCCCTGTTTCTGGGTGTTGGCGAATGTCGAGCACTGTCTCCAAGGCGCCGCCTGCTGCATAGGCAATTACGGGTGTCCCGCAAGCTTGAGCTTCTACTAAAGCAATGCCAAAATCTTCGCAAGCTGCATAGACAAAGGCTTTGGCTTCGGCCATGTATTTTTCAACTACTTCGGCGGGTTGCCAGCCGAGCAATTGTACGTTGGGTTTGGCGATTTGCCGAATCATGTCTAATTCTGGGCCGGTGCCGATGACAATCAGATTATGCCCGAGTTGGTTGAATGCTTGGACGATCGCACTTACGTTTTTGTAACTTACCAATCGGCAAACTGTGACATAAAAGTCTTGTTTTTGCCGCATCAAGGAAAATCGCTCGATATTTACCGGCGGATAAATCACCTCAGCCCGCCGGCGATAGCACCGCCAAATTCGGCGCGCGGTGTGTTGGGAGTTGGCGATGAAATAATCGACGCGGTTGGCGGAAATTACGTCCCACTGCCGTAGTCGATGCAACAAATATCGCGTCAGCAGGCCCGGGATGCCCCTTCCGGCTTTGCTGCTGCGCAAATAGTCAAAAGTTAAGTCCCAGGCGTAGCGCATGGGCGTGTGGCAGTAGCAGATGTGGAGTTGCCCTGGACTGCTGAGGATGCCTTTGGCTACGGCATGGGAGGATGAGAGGATGATGTCATATTCTCGCAGGTCTAGTTGCTCGATCGCGATCGGCAGAAATGGCAAATATTTTTGCACACCGCTACGGGCCTTAGGAAAGTGCTGCAAAAATGTTGTGCCAATCTGTCGCCCGAAAAGATAGCTTTCGGGATTGGCCGATTCAAAGTCGATGAGGGCATAGATATCTGCCTCGTCTAAATGCTTGAGAATTTCCTGCACTACGAGTTCTGAACCGCCCGTAGCTAAAGGTGTCAGCCATTCGTGCACGAGCGCGTATTTGAGTTTTTTCACTTGTATATAGCCGATCAAACGATTTATGAGCGCCAGTTCTGTCAATATTAGTCTTACTCAGGGATCGCTTGCGTAATATCCGGCCATCAAGCGGGTTTCTACTTAGGTATCCAGCTCAAACCAAAGATTTTGGGAATAAACGGGGTTTTGGTAAAGTCAGGGACAGCCAAAGCGCAGAATGTGGTAGCGATTCCCTCGATTGTTGACAAAAAATACTAGTAAGCGGAATACTGTAGGGGATTTACGATCGGCTCTCATCTTCGGAATGGGCGATCAAATTAACGTGGTGTGAGGAAAAAATGTCAAAATTTTTGTGGAAAGGACTTTTAGTCAGTCCCGCTGTATTAGCAGCAAGTTTAGTCGTATCTTCGACGGCGTTAGCAACAAAGCAGCCGATCGAAATTGCCGCCGCAACTGGAGAGAATCAATCGCAATTAGCAGGTAGTGCGATCGAGGCTGTCAAGCCTGAGACGGCCCAATCAGTGTCAGTGGCCAGCAAATCGACTGTTGATACTCTCGATCAAAAAAGTGCTAACATTCCAGTGGTCGAACAGGCAAAAGCACCAGAAGACGCAGTTGCAGCAGCAGATTTAAGCGAAACCAAACCGGCAGTCGCACCCGCAAACTTCAGCGCCGAAGCACCTGTCGCGGAGCAAATCCCCACAGTCGCAGCAGATTTAAGCGAAACGCCACCCGCCACTGCACCCAGTAATTTAAGCGCCGAAAAATCGGTCACAAAACCCGAGCAGATTTCCCAATCCACTGCTCCAATTGCGCAACCTCAAGCGCAGTCAAATGTTTTACAACAAATCAACCAATATAGCGCCGAAGGTAGCGACGAAAGTGCTGCGGGCCAAGTAACCTCAGTTTCGCAACTTTCCGACGTTCGGCCTACGGATTGGGCTTTCCAAGCTTTACAATCCCTAGTAGAGCGCTACGGTTGTATCGCAGGCTATCCCGACGGCACATTCCGTGGCAACCGGGCGATGACTCGCTACGAATTTGCAGCCGGTTTAAATGCGTGTTTGGATAAAGTTACCGAACTGATTAAAAGCGGTACAGGAAGTCTAGCAACTAAAGAAGATTTAGCTTCTGTGCAAAGATTGCAAGAAGAATTTGCGGCGGAATTGGCAACTTTGCGCGGCCGCGTAGATGCTTTGGAAGCACGCACCTCTGAATTAGAAGCAAATCAGTTTTCGACTACGACTAAACTCAACGGCGAAGTGATATTTGCTTTGACGGGTATCGCCCGGGGAGATGATGCCGAGGGCCGCAAAGCTGATAGAACCACGGCTTTTGGTAGCAGGGTTCGTCTGAATTTTGACACAAGTTTCTCTGGCAAAGATTTGCTCAGAACTCGACTCCAAGTTTTAAATTTGGGTGCGTTTTCTACTAATAATACCAAAACCGCTGAAGGAGAATTGCGGTTTAATGCCGTGCCTTTCGGTACTGCTAGCAATACTGTAGCTTTAGATGCACTACTTTATCAATTCCCTCTAGGTAAAAGCACAACAGTAATTCTCGAAGCTAACGCCGGCGCTGCTGACGATTTCACAAATACCGTCAACCCTTACTTTGATGGAGATGGTGGCAGCGGTGCTCTTTCTAACTTCGGTACTCGCAACCCGATTTACTATTTAACTGCTGGTTCTGGTATCGCTCTGCGGCATCAGTTTGGCGAAAAACTTGAACTTAGTTTGGGATATTTAGCCCCTAATGCTGCGAACCCGACGCGGGGAAATGGTTTGTTTAACGGCTCTTACGGCGGTTTGGCTCAGTTGACTTTCAAACCGACAAGTAGCATGACTTTAGGCTTAACTTACCTTAATTCCTACAATGCAGTTACTGGTACCGGCAGCAATGCTTCTAATTTTCCGGCTCGTCTTTCTAGCAATTCTTACGGCGCGGAGGCTTCGTGGCGATTGAACCGCTCAATTGCTCTTGGCGGTTGGGCTGGTTACACCAATCAACGGATTTTGTCCAACTTGGGAACTCCTGGTTCTATCCAGCGGGGAGACCAAAAAATTTGGAACTGGGCCGTGACTTTGGCTTTTCCCGATTTGTTGAAAGAGGGAAATGTGGCGGGGATTTTGGTAGGTATGGAGCCGCGAGTGACGAGTTCTACTAATCGGACTTTGCCGGAAGATAAGGACACTTCACTGCACATTGAAGGTTTTTATCAGTTTAAGTTGAGCGACAATATTTCGATTACTCCTGGTTTAATTTGGTTGACTGCTCCCGACCACAATAAGAGTAATTCTGATTTGGTGATTGGGGTGGTGAGAACTACGTTTACTTTCTAGAAGCAGCTCCCCGTAGGGACACGGCAGTGCCGTGTCCCTACACTTCACAAACCTGGAATACGCTGT
>ENA-OFCI01000066-OFCI01000066.1-metagenomes-genome-assembly--contig:-NODE-66-length-63247-cov-4.932650_pt1 | contig 63247 bp, 55 predicted proteins | sample MGYA00153391_OFCI01 | MGnify analysis MGYA00153391
TCATCTGTAAATAAGGAATATGTGAGGTCAGAGCTTGAAAGTGTTGCAAATAAGTGTGGCATAAGTATAAGTGTATGCACTACCCGAAATTGGAATTGATGAAGAAAGTTCGGCATAACAAAGACCTGCCAATGCACAACCTATTGCAGCAACTATAAAACCTATTGTTACAGATGGACCTGCGCTCTGTGCTGCTGCTGCGGCAGTTCTAACAAAAAGACCGGCACCAATAATCGCTCCTATCCCCAATGCAACGAGTGCACCGGCACTGAGTGTTTTCTTTAATCCCTTTTCAGTATCAGCTGCTTCTGCCAACAACACACTAATAGGTTTTTTTACAAATAAACTCATATTGTTTTTTAGTTTTGATAAAAATGAACTCGGAAATTAAGCAATAATCTTTAAAAAATATCTGTGTTTATAATTTTGATATACACTTTCTTACAACAAGCATTAAATACTATATTGCGAATTATAACTTTAGCTTATGGAAATAAAGGCAGCAGAGCGCAGTAAACTTACTCTTTATATAGGTATCGGATTGTTATTGGGAATTGTTGCAGGGTTTTTATTAAACACTTATTATGTAGGAAATGAAAATTTAAGTATTGCAAATGCAGAACTTCAGCAAAAAAATTTGCACGATAAAATGAAGGGTTTTGAAACTGCAAGAGATACTGTTACTTACCAAAAATTTGCTGCTCAGAAAAAACAACTGGATGCTTTAAAAAAAACAACTGAAAAAGAAATTACTGCGGATGTTTCCGGTGAAAACGCTTATAAAACCGTTGGACTTTTAAACGATTCAATAAAAAATATTGACGGGCGTATGGCTGCAATGATTGATACATCAAATCTTCAATATAAAAACCTTGTAAAACAAACTGCTCTTATAGCAATTCAGAAATCAGAAGTAACAAAAGCTCGTGATAAAAAGCTTGATTGGTTTACCATACTTGCTGATATATTTTTAAGACTAATAAAAATGATTGTTGCACCACTTGTCTTTACAACATTAGTTGTGGGAGTTGCAAAATTGGGCGATATTAAAGCAGTTGGAAGAATAGGGGGTAAGACATTACTTTGGTTTATAAGTGCATCATTAATAAGTTTATTATTGGGTTTAATTCTTGTAAATCTTTTTCAACCTGGCATTGCCATGCACCTTTCTTTGCCTGATGCAAATGCAACTTCTGGAGTGGATAAAGCTGCGTTAAGTGTAAAAGAATTTTTTTATCATGTTTTTCCTGCGAGTGTTATTGATGCTATGGCTAAGAATGAAATTTTGCAAATCGTCGTGTTCGCACTTTTCTTTGGAGTTGCGGCAGCTGCATTGGGAGATATAGCTGCACCGATTGTAAGAGCTTTAGATGCAATGGCACATATCATTTTAAAAGTAACAGGTTATGTAATGAAATTTGCACCATTTGCGGTGTTTGGTGCAATGGCAGCGATTATTGCTAAACAAGGTTTGGGCATTTTAAAAACCTACTCAATTTTTATTGGTGAATTTTATTTTGGTCTTGCTTTGTTATGGATAGTTTTAATTCTTGCAGGGGCAGCATTTATTGGTAAAAGAATTTTTACACTTTTAAAAAGAATTAAGGAACCTGCACTTATTGCTTTCAGCACTGCTAGTAGTGAAGCAGCTTTCCCTAAAACTATGTTGGAGCTTGAAAGGTTTGGTTGTAAAGATAAAATTGTGAGTTTTGTATTGCCGTTGGGTTATTCCTTTAATCTGGATGGTAGCATGATGTACATGACATTTGCCGCATTATTTATTGCACAGAGTTATGGAATACATTTAGATATAACAACCCAAATAAGCATGTTGCTTGTGTTAATGCTTACAAGTAAAGGCATAGCAGGCGTGCCCAGAGCGTCACTTGTAGTAATAGCAGGAACTTTAGCAACATTTAATATTCCGGAAGCCGGCTTGGCATTATTATTAGGTATCGATCCTTTGCTTGATATGGGAAGAAGTGCAACAAATGTTTTGGGTAACAGTATTGCCACGGCTGTAGTAAGTAAAATGGAAGGCGAATTAAAGAATTCTGAAAATGATTAAAAACCAATTTCAAATATCAATCTAAATAAATGCAAAGAATTATATTATTGATAGTTACTTTTTTTATCATTCAGTATGGTAAAAGCCAGGATAGCATTACCGTAAAATTTAAAAATCAATATAAATCAGAGGCTAAAAAGATTGTGGTTTCTTTTAAGGGCATTAATTATACGCCAGATGATAAAGGCCTTCTCACTTTTCCAGTAAACAAAACTGATACCTTCAGTGTATCTGGTAAAGATTACAACTTGCAACAGTTTTCATTATCAAAGATTGAAGAAAATAATATTATTACTGTAAAGAAAAAATTTACTTGGAAGGATTTATTAACCCCGATGTTTTATATAATATTCGGTGGAATTTGGTTCGTTATTTTTGTAATTTTTGCAGAAACTGGTTTGTTTGCGGGCTTTTTTTTACCCGGCGATTCTTTGTTATTTGTAGCAGGCATTTACAGTTTTGATCTGGTAAACAGTGGTCTTGGTTTTAACGGTGGTCCTTTTTTAAATTTAGTAGTATTAGGCATAATAATTTCTATATCTGGTATTATCGGAAACTTTGTAGGGTATTGGTTTGGCAGAAAAAGTGGGCCTTTTCTTTTTGAAAGAAAAGATACTTTTTTCTTTCGAAAAAAATATCTTTTTCAGGCTAAAGATTTTTACGAAAAACATGGCGGCGGTGCAATTGTTATGGCAAGGTTTTTACCGATTGTAAGAACCTTTGCGCCCATAGTTGCAGGTATTGTGGGTATGGAAAAGAAAAAATTTACTTACTATAACATTATAGGTTGCGTAGCCTGGGTTTTTGTAATGTTGTTTGCAGGTCATTATCTGCAGGAGCTTTTTTTAAAGCAATTTGATTTTGATTTGCGGGAACACCTGGAAGTAATTGTTGTCGGTATAGTTTTAGTTACCACAGGGCCGGTAATTTTAAAATTAATTTTCGGAAAATCATCAGCACCAAAAGAAAAAATCTAATTGCTCTTACATGCAAAAAACTTCTTCTGATTCTGTTTTTAATATTGTTGTGCTCGTAGCAGCACTGGGTTACTTTGTAGATATTTATGATCTGCTTTTGTTTAACATCGTAAGGGTTGATAGCCTTACTGACCTTCGCTTAAATGCAGCGCAAATAAAGTCAGCAGGAGAATTTATTATCAGCATACAAATGATTGGTCTACTTATCGGCGGTATTATCTGGGGAGTGCTTGGTGATAAAAAAGGAAGGTTAAGTGTATTGTTTGGTTCAATTATTTTATACAGCATTGCTAATATTGTAAATGGTTTTGTACAAACTCCCAATCAATATGCATTGGTCCGATTCGTAGCAGGGCTGGGGCTTGCAGGCGAATTAGGTGCCGGTATTACTTTAGTAAGTGAACTTGTTTCAAAAGAAAAAAGAGGATTGAGTACTTCGCTTGTCGCAGGCATAGGTTTAACGGGGGCCGTTGTAGCTTATTTTATCTCCTTAAAATTTCATTGGCGCACCTGCTATTTTATCGGTGGAGGATTAGGTTTTTGTCTCTTGCTGTTGCGTGTTTCGGTCTTTGAAAGTGGTATGTATAATGCCGTAAAAGAAATGAAAATTGCAAAGGGAAATTTCCTGATGTTTTTTAATAAAAGATCTCGTTTTAAAAAATATTTATTAGCTATTTTGATAGGATTACCTACATGGTATGTTATTGGAATACTTATCGCTTTCTCAAATAATTTTGGGGAGCAATTTGGGTTAAGTGAAAAAATATTGCCCAAAAAAGCAACCATGTTTGCATACGTTGGTATTGCATTGGGGGATGTATTAGTAGGGCTGCTCAGCCATTGGTTAAAGAGTAGAAGAAAAGCATTATTCATATTCTTTTCATTTACAGTAATTTCCATATCATTTTATTTTATGCAGAATGGCAAAGGTGGAGCATCTGCTATGTATTTAATTTGTGCGGCAATGGGTTTTAGTACCGGCTTTTGGGCCATTTTTGTAACCATGGCGGCTGAGCAGTTTGGTACCAATTTAAGAGCAAGCGCAGCAACTACAATACCTAACATGGTTAGAGGTTCATTGCCCTTAATGTTATTGCTGTTTAATGGATTTCAAAATTTTACCACCTATATAAATGCTGCAATTTGGGTAGGAATTATTGTAATGACGGTGAGTATTATAGCGGCATATTTTACAAAAGAAACTTTTGGTAAAGACCTTAATTTTATTGAAGAATAAAGTAAATTATCTTGGCAAAAAAAATCCTTATAATTCGTTTTTCATCTATTGGAGATATTGTACTGGCAAGCCCGGTATTTCGTTGCGTAAAAAAACAATTAACTGATGCTGAAGTACATTTTCTTACAAAAATTTCTTACAAAATTGTAACTGCCGCAAATCCTTATATTGATAAATTTTTTTATTATGATGATAATATGGAAGAACTTTTGGCAAGGTTAAAAGCAGAAAATTATGATCATGTTATAGACTTACACAACAACATTCGCAGCAATAAAATTAAAAGAATACTTTCTGTAGATACACATACAATAGACAAACTTACTTTTAAAAAATTTTTGCTTACGCAGTTAAATATTGATGTGATGCCTGATAGGCATATTACACAACGCAGTCTTGATACTGTTTTTGCGCTGGGTGTTAAAGACGATGGTGGTGGTCTGGATTATTTTATTGCAAAAGAATATGAACTAAAGCGGGATGATATTCCCACAAGTCACCTTGCAGGATTTATTGTAATAGTAATTGGCGCTACTTATTTTACCAAACGTTTTCCTGTTCATAAAATTTTAGAGCTCTGCGGTAAAATTAATCATCCAATTATTTTGCTTGGTGGTAAAGAAGATGAAGCAAATGGAAAAATTATTTCTGATTTTGATTCTGTAAAAATATATAATGCCTGCGGGAAGTTTAATATAAGTGAGTCTGCAGATATTATTAAAAAGGCAAAACTCGTTATTAGCAATGATACGGGTATGGAATATATAGCCTGTGCGCTCAAACGGCCTTTAATTGCACTTTGGGGTGGCACAACACCGGACCTTGATGTAGAACCGTACTACGGCAGCAATTTTTTGCGTAACCTGCAAAAGCCGGTATACGAAAACGTTGTACTTAACTTAAAATGCCAGCCTTGCAGCAAATATGGCTTAAACAAATGTCCGCTCGAACATTTTAAGTGTATGGAAAAAATAAATATTGATGTGCTGGTCGAAAAAGTAAAACAAAAAATCTAATTAGACATTTAACAAAGCCCCAAAGCGTTTACAAACTGCTGTTAATTGATTACTAATTATACTTCTTTTAATATCTTGTATTAAAAGATTTTTGTTCTTTTGTTTCTTTGAAAACTGCTTTTCCATGAAAATTTTCTCTCTTATTTTTCTCTCATTATTTATCTATTTGCTACCTATGGCGCAGGTTAATACAAATGTTTATTGGACGGAGCAGACAGAAATGAACAAAAGCAATACTATTTATTATAATACAACAAAAAATTTACTCTGGGATGATTTTAAAGGAGTGCCTGTTTCGTCAGGTCCCGTTGCTGCTATTACTGCATCAGGTTTTGGATACAAAGCAAACATGAATTCATCTAATGGCAAAGGAGAAATAAATGTTGCAGTTTATTGTTATTTTAATAAAAAAGGATCTTGGGTAAAACCAGGAAAAACAACTACGTATATTTTAAATCATGAGCAGCATCATTTTGATGTAAGCTATCTGGCTGCAGGCATCTTTATAAACAAATTAAAAAATATGGTTATCACCACATCAAACTGCAATACAGTTTTGCCAAAAATTTACAAAGAATGTTGTGATATAATGAATAAAATGCAGGATGATTATGATGGACAAACCATGAACGGACAACTTGAAGACAAACAAAAAAAATGGAATATTTTTTTTGCTGAAAAAGTTCCTCTGATTACAAAGTAACAATCAATACAGGTATTTTTAATTCATGCCTCACAGCATTAACCGTTTCGCCATAAATAATATCTTTTACCCCTGAATGACCATGGGCACCCATTACAATTAAATCAGCCTTTTTCTCCTTCACAATCCGGACAATTTCTTTTACCCTGCTTTTGTAACCAACTTCTGCCGTAACCTTTAAGCCTTTTGCCTGAAGCTGGTTTACATATTGTTCAAGTTGTTCTTTATCCTTGGTAGTTTCATTATCATTGCTGTTTTCACCCAATAAATTTGCGGAAGCACTTTCCACTATATGTATTATTAAATAGTTTGAATTTTCGTTACCCTGGCCCAAGGCGTAAGCAATTATTTTATGGTCATCTTTACTGAAATCCAAAGCTATTGCAATGTTATTGTATGTTGGTATTACCAACTCGGGCAACAGATTTACTGCGCTATGCATAGCAATTGATTTTTGTGCAATCTTATATTTAAATAATGGAAAAAATGTAATGTAAATAAGGATGCTGCCAAAAAATATTGCAGTAGCTATTAACAATATTTTTGGCCAAACGGCATCAGCATCAAATATGACGATAGACTTCTCTACAAGTAACCTCAAATTTAAATAAACAAGAATAGCAGCAATTGCTCCTGCAGTTATTTTAGTAAGATTATTTATAGCAAATTTGCCCATTGTTTTTTTATCACTCACAAAATATATTAATGGAATTACTGCAAACCCCAGTTGCATACTTAATATTACCTGGCTCATTATCAAAAGGCTTCCCACTTCTTTTTCTCCATAAATTAATATTACAATTAATGCAGGCACAATGGCTACCATTCTCGTTATCAGTCTGCGCAGCAAAGGATTTATTCTTAAGCTTAAATAACCTTCCATAATAATTTGTCCGGCAAGTGTTCCAGTTACAGTACTGCTTTGCCCTGCCGCAATTAGTGCCACCGCAAAAAGTATAGGCGCTGATTTCCCCAAAAAAGAAGGGAGCAGTTCATGTGCATCCTGTATTTCTTTTGTGCCTGCATATTCCGTCCCAAAAAATAAAGTGCCTGCCAATACAAGTATAGCAGCGTTCACGAAAAAGGCAAGATTAAGTGCAATTGTTGTATCTATTCTGTTGAACTTTATGGCCTGCTTAATACCAAAATCTGTCCGGTCAATTTTTCTGGATTGTACCAGTGCTGAATGTAAATAAAGGTTGTGTGGCATTACCGTTGCGCCAATAATACCTACGGCTAAAAAAAGAGCAGTTTCGTTATGAGGATTTGTTTTATCAGGAAATGTGGGCAAAAACCCTTTTACAATTTCACTAACATCTGGCGCAGCCATTAATATTTGTATAAAAAAGGCAACAAAAATTACACCTACTAACGCAATTATAAATGCTTCCATTTTCCTCATACCAAGTTTTTGTAAATAGAGCAACAAAAACGTATCTAAAACTGTAATACTAACGCCCCAAACCAATGGTAAGCCCGTTAGTAATTGTATGCCAATTGCCATTCCTAAAACCTCAGCAAGATCGCAGGCTGCTATTGCTACTTCTGCCAATAAATACAAAATAAAATTTACTCCTCTAGGATAAGTTTCTCTGTTTGCCTGTGCAAGATCTCTTCCTCTCACAATACCAAGCCGGGCTGATAAGCCCTGTAACAGCAATGCCATAAGGTTACTCATCAACAATACCCAAATCAACGCAAAACCATAAGTGCTGCCGCCTTCTATATCTGTTGCCCAATTACCGGGATCCATATAACCAACGCTTATTAAATAAGCCGGTCCTAAAAATGAAAATATTTTTCTTAATCCTTTTTTAGGGATAGTTGTATCAACACTATTATAAACTTCACTCAGCGATTTGTAAGGCAAATCTTTTTTTATCATACATCTAAAGGTCTAAACTTCACTAATAAGAATTATAAAGTTAGACAAATCTAATAATAAATTCCTGTTCATTTTATTCTGGAAAAAACTTTTTGTCTCGAAACAAAATTACTTATTTATAAATATGTGAGCTAAAAACATCCTTCGCTTTTTTTAATTATTCCTTTTTATATTGCAGTTCATTAAATAAAAAAAAATGAATTTTAAAAGTTATGAAGTTCCTTATTTGGTAGATCCTGCATATTTAAAGAAATCAGCCTATTTTTCAATGGAATTTGCAGTTCATCAGCCATTAAAAATATATAGTGGTGGGTTAGGTTATTTAAGCGGCTCTCATCTTAGAAGCGCTTATGAATTAAGACAAAATCTTGTAGGAATTGGTATACTTTGGAAGTATGGATATTATGACCAGGCCCGCAATCCCGATCAAACATTGCAGGTGCAGTGGAATGAAAAAATTTATAATTTTTTAGAAGATACCGGAATTAAATTTCAGATAACAATACATGAACATCCTGTTTGGGTAAAGGTTTTTTATTTAAACCCCGAAACTTTTAAAAGCGCACCACTCTTTTTATTAAGCACAGATCTACCTGAAAACGATTTTGTTTCTCAAACTATAACTCACAGGTTGTACGATGCAAATGTTGCTACAAAAGTGGCTCAGTTTATTTTGCTTGGTGTTGGTGGTGCAAAGTTGATGGATGAATTAAATTTTAATCCTGATGTATATCATTTAAATGAGGCACACGCTGTAAGTTCTGCATTTTATCTTTATCAAAAATTTGGTAAAAATAAAGAGGAAGTAAAAAAGCGTCTGGTGTTTACAACCCATACACCGGAAGAAGCAGGGAATGAAAAACATGATATGTATTTGTGTGAAAAGATGGGTTATTTCTGCGGTTTATCTTTAGATGAAGTAAGGGCATTAACGGGTATTATGGATAATGAGTTTAACCATTCTCTTGCTGCATTGCGTTTTGCAAGATTGGCAAATGGTGTAAGCCAGCTCCATGGTGAGGTAAGCAGAAAAATGTGGAGTAAATACGAAAATATTTGTGAGATAAAAGCAATAACGAATGCGCAAAACTGGCATTATTGGGCAGATAAGCAATTGTATAATTTTGCTGATACACATAACGATGATGGTTTTATTGACAGAAAAAGATACCTTAAAAAAAGAGCTTTTGAATTGGTAGCTGACCAGTCTGGTAAAGTGATGAACCCTGATGTGCTTACCATTGTATGGGCAAGGCGATTTGCCGGTTACAAACGTGCAGAACTTATTACCAGAAACCAGGAGAAATTTCAGGAATTAATGGCAAATACCAAATACCCGGTACAGATTATTTGGGCCGGAAAGCCTTACCCTGTTGATTATCCTGCAATCAGCGATTTTAATTTTCTTGTAAATTTAAGTAAGCAGTTTCCTAATGTTGCTGTATGTGTGGGCTATGAACTTACATTGAGTAAAAGGTTAAAACAGGCGTCTGATGTTTGGCTGAATAATCCCCGTGTTCCAAGAGAAGCAAGTGGTACTAGCGGAATGACAGCAGCAATGAATGGTGCAGTAAATTTTAGTACAAATGATGGTTGGATTTGTGAATTTATTAATCATGGTAATAATGGTTTTCTAATTCCACCTGCTGATTATGATAATATGGGAACACATGAGCAGGATGAATACGATCTGGAAAAAATGTATGAAATTCTGGAAAACCAAATACTGCCAATGTATTATGAAAACGCAAACGTATGGCGCAAGATTGTTAAGAACGGAATGCATGATGTAAGATGGCAGTTTGACAGCAACAGAATGGCAAAAGAATATTACGATATAATGTACAACGGATAACCGCTTTGCTTTTGTAATAAAATAAAATTTTCTTCTCGCCTTTAGCGGGAAGTTTTTTATTTGGAAGACAGCTATAATATTCATTTCCCAAAATAATATTAAACCATTTAATTTTTACTATGGATAATTTTATAAAAAATATTGAAGTTCGGTGGTCTGATCTTGATCCGAATTTTCATGTATTACATTCAAAATATTATGATTTTGGAGCTTATTGCCGAATGGCATTTTTAGTAGAAAATGGTTTAAGCCCAGCTATAATGTTAGAGCATAAAATTGGTCCAATATTGTTTAGAGAGGAGTGTGTTTTTAAAAGAGAAATCTTTTTTGGAGATAAGGTTACAGTTAATGTTAAGGTTGATAAAGTGACTGCTGATTTTGGGCGCTGGACAATGATACATGAAATTTATAAAAATGATGAAACTCTTGCTGCAATTATAACTGCAGATGGTGCATGGTTAAATACCTCAATCAGAAAACTTACTGTTCCACCTGCGGTTGTAATCTCATTATTTGAAATTTCCCCAAAAACAGCATCGTTTAAAATTTCTTAGTTTCTTAATGGATTGAATTTTCCAACATGATTGCCAGAACCGTAAATCTTTATAAAAATGCTTACAGTGGTCTTACCAAGAAAGTATGGCTATTAAGTATTGTAATGCTCATAAACCGGAGCGGAACGATGGTGTTGGCTTTTATGACTTTGTATTGTAATCACCTGGGCTATACATTAAAACAAGGTGGTTATGTTGTTGCGGTTTATGGTTTGGGTTCCATTTTTGGTGCGTTAATTGGCGGAAAAATAAGTGACCGTTTTGGCTTTTATTATGTACAATTTGGCGCATTGTTTTTAGGTGGAATAATGTTTATTGTTTTAGGGCAGATGAATTCATATCTATCTATTATTATTTGTACGTTCATTTTAAGCATGATCAATGAAAGTTTTCGGCCTGCAAACGCTACTGCAATTGCGCTTTACAGTACTCCGGAAAACAGAACGCAATCTTTTTCTCTTGTAAGACTCTCAATAAATTTAGGGTGGGGGATAGGCAGCGCAATAGGTGGCTTGCTGGCAGCTATAAATTATAAATTATTATTCTGGGTAGACGGATTCACCAATATTTCCGCGGCGTTTATGCTGATTGCAATACTGCCAAAAATTACAAAATTGCAGCAGCATAAATCAACCTCTGATAAACCTGTTGCTGCAAAAGTAAATTCGCCTTATAGAGATAAAAAATTTCTTTATTTTTTGGTTATTCAGATATTGTTTGCAGCATGCTTTTTTCAGCTTTTTACAAATATTCCCTTGTACTTTAAGCAGGTTTTGCTTTTAAGTGAATTCAATATTGGTTTGATTTTATCTGCTAATGGAATTTTAATTGCTTTGTTTGAAATGGTGCTGGTATTTAAACTGGAAGGAAGGCGTCCCTATTTAATTTTGATGAGTTACGGCTGTATATTAATGGGCTTGGCTTTTATGATGCTGAACGTTCCTTTTATGAGCGGTGTTTTAGTTGCTGTAAGCTGCATGGGTTTAATTACAATTGCTGAAATGGTTTCTATGCCGTTTATGAATAGTTTTTATATTGAAAGAAGCACTGCAAAAACCCGTGGCAGTTATGCAGGAATGTACACTATGGGCTGGAGTATTGCTCAGGTTATCGGAAGTAGTTTAGGTTCTTTATACGCACAACGTTTTGGTTTTTTTAGTTTGTGGTTTACGGTCGCATCAATTTGTACGTTTGCCGCAGCTGGCTTTTACTGGCTGCAAAAAAGAGATTGGCAATAGAATAATTTAAACTGCCCAACATTTATTTTTAAAACAGTCTAAATTATTGCATACATACAAAAGCCTCCGCAGACGTGGAGGCTTTTGTATGTAAATTCTGCTTTTGTTTATTGAAATACCGAATTAGCTGTAGATTTTATTGTAAGTGGAACTGATTGCCCCATCATATCTAGAGTACCATTTACATCATTGTTTAAAGTACTTTTTTTAACCAAAAAAGTTTTCGTATCCACTATAATTACACCATCGCCAGTGCCGTCCATCGCAATTTCAAACTTCATCCCTTGAGCTTCTTTAAGGATTGTTCCATTGCTTTTAGTTTTTATGGCTATAGTAGCAACATTTGCAACAATGCTTTGTAATTCAAAGTTTTTTAATCCCTTCATTCCTGCTTCATTTACAGATTCTGACCACTTATCGCCTACTTTTTTACCATTGGGAATGTAAAAAAATACTGCTGCTGTCGAGGCTTCAGCAGAATTTGCATTACCCATTAAACTCGCCATAGGGTTTGTTTCATCTGCTATAATCACTTTTTTATTTGTTTCTGTAACCTTACCAGTATATTTATCTATAATAACTGTTGCAGGCACGTCAAGCATTTTGCTCATCTCTTTTCCAGCTACAGTTTCTCTATCCTCTTTTTTATCTGAGTCAAAACTTACTGTCTGTCCCATACCATCCTGCATAAGTTTCATTTTTACAGTTGTACTTTTTGCATTGTAATTTTTATTATCTGCGCCCGTAATTTCAATGAGGTTGGTAGTATTACCATCAATCTTCATTTGCCCGCCCATACCCATATCCATTTTTACAGAAGTATTGGTTATGGAGGTGATTCTTTTGCCTGTTTCCAGTTTTAATTCCTGAGCAAATACATTTGCAACGCTAAAACTTATAGAAAATAATAGAATTCTTTTCATTTTAATTTTTTTTGAATCATAAAAATAATGGTTTGTAAAATAAAAATCTCACAATAAAACAATAAAAAAAGACCACCGTTCAGGATGGCCTTTTAAACTGATAAAAATGATATTATCCTATAACAGTTACATTAACTGCATTCATTCCTTTTTTACCGTTCTGCAATTCAAATTCTACTTTGTCACCTTCTTTGATCTCATTGATCAATCCGCTAACGTGTACGAAAGTTTCTTTGTCAGAATCATCGTGCTTAATAAATCCGAATCCTTTTTCAGAATTGAAAAACTTTACGGTTCCTTGATTTTTGTCCATTTTTTGTATTTGTATTGTATTAATAAAGTGCGAATGTAAGGAATTTTATTATAGTAATATGAAAATAACTTAGGCCTCTGCTTCCATATAACTTTCTATGGGTTCACAGGTACATATTAAATTTCTATCGCCATAAGTATTATTCACTCTGCTTATACTTGGCCAAAATTTATTTTCTTTCACAAAAGCCAAAGGAAATGCCGCTTCCTGTCTTGTGTAATTATATTTCCAGGTATCAGCAGTTATAATGAATTGTGTGTGTGGCGCATTTTTTAAAATGTTGTCAGCTTTATCTACTGTTCCATTTTCAATGGCGGCTATTTCTTTTCTGATAGATAATAAAGCATCACAAAATCTGTCAAGTTCTGCTTTGTCTTCACTTTCTGTTGGTTCAATCATAATAGTTCCGGCAACAGGAAAACTTAATGTTGGCGCATGAAAATTATAATCCATCAAACGTTTTGCAACATCTTCTGCCTCAATTCCTGCACTTGTTTTAAATGGACGAAGATCTACAATGAACTCATGCGCACACGTACCGTTTTTGCCGGTATATAAAATTTTAAAATCGTTTTGCAACCTTGTTTTCATGTAGTTTGCATTTAAAATTGCGAACTCTGTACTTCTTTTTAATCCTTCAGCACCCAGCATTTTTATATAAGCATAGCTTATTAATAAAATACTTGCACTGCCATAAGGCGCTGAACTCACGGCGTGGGTTTTTGTAATGTTTGTATTGGCAACACCTTCAATTACATGGCCCGGTAAAAATGGTTTTAATTTATCATTCACACCAATTGGTCCCATGCCTGGTCCTCCGCCACCGTGTGGTATTGCAAAAGTTTTATGAAGATTTAAATGGCAAACATCTGCACCAATTAAACCCGGACTAGTAAGCCCAACCTGGGCATTCATATTTGCACCATCCATATAAACCAATCCACCATTATCGTGTATTAACTGGCATAAATCTTTTATGGTTTCTTCAAATACACCGTGTGTGCTTGGGTATGTAATCATTAGGCCTGCAAGATTTGTTTTGTGTTTTTCAACCTGCGCTGCCATATCTGCCATATCAATATTTCCTGCTTCATCACATTTTGTTACCACAACTTTAAAGCCTGCCATTACTGCACTTGCAGGGTTTGTACCATGTGCAGAAATAGGAATCAGAATAATATTTCTGTGTGCTTCATTTCTGTGTTGATGATAAGCTCTGATAGTAAGCAAACCTGTATATTCTCCCTGTGCGCCACTGTTTGGCTGTAAAGAAGTTGCGGTAAATCCGGTGATGTTACTTAACCATCCTTCCAGTTCCTTTAAAATTAACTGGTAACCTTTCCACTGGTCGGCTGGTGCAAATGGGTGAATATTACTAAACTCCGGCCAGCTCACAGGAATAAGTTCTGTAGCAGCATTTAATTTCATGGTGCAACTACCCAAAGAAATCATCGATGTGTTTAAACTGAGATCTTTATTCTCAAGTTTTTTAATGTACCTCAACATCATACTCTCACTGCGGTGAGTATTAAAAACCGGGTGCGTTAAAAAGTCTGAAGTTCTTGTAAGTGAAGATGGAATATTGGTAAGCAATGCATCGTTGCTAAAACTTGCTTCTGCTGTATGTTGGTCTTTCACTTTCGCAAAAATGTGTAAAATATCCAACACATCGTTTTGAGATGTCGTTTCATCCAAGCTTATTAATACTTCATCTTTACTGTAAAAGAAATTTACTTCGGCTGCTTCTGCATTAGTCTTTATGGCTTCACAAAAACTTGTTTTTATTTTGAGTGTATCAAAATAATATTTGTTCTCGTTTGCAAAACCCATGGTGTTTAATTCATCGCTCAATGTTTTTGCCAAAAGGCTTGTGCGCTTTGCAATGTTTTTAAGCCCATCTGCACCATGGTAAACTGCATACATTGCTGACATGTTTGAAAGCAAGGCTTGGGCAGTACAAATATTGCTTGTAGCTTTTTCTCTTCTTATATGCTGTTCACGGGTTTGCAAAGCCATGCGCAAACAACGGTTGCCCTGTGCATCAATGGTTACCCCAATTATGCGACCCGGAATTGTTCTTTTAAATTCTTCCTTAGTTGCAAAAAAAGCAGCATGCGGACCCCCAAAACCCATAGGTACGCCGAAACGCTGTGCACTCCCAATGGCAATATCTGCACCCAATTCTCCGGGAGGAGTAAGTAATGTGAGAGACAATAAATCTGTTGCCATTATTACCATGGCATTTGCTGCATGTGCCGCATTAATAAATTTTCTATAGTCTACTACTTCCCCATGCGCATTTGGATATTGTACGATTGCACCAAAATAACTTTCATCAATTTCAGCAGTTGTATAATTGCCAAAAACGAGTTCAATATTTATTGGTGTTGCTCTTGTAATTAAAATATCTTTTGTTTGTGTAAACACATTTTCATCCACAAAAAACTTTGGAGCAGTAATGTGGTCTGTATTTTTATTTTTGTGGTTAAAAAGCATGGCCATTCCTTCAGCCGCTGCTGTTCCTTCATCTAACAAACTTGCATTGGCAATTGGCAAGCCTGTAAGGTCAGCCACCATTGTTTGAAAGTTCAACAAACTCTCCAAACGTCCTTGCGCAATTTCTGCCTGGTAAGGCGTGTATTGTGTGTACCAACCGGGGTTTTCAAAAACGGTTCTAAGTATTACCGAAGGCACAATAGTACCATAATAACCTTGTCCCATGTAAGTTTTAAAAACTTTGTTAAGCGAAGCTGTTTTTTTAAGTTCTGTGAGGTATTGAAACTCACTCATCGGGCCACCGGTTTTTAGGGGATCAACTGCACGAATGGCTGCGGGTATGGTTTTGGAAATTAATTCCTCTATTGTTGATACGCCAACTGCACTAAGCATTTCTGATGTTTCCTGTGCATTTGGACCAATATGTCTTTGTGCAAATTCATTTTTTTGTTGTTCAAAAAGATTCATGGATATTTTTTATAGTGTTATTTTTATTTGTTAGCCGAGCAAAGAAGCAGTTTCGTTGAACTTCAGTGGCGTCGCACATTTTATCTTCATCTAAATATTAAGCTTTAATTCTGCAATTGATAGACTGAGTGTAACGCCAACCTTATTTGCGTTGCAAAATTACAGCAATACTGTTATAATTACTATTGAGATAAGGAGTAAGATTGCATTGTTGAAAAACTTGGCAAAAACCTGCGAATAACTTTATTGTTATTTTCTTAGGTTATAATAAAGTAAATTTGCAGATAATAATTTAATGATGACAACATTATCCATTCGCCAAAAATTATCAGCATATCTATAGGTAGCAGACGATAAAAAAGTTAAAGCCATGTACACATTGCCGGAAGATGATATTAAAATGGGGGAGAATGTAAGCATTGAGCAATATAACAAAGAAATTGATGAAGCAATTGCAGGGGCTGAAGCAGGGGATTTTGTAACACAAACTGAAATGGAAAACAAATTTCAAAGTGGTAAGGGAAATAAGATGGCCACCGTTGAAAAAAATTTAAAAAAATTTTATGAATATATTTTACAAACAACTATTCAAAATGCCGAAAAGGTGAAATCGGCATTAATATTTTCAACAAAAAAGATTGCAGATCATCCTGAAATTTATCCTCCTCATAAATATAAAAAAACACAAAGGTAATTTTAGATCTTACGAATAACACCAATACAGGACTTCCTATCATATAACAAACAAACAAATAACCATCACAAGAATCAGACACACCAAAGTGAACCCCAAAGAATATTGAATTAAATGGACAGCAACAACAAACTTCTCACTAACTGGCAAAAAAAATCTTTAGAGCGCACAAAGCTTTACAAAAAAATGCTTCACCGTGCCGAAAAAAAAGCAACGCTGCGAGCTTTGCCTGCATTGGATGAAGAAGCTTATGCAAATATTAATTGTCTTACATGCGCCAACTGTTGCAAAAATTATTCACCAAGGTTTAAAGCTACGGATGTAAAACGGATATCGAAAGTCTTGCAAATGAAAGAAGGCGTTTTTATTGAAACATATTTAAGGCTTGATGAAGATGGCGATTATGTAACTACAACCAAACCCTGCCCTTTTTTAGGAGAAGATAATTATTGCGGCATCTACGAAGACCGTCCATCTGACTGCATGCGTTTCCCTTACACTGATGAAGATGTAATTATTAAGCGGCAGGAGATCACCTTAAAAAATTCTACTTTTTGCCCAATAGTATATTTTGTGCTTGAAAAATTAATGGAAAAGAAATAAGCTTATTTTACTGCATTCATTTCTTCCCAAGCTGCTTCCAAAGGTCTGCTAATGCCATCACCCTTCCACTCCGGTGAACCTGGAATTGAAGAAGTTTTTAAAAATTCATCCTTCGTCATTCCTTTTGCCATACTTTCTGATGTGTATTTTAAAAGATTGCTTAAATATTCTCTAAACTGCAGAATATCAGCTTTTTTAATAACAATATCAAAACCGGCCGCTGCATGGCCACAAACATAAGTTGTGGTATCATTATAATTTGTTGTAGCGGCAGTGAGTGTTTTAATCCATTCAGCAATATTTGCACCGGCGGTTCTGTCAATAAACGGATGGCGGCGGTTAAAAACTAGATCACCTACATGTACAATATTTGCTTTTTCAAAATGGACAAAACTATCGCCATTTGTATGGCCGGCACCAAAATAACGTAGGGTGAGTTTCTCTCCTCTTAACTTTGTACTCCAAGTGGTATCAAAAACTGTATCGGGGTACAATTGTTTGTCTTCTGTTTTGTTTTTTACTGCTACGGCCTCCTGGTTTATTTTAGAATTTTTATGCGCAACCACATTTTTTACAAGTCCTTTAAAAGCTATATTACCAGCTGTATGATCACCATGGTGGTGCGTATTTACCAACAGTGCAAATGGCTTCTTGGTCTTCTTTAAAATTTCATCTATGCAATGTTTTGCAGAAGCAGGAAACTGGCTGTCAACCACCACTGTGCCTTTCTTGCCTATCATAAATAAAATTGTACCACCGCTTTCGGTAAATACTCCAATTGTTTCTGTTAGCATTGTGATTTTATAAGCAGGGTCTGCTAAAAAAGATGCGAGTGTACTTTTGCTTAAAAAAGCCAGAGCGCCTAAAGTAAGTGAGGTATTTTTTATAAATGATCTGCGTTGCATGTTATGTATTTTTAAGGAAGTTAATACAATTTCTTTTTAAAAACCTAAGTAAAGTATCGTAGATGGGAAAAGTTGAAAAAAGGTTTAATGATGAAGGGCTTACAGATGGAAAGCATTACCCCACAGTGTAGCGCAGCGAAACGAGAAGTAGTCCAAACAGCCGCAACAAATGTTGAATTACGTTACCGAAAACAACAGCCACAAATTTCTTTAATATTCAATTTTTTTAAGGTTTGGAAAACCGATCCATGTACCTGCAACAACCAATACCGACATAACGCCGCCAAAAACAATAGCAGGTAAAGTTCCAAACAGTCTGGAAGTTACGCCGCTTTCAAACTGTCCAAGTTCATTAGATGAATTTATGAAGATCATGTTGATGGAAGACACACGGCCACGCAACTTATCCGGGGTGTATAGTTGCGAAATTGTACCTCTGATTACCACACTTATTCCATCGCAAATGCCAGCCGCGGCTAGGGCTAAAAAGCTTAACCAATAAAATTTTGAGAGACCAAAAACAATAATAAATATACCAAAACCTGCAACTGCAAGCAACATTTTAATGCCTTGCTTTTTCCGCATTGGAGCTGTAAGCAACATTAGAACGCTTATGAGCGCACCAATATCCATTGCGGCATTTAAAAAGCCGAAACCGATAGCATTTGTATGCAAAACATTCTCTGCAATTTCAGGAATAAAAGCTACGGCACCCCCAAAAAGAACTGCAAATAAATCCAGTGATATTACACCCAGCAATGTTTTACTGTTCCACACAAATTTAAAACCTTGTTTGATAGAACTTATTATTGGCTCTTTTTTTTCTGTAAAAACGGGTGGTTTTGGTTTTATCTGAAATGAAGAAACAGTAGCAATTAAAATTAGTGCGGCACTTACAAAATAGGCATTTGCAATGCCCGCTAATGCTATAACAAGTCCGCCAGTTGCATGCCCTGCAATGGAAGAAATTAAATAGGTTGATGAGCTTAGTGATATGGCTTTTTGTAAATTGTTTCTTGGTACAATTGCAGCAATCATACTACTTGCAGCGGGCGATGAAAAGGATCTTATTATCCCTGTAAAAAATACAGTAACAAAAATGATGGTGAGCTTTGTAGCTGTTGTAAAATTTAATTGAGGTAAACTTACAAGTCCTAGAGCAAGGGCGCAGCTAACGTAAGATATATAAGAATTCGTAAGTATCTTCTTTTTATCGTGCGTATCTATAAAATGCCCTGCAAATAAAGCTGAAAATACAGCGGGTAAAAATTCTGTAAGGCCCGCTAAACCTACCATGTATGTATTTGCTAAATGAAAAACCTGATAAATAACTATTGTTGAAATCATTCTTAATCCAAGCGTAAAAAATAATTTTGCACCGAGAAAATGTCTGAATTCAAAAGGTAGTTGTGTAACAGTCTCGTTGTTCATTTATTATGGTAAGGTGAGAAAATGCTGTCCATCTTCATAATCTTTATTTAATGCATCTATTACTATTTGCAGGTGTTTGGGGTTGTCTAAAAAATCTGCATTTGATGCATCTACAAACAATGTTTTAATGTGGTGTTGCTTTATATATTGTGTATACGTTTCCTGTAGGCTAAATAAATAATCGTTTGGTATTTGCTGCTCGTATTTTCTGTTTCGTTTTTTTATATTTTCCTGCAATTTATTTACAGGTGTATGCAAATAAATAAGAATATCGGGTTGTACAATTTGTGGGTTGATGATGTCAAAAAGCTTCTGATAAAGCCTGAATTCTTCATCAGGTAAATTTACTTTCGCAAAAAGCAAACATTTTGTAAACAGATAATCCGAAACAGTCACGTTTTGAAACATATCTTTTGTTTGCAACAAATCTTTCAGTTGTTTGTAACGCTCTGCCATAAAGAATAATTCCAACGGAAAAGCAAACTGTTTTGGGTTCTCATAAAATTGTGGTAGAAAAGGATTTTCTGCAAATTCTTCTAATATTAGCCTTGTATCAAAATGTTTACTAAGTAAATGTGCAAGTGTAGTTTTGCCTGCTCCAATATTGCCTTCTATTGTAATAAAATTGTAATTCATTCGTTTTGCAAAATAAAAGGAAACGCTGCAACTGTTATCAATTCTTTTGCACATTTAATTTGTCACTGCAAATACTTAGCAATTCTAAAGAAGATTTTTTTAATATTGGATGTATAAAATCTGGAGCTATTTCTGCAAGTGGCACAAGTACAAATCTTCTGTTTTGTATTTGTTTATGAGGTACAGTTAAATTTTCTGTCTGTATAATTTCATCATTAAAAAACAGCATATCAATATCAATTACTCTTGCAGCGTTTTTAGTTGTTCTAACTCTTCCCATTTCTTTTTCAATAACAAATATTTCTTCCAATAGAGTTGATGGAGAAAGTGAAGATGATACTACAATTATTTGATTTAAAAAATCCCGCTGGTCTTCATTACCCCATGCGGCCGTTCTGTAGATTGCAGAAGACTTTGTAAGTTCCCCAATATTTCTCTCAATCATATTTGTTGAAAGTGAAAGCATTTGCTCACTATTGCCCATGTTGCTTCCCAACAATAAATAAACTGTATTCATTAAATACTAAATAGTCTTTTGTCTGTGCTGAAAGAAACTCTTTGCGTTATTTTAATTTTCTTAAAATCTGAATGAGATGGATTCATAATAAAATTATGTTCCTCTTTAATTACTGCTGAAGGAACTTTTAAAATGGCATGCGTACCGGCCTGTATAAACTGGTCGCCCATAAATCTTGTATAATCAAAATCATTTATCCAATCTGTTTTTAACTTGTTGCTTTTTACTTCTTTTATACTCAATGTATCAGCAAAAGCAAGATGTAATAAATTTAAATTTACTGCAAAATCACTAAAACGGATGTGCACCAGTATCTCTAATACAGATAACGAAATATGTTCCGACGCATAAAGCATGGCAATTCCTTTCGAGTTCCAGCGTCCTCCATATAATTTGGCACCTGTGCCTGACATATCTTCGCTGTAATGCGGGTTGCAAATTCTAAATACTGTCATGCAATAATACCTTGTTGAATTCTTCCTAATTGTGTGATTACATTTTGTATTCCTTCGAAACTAGAAAGGGATTGTACGGAAAGATTACCTTCCATCATGTAGGGATTTCTCTTTATCCATTCATAAAACTTTTCGGTTTTGCCGAAGGTGATTTTTGCCTCAGCCAAAACTTTATTTATAAGTAAAATTCGTTCGGCATTTATAGGTGCAAACAAATGATTATCTTTTGCATAACGTTGAAGTGTACGTTCGCTGATATGTAGAATTTCTGACCATTCGGTCTGTGTAAACGGAATTTTATCTGCTACCTTTTTAAAATCTTCGTATGTAAAATCATTAAGAGAAATATTCTTTGCAACCTTTGTATAAGCAGGTACAGCCTCATTAGTTTTATTTAAATGAACATCTGTTAAGTAGCGGACTGAATTCTTTTTTTTTTCATAATGCGACCATTGTCACACAAATGTACGACACTTGTCCTGTAATTTCAATTCATTTCTCCTTTTTTTCGTATAATTTTACACAATAATTGTAGTCGTATGAAGTATAGCCAGTTGAGAGCAATGCTTGCCATTACCCGAGCAAGTTTGCGGTCTATTTTTAGAAGCCCCTCGGCTGTAGTTTTTAGTTTTGTATTCCCTTTTGTTTTTATAATCGTTTTTGGTTTTATAGGCGGCAGCAATGGCTTACAATCTTATAAAATTGTAATGGCTGATGGTGCAGATACCACAAACGAATTATATGCTGCTTTAAAAAGTTCACCGAACGTAAAGGTTTTAAAATTTGGTGCAGCTGACCTTAAAGCTGCTCAACAAAAGGGTTCGATTGCGGGTGTTTTAAATATTATAAAAACAACGGGTGCTGCCACACCTTTTAAAATAGAATTTAAAAGTACAACCTCCAGTAATGACAGGTGGCCACAGTTTAAAGCCTTGCTGGAAAGTAAAATAACTGAACTTAGTAATGCCAAATATCAAAATCGCCCTTCATACGCCACATTCGATTTTAATGTTCCAAGAGATGTGGCAGTGATTCGCCAATACAAAACCATCGATTTTATTTTACCGGGGCAACTAGGTTTTTCATTGTTAAGTGCAGGTGTATTTGGAGTTGCATTTACTTTTTTTAGTTTGAGAAATACACTCGTTTTAAAACGTTTTTTTGCAACGCCCATCAGTAAAACGCATATAATTTTAGGAGAAGGTTTAAGCAGGGTAATTTTTCAAATGATAACCGCCATTGTAATTATTGGAGCAGGATATTTCTTTTTTGGGTATACCTTGATAAATGGATGGGTTACAGTATTGGAAATGCTCTTTCTAAGTTTTTTAGGGTTATTAATTTTTATGGGCTTTGGTTTTATTATTAGCGGCCTTGCAAAAAGCGACAGTACCATACCACCATTAGCTAACTTAATAACATTGCCTCAATTTTTATTAAGTGGTACTTTTTTTTCCATTGAAAATTTTCCTAAATGGTTGCAACCAATATCTAATGTACTACCGCTAACTTATTTAAACAAGGCTATGCGAAGTGTTGCTTTTGAAGGATTAAACCTGTGGGATGTAAAGTTCGAAATTGGAATTTTAGTTTTGTGGGGAATAATTGTTTATGCAGTAGCTGTAAAGGCTTTTAAATGGGAATAAAATGAAAGCAGTAAAAGGTGCGATGGTAGTATTTATTGGGTTGTTTATTTTCTTAACGCTTATCTCAATACTGATTCCAAGCCGTATTGTTACAGTACGTGCGGAAACAGTACAAGCAGACTCAATAAGGCTTTACAGCGAAATAGCCGATCTTAAAAACTGGAAGCACTGGCATCCGGTATTTATACAGGACAGTGCTAAAATGAATTTTAGCGAGTCTTCTACAAATGTTAATGATTATGTTGAATGGAGCAGTAACAATAAAAAAAATAAAATTGTAATTGCAGAAAGAAAGTTCCCCTTCATAAAACTTTTATTACAAAGAGATGGTGAAAATGACATGGAAAATATTTTAACCTTGCGGCAAGTTCAGGAGCAGGGAAATATGCAGGTACAATGGACCTCCATCACAAAACAAAAATGGTATCCATGGGAAAAATTTAGTGGAATATTTATTGAAAAGATGTCGGGCTCAGGCTATGAAGCCGCACTTGCTTCTTTAAAAGTATATGCAGAAAGCCATCAATAAAATTATTTTAAAAACTGAAGGTTTCTTTTTATTCCTGAATATTTACTTCTCTTTAAAGGAGAATTCTTAAAAATAATTTTAAATTTTTCTTCAGTTATTTCTTCCCAGTCTTTCTTTGTAAAATGTAGAATTTCATTGGTTGCTTTAAATTCATTCACCGTGTTTTTTTTAGAAAAACTATTCCATGGACAAACATCCTGGCATACGTCGCAACCAAATAACCAATTATCAAAAGTACCTTTCATTTTTTCAGGAATCAGCGCATCTTTTAATTCTATAGTAAAGTACGAAATACATTTGCTTCCATCTACAATTTTGTCAGGAAGTATAGCATCGGTAGGGCATTCATCAATGCAACGGGTGCAAGTACCGCAATAATCTTTTATTCCGGCATCATCAGCATTTAAAGTAAGATCTGTAATTAAGGATGCAATAAAAAAAAAGGAACCCTGTTTTTTATTGATAAGATTTCCGTTTTTTCCTATCCATCCAAGTCCACTTTTTTGTGCCCAAGATCTTTCTAGAACCGGGGCACTGTCAACAAAACCTCTTCCGTTTATTTCGCCAATCTGCTGTCTTAATAAAAATAAAAAATGATTTAATTTTTCACGTATCACTTCATGGTAATCGTTGCCGTATGCATATTTTGAAACCTTTGGTGAATCTGAATTTTGAAAACTTTCAGGAAAATAATTAAGTAAAAGTGTTACGACTGATTTTGCACCGGGTACAAGTTTTGATGGGTTAGTACGGATATCAAAATGCTTTTCCATGTATTTCATATTGCCGTGCATTCCTTTGCTTAGCCATGTTTCAAGGCGCCGTGCATCATCATCTAAAAAGCCTGCCGTTGCTATTCCACAAAAATCGAAACCAAGCATAGTTGCAGTTTGTTTTACAATCTGTGTATTTGTGGGCGTTATCAATCTTTAAAAAATATTAAAACTTTTAAAATTTAAAGTCGTAACCAATTAAACCAATCAATTCAAAATATGCAAATCCATGCGATGCCCTGTTTCCTTTGGCAGTTGAAGTATTTGCTAGCGCATTAATGTAACGTACAAAACCGGTTTTACCGGTGCCTTCAAAAAATAATCTTTTTGAGAGATATAATCTTGCACCCGCTTCACCACTTAAGTTATAACCTGCTATATGAAAATCATTGTTAAACCTATCCCCATGATAAGTAAAATCTGTACGTGGAATATTTATGCCTGCGCCCGCTTTCCAAATCAGGTTTATTAATGGTCGGGTTTTGGCTGCATTCATGGCCAACGTTTTTTGCTGCACATAATTTATATGTAATAAATTTCCACCGTCAGTATGTTCAAAATGCAAAAAGTTTTGTGGATCAATAATGCTGTCTGCATCAACCTGTACACCTCCAATCTTTCCTGTCACATGTACTTTTTGCCCATCGGTAACAACATATTTAATGTGGTCAAAATTTAATTCAACCGCTTTTGTATGTGAATCATTTAAATAAAAACCAATACGGTAATTGTATTGTGGAATAGAGATATCCTTTGGCGCTTTATAAATTGCTTCAAGATCCGGCTTATCGTGAGCTTTTGCATTGTGTAGTATAAAATTATCGCCATTGCTCAACTTAAAATGGATATTACTTTTTGTGTACCATTCGGTATTATAACCCCATTGTAAGTACATTCCTTTTAATAATTTCCCTTTTTGGGCAAAAGAACAAAATATTGAGAACAATAAAAATATCGATAAAATAAACTTTTTCATAAGAAGCTGTTGTATAAAAATACCATAATTGTAATTGTGCTGCCCTTTAAATTTAAAGAGAACAAAAACCAACTATTGAAATATCGTAAAAGTAGAATTTATACTTTGATTGACACAGAATTTTAAATATTGGCATGTCTTTATATCCATTTTATACTTTGGATATAATTTTGTACGATAACAGTAAATATTTATTATTAGTATTTTATAAATCAGCAACATAAAATTATGGCTCAAAACAACTTTACTGTAAAAGCTTCGGAAGCCTTGCAGCAAGCACAACAGATTGCTTTTAATAATAAAAATCCAAATATTGAAACAGAACATTTATTAAAAACTTTAATTGACACAGAAGACTCTTCCATCGATTATCTTCTTAAAAAAAATAATGTAACGGTAAACTTGGTTACAAATAAATTAAATGAACTAATAAAGAAGTTGCCCATTGTGTCCGGTGAGCCGGCTCAATCAATGGGTAGAGAAGCAAACAGTGTTTTATTAAGAGCGAATGGAGTGCTGAAAACTTTTGGCGACGAATTTATAAATCCTGAGCATTTGTTACTTGCTATTTTACAGGGAAATGATGCTTCTGCAAAATTATTAAAAGATGCAGGTCTTACAGAAAAAGGATTGGTTGCATCTATCAAGGAATTACGAAAAGGTGAAACCGTGAACTCTGCAACACAGGAAACACAGTTTAATTCCTTGAATAAATATGCGAAAAATCTGAATGAAATGGCCCGTTCAGGAAAACTCGATCCGGTTATTGGAAGAGATGAAGAAATCCGCCGAACGTTGCATATTCTTAGTCGCCGAACAAAAAACAATCCTATTTTAGTAGGAGAACCGGGTGTTGGTAAAACTGCCATTGCCGAAGGTCTGGCTATAAGAATTGTAAATGGTGATGTACCCGAAAATATAAAGTCTAAAATTATTTTCGCATTAGATATGGGGCAGCTTATTGCCGGTGCAAAATACAAGGGTGAGTTTGAAGAAAGACTGAAGGCAGTTGTAAAAGAAGTGATAGCAGCAGAGGGAGAAATCATTTTATTTATAGACGAAATTCATACGCTTGTTGGTGCTGGCGGTGGGGATGGGGCTATGGATGCTGCAAATATTTTAAAACCTGCTTTGGCACGCGGAGAATTAAGGGCAGTAGGTGCAACCACTTTAAGTGAATATCAAAAATATTTTGAAAAAGACAAAGCCTTGGAAAGACGTTTTCAAAAAGTAATGATTGATGAGCCTACTGTTGATGACGCAATTTCAATTCTGAGAGGTTTAAAAGACAGGTATGAAACGTACCATCATGTACGTATAAAAGATGAAGCAATTATTGCGGCAGTTGAATTAAGCAACAGGTACATGACAGACCGCTTTCTGCCTGATAAAGCCATCGATTTAATGGACGAAAGTGCAGCAAAACTAAGGATAGATATGAATTCTATGCCTGAAGAACTGGATAAACTTGAAAGACAAATTCGCCAGCTCGAAATTGAAAGAGAAGCCATTAAAAGAGAAAATGATATTGATAAGTTAAAGTTTTTAAATACAGAAATTGCCAATCTTTCTGTCGAAAGAGATACTTACAAAGCGAAGTGGAAAGAAGAAAAAGAACTAGTTGATCAAATACAAAATGCCAAAGCTGCCATTGAAGATTTAAAAATTCAGGCAGAACAGGCTGAAAGAGATGGTGATTATGGAAAAGTTGCGGAAATTAGGTACGGTAAAATGAAAAGTCAAGAAGAAGATATTGTAAAACTGACAGGCGATTTAGCAGCACTTTCCGAAAGAAGGATGTTGAAAGAAGAAGTAGATGCGGAAGATATTGCAGAAGCTGTAGCAAAAAGTACGGGTATCCCAGTATCAAAAATGTTGCAGAGCGAAAAAGAAAAACTATTGAACTTGGAAGATGAGTTGCATAAAAGAGTAGTGGGACAGGATGAAGCAATTGAAGCAGTTGCTGATGCCATTAGAAGAAGTCGTGCAGGCTTACAAGATGCACGCAAACCAATTGGGTCTTTTATATTTTTAGGTACAACAGGTGTTGGTAAAACAGAATTGGCAAAAGCTTTGGCTGAATATCTTTTTGATGATGATGCAATGATGACAAGGATTGATATGAGTGAATACCAGGAGAAACATTCTGTGAGCAGGCTTGTTGGAGCCCCTCCGGGTTATGTTGGTTACGATGAAGGTGGGCAGTTAACGGAAGCCGTTCGCAGAAAACCGTATTCCGTTGTTTTGTTGGATGAAATTGAAAAAGCACATCCGGATGTATACAATGTTTTATTACAGGTGCTTGATGATGGAAGATTGACAGATAATAAGGGTAGGGTTGTTAACTTCAAAAATACTATTATCATCATGACAAGTAATATGGGTAGTCAGATTATTCAGCAAAATTTTGAAAATGTAAATGATAAAAACAAAGATGAAGTTGTAGAAAAAACCAAAGTAGAAGTTTTGAATCTTTTAAGACAAACCATTCGCCCCGAATTTTTAAACAGAATTGATGAGGTCATTATGTTTCAGCCGCTAATGAAAAAAGAAATAAAAGGTATTATAAATATACAGTTAGAGGATTTAAAAAAATTGGTAGAGAAAAATGGTATTGATTTGCAGTTTACAGATTATGCGTTGGAGTATTTGGCTGACAATGGTTATGATCCTCAATTTGGAGCAAGACCATTAAAAAGATTGATTCAAAAACAAATTGTAAATCAGTTAAGCAAAAAAATATTAAGAGGAGACATAGATAGAACTTCTCCTGTAATTGTTGACGTATTTGATGGAATGGTGGTATTTAGAAATGAAAAGACAGCTTTGAAACAGTAATTTATATCGCTATAGTTAGCTTTTATTTAGAAGGAAAGTGCTATTAATTTACGTAAAACGTTTCATAATCTGATAAAAAGATTGTAAATTGCAAAGTATACATTAAATATTTTAATTGTTTAATACATTTTATCCTTTGAAAATCAATAAACAAGCTGTTTATTCTATAACCACCATAAAACTTAATTAAAAATGGCATTCAAAAAAGAAGTAATTGAAATTATAGAACCAAGAGACATTTTTGTGGGAAATGTTAAAGCGGAAATTACGTTAGAAGAGTTTGGTGAGTATGAAAGCGAAGTATGTGCAAACGCAAATGAGATTGTAAAGAAATTGTTGATTGAATATGATGGTGTTATAAGATTTAATTTTAGACACTTTCCTTTAACAAACATTCACCAACGTAGTTTAAAAGCAGGTGAAGCAGCAGTTGCAACCGGCCAAGATGGTAAATTTTGGGAAATGCACAATATCTTATTTGCTAACAGAAAAAATCTTGGTACAACTAGTCTAAAATTATACAGCAAAGAAGCTGGCGTACAAAACAAACGATTTTTAGATGATCTTGTAAATGCTACATATGGCTGGCAGGTACAGGGTGATTTAAGAGAAGGACTCAACCGTGGAGTTACAACTGTTCCAACATTTTTTGTAAATGGCGAAAGAATGGCAAAACCAACGTATGAAGATCTTAAAAAAGGAATTGAAGACGCTATAAAAAATTTAAAGAAAAAAGCAAAAGCGCCAAAAGTTATTGAAGTAGTAGAAGATGAAGTGGAAGAAGTTGTAGAAGAAATCGTTCCTGCAAAAGTTGCGGTTAAGGTTACTTCCAAAGCTCCTGCAAAAGCTGTCGTAAAACCAGCCAGAAAAACTGCATCAAAGGTTGCTGCGAAACCTGCTGCCAAAGCACCGGCAAAACAAAGAGCATAATTTTTTTATTATAATGATATATAAAACCACCTTAAATGGTGGTTTTATTGTTGGTTTTATTTAAATTTATTAATGGTAATTTTTAAAGCAGTACTGCAAAAATTTGGTAATAAAGGTGAAAAAACAGGATGGACCTATATTGATATTCCCGAAAAAATTGCACAAAAATTAAAGCCGGGTTGCAAGAAATTATTTAGGGTAAAAGGAAAAATTGACGAACATTATATAAAAGGAATCGCATTAACGCCCATGGGCGATGGTGATTTTATATTAGCCCTTAATGCAACTGTAAGAAAAGGAATTAAAAAAATAGAGGGTGCTTTCGTAATAGTAAATATAGAAGAAGATACAGAAGAACTTGTTCCTGATGGTGAATTATTGGAATGTTTAAAAGATGAACCTACGGCTTACGATTATTTTAAAAAACTGCCGCCTTCTCATCAAAATTGGTTTTCAAACTGGGTTAAAAATGCCCGTACACAAACTACCAAAACAAAACGACTGGCAATAATTGTAACAGCCTGTGTACAAAAACTTTATTTTGCTGAAATGATAAAGATGTACAGAGAAGAGAAAAAAATTATTCAGTAACCTCCACCATATATTGTAAAATGTCTTTCCCGTCAGCAACTACTCTTAATGGAAATGTATCTTCTTTTTTAAACTGATAAGTAAAGCTGATAATATCACGGGTGTTTACAAAATTCATTGCTTCCGGCTTAGGTTGCTTTTTTTCATCTCCCATTATCAAAGAAATATTTTTAATGTCAATAGCACCATTAACAGGAAAGGAAAACACAACCGGTTTTTTTATGGATGTTTTAATGTAACCGGTTATTGGACTTGGTTTGCTTAAGCCCAATGCAAAAGAATAATTATTAAAGACTGGCAGTGCATAATAATCCTTCACACTTTTAATGCCGCCACCAAGCTGCCAGGCGTTATTATCAGGAAAATAAGCCAGGTTAAATAATTTTCTGTCTGCAAAAAAATATTCGCTGGTAAATTGTTTGGTAAAAGTGGTACTCTTTTTATCAAGATAACCACTTGCTCTTGCTGCATCTATATAATACCAGGTTTCAGGGCTTTGGCCAAGTTGAATAACATTCCACGAATAATTTTTTTCGTCAGCCTTTTCATTTATTTCTGCTGCATAGTTTTTTACATAACCATCAACGCTCAAACAACGAATGTTAGCCGCACTGCACATTTCCTGCACCAGCAATGAAAACCCAAGCGGCGTGGCTTTTCTTAATGCAATTACTTTTTCGGGTAAAATATTTTTATCATCATTTTGCCTTGTTCCTTTGGGATCTAACTGAATATTATTTGCTATCCAGTAAAAAATAGCTCGTGCTTTTTGTTCATTGTCGGCAAATTTCTTGGTAATTGTATCAGCAATAACCGCAACATTAAAATTGTTGAGCAGACCAAGTTTTTTTACAGCCTCATCTACATTCTTATATTTAGATTGTTGCGCAAAAACGCCAAATGCTGCTCCAATAAAAATAAAAGCAAATACAAGTTTTTTCATGCTTTAAAATTAATGATGCATTCGTTAACATACACACAAAAAATCCCCGCATTTGCAGGGATTTGGTATAAATAAATTGTTGAATTATCTAAGAAATAATATTTCTCTGTATTTTGGTAACAGCCACAGACTGTCGTCCACCATTAATTCCAGTTTATCTACATGATAACGAATTTCTTCAAAATAATTCCCTTTAACATCATCACAGTAAGCAACTGCTTTTTCTTTACTTTTTGCAAGTTCATTGGCTTTCTTACGAGCTTCTATCATAGATTCAGTTTTATCGCTGATAATATTTATATGCTCGCTTAGTTTTTGTACAATCTGTAATTGGTTAGCATAACCTTCTTTTGTAATACCAGCTTCTTTTAAACCATTAATATTTTGTAATAAAATGTTTTGATATTTTACGGCCGCAGGAATTATTAAGGTGCTTGCTAAATCTCCCATTACTCTTGCTTCAATCTGGACTTTTTTAATATATTCCTCAAGCATTATTTCATGCCTTGCTTCCAGTTCTTCATGAGTATAAATGTTGTTTGTTTGAAACAGCTTTTTTGCTTTATCAGAAACATACCCGTCAAGAGCTAATGGCGTCGTTTTTACATTTTCAAGTCCTCTTTTTTCAGCTTCAATTGCCCAATCTTCACTATAACCATCACCTTCAAACAATACTTTTTTACTTTCTACAATATATTTTCTAATTATTTGCAACAAAGCAACTTCCTTCTTTTCTCCCTTTTCAATAAGTGTATCTACCTCTATTTTAAAGTTCTTTAATGTTTCTGCCATCACAGTATTTAAAGTAGTCATTGGTACAGCACAGTTTGCAGAAGATCCTACGGCTCTAAACTCAAATTTGTTACCGGTAAACGCAAAAGGAGAGGTTCTGTTACGGTCCGTATTATCCAGCATTAATTCAGGAATAGATTTGTGAATATCCAGTTTTAAAATTGCTTCATCCTGTTCATCAAAATTGCCACTAACTCTTTTTTCGATCTGGTTTAAAACATCGGTTAAATATTTTCCGATAAATATAGAAATAATCGCCGGTGGTGCTTCATTTGCACCGAGCCTGTGGTCATTCCCTGCACTAGCTATTGAAGCTCTAATAACGCCTGCATAATCGTGTACTGCTTTAATGGTATTTACAAAAAATGTAAGGAACATTAAATTGGTTTTAGGCGTTTTACCCGGAGCAAGTAAGTTTACACCGGTATCGGTACTCATGCTCCAATTGTTGTGTTTGCCACTGCCGTTTATTCCCGCAAAAGGTTTTTCATGCAGCAACACCATGAGATTATGGCGTTTTGCTACACGCAACATTACATCCATTAATAAAGTATTGTGATCTACTGCAAGGTTGGTTTCTTCAAATATCGGTGCACATTCAAACTGGCAAGGTGCTACTTCATTGTGCCGTGTACGAATTGGAATTCCGAGTTTGTAAGATTCTCTTTCAAAGTCTAACATGAAAGCATAGATACGCTCAGGTATTGCACCAAAATAATGATCATCTAATTGTTGACCTTTTGCAGGTGCATGACCAAATACTGTGCGGCCGGTTAGCAATAAATCAGGACGGGCATTCGCAAGACCTGCATCAACAACAAAATATTCCTGCTCCCAACCAAGTGTAGCAGAAACCTTTGAAATATTTTTATCAAAATACTGGCAAACATCTACTGCTGCTTTATCCAAAGCAACAAGTGCTTTTAATAGAGGTGTTTTTGTATCAAGTGATTCACCTGTGTAAGAAACAAAAATTGTAGGAATACACAATGTTTTGCCATCTCCAATCTCCATTATAAAAGCAGGTGAAGATGGATCCCAGGCTGTATATCCACGTGCTTCAAAAGTTGCACGCAAACCACCATTAGGGAAAGAAGATGCATCAGGCTCTTGTTGAATCAATGCAGCACCTTCAAATTCTTCAATTGGTGTACCATCACCTTTTAAGGTGAAAAAGGAATCATGTTTTTCGGCAGATAATCCTGTAAGTGGTTGAAACCAATGGGTAAAATGCGTTACACCTTTGCTTTCCGCCCAGGCTCTTAAACCATTGGCAATTTGGTTTCCCATCACACGGTCAATCTTTTTACCACCACGTGTACTTGCCAATAAGCTTTTATAAGCGTCATCGCTTAAATACTTTCTTGCAGTAGTAAGCGTAAATACATTTTCATTAAAAATTCCGGTAATTTTTGATGCATTATCGACCTTAACAGGTAAAGGATGATTTCCTAAATTATTAACTGCATTGTATCTAATTGAACTCATATCTAGTGGTTTATGTTGCAAATGACGGCTTTAAATATAGATTAACCAAAAATAATTGGCTATGTTATCAATTATGAATCAAATCAAACAAAATATCTTAAATATTTATATCTTAAATATGTTTTACGGAATTTGTTTTCCTCTTAAAAAAATTCACTTTTTTAAACAAATCTTCCCAATTAATTTTACAGAGTATCGGTGTGATAATAAATGGAAGATAAATGCTTCGGTATCTCATTAATGCACCGGCTGCAGGAGTTATGTAACCAGTAAATAAAAATATCAGGAAAGCGAAGGCTATTCCAAATACAACAAATTCTTGGCTACTGTATTTTATTTTGGTATAAATAAAAAGCATCAATACAAATAAAAACCAGTACGCAATCATTTCCAGCGAAAAGAAATTCATATAGAAATTTTGAAATTCTGTAGGGTATGGCGATAAAAAAGAATGCCGCAAAGCAGATGGCGCCTGTTCCGCAAAACTTTTAATTGTTGGTTGAAGACTATCCATTTTATAATCTGTATTGGCTTTGCCTAAAGCAAAAAAAGCCTGTTGTTTTTTTACAACAATTAACAGCGGATTAACTTTTTGGCTAAACTGCTGTAATATTACAGTCACCACTATTCCTGCAACAAATAATGTTATAAAAGATTTTATGGCAGATAATTTATATTTATAAGCAATGATCCAGGTAATTGCACAAGGCAATAAAATAACTGCAATAAAATTTCGGATAAATAATATAATAATATAAGAAAGTGACAGATAAATTATTTTCTTTCCGGTAAAATCTTTCAACAAACCAAAATACAACGAATAACAAAATACTGAAAGTGCCGTCAACACAATTAAATCTTTGAATATTCCTGAGCCAAAATACAATGTAGATGGTAAAAGAAAACAACCAATTATAACTTGCCATTTTTTAGCAGGGTAAATATTTATAAAAACTTTGTATAATAAAATGCTTCCAATAAAACTTACAAAATTAAAAAACAAGCTGTTGATGTAATAATTTCCACGACTAAAAATATTCATAAATGCCAGTACCTTATAAATTATATTAAATCTTAAATCGTTCCAGTATGATCCTCGGGAACCAAAAAATTCTCCTGTTTCATTGTAGTTGGATATAAAAATATCTGTAAAAAATACTTTGGGACTTTCAAACAAAGAATGGTATTCCTGTATCCCGTAAAGGTTGGTCTGGAAATAATCCGTTTGATAATTAAAAATGTAATAACTCGCCAAACCAACCGCAATGCCCGCCAGTATCTTTATTGTAAAAAGTATTAAAAGTACTGGTGTCCCAATTTCTGTCTCCTTCACGATCTTTATTCGTGTGAGCCAAAAACCCAAAAGCAAAAAGTAAAAAATAAATAATACTGCGGACAACGTAAAGTTTTTAAGATGGGGGAAGATAGTTAAAATATTGATTTTCTTTTTTATGGTTAAACAAAGCAGGTCAGTAAATTTGCACTCATTCCAGAGTTGATCATTAAACTAAATTACTCACATAAGTACGATAACCACTTTACAGGAATAAATTCTATTCGTGTAAATAAGTGTAATTCGTGGCAAAACATTTTATGGAAATAACCGCACAAACCGCTGAACAATTAAGAATAACTCCCGAAGAGTTTAAATTGATCATACAAAAATTAGGTCGCACACCAAACTTTACTGAGCTCTGCGCCTTTAGCGGCATGTGGAGCGAGCACTGCAGTTACAAAAACTCTATAAAATTATTAAAGACACTTCCTCGTGATGGAGAAAAAATGCTTGTAAAAGCAGGCGACGAAAACGCAGGGTTGATGGATATTGGTGATGGCTATGGCGTTGTTTTTAAAATTGAAAGCCACAATCATCCAAGTGCAATTGAGCCTTTTCAGGGCGCAGCAACAGGTGTTGGCGGCATTAACAGAGATATTTTTACCATGGGTGCAAGGCCAATCGCTTCTTTAAATTCTTTGCGTTTTGGTAATTTAAACGATGCAAAAACGCAGCATTTACTGGCGGGTGTTGTAAAAGGCATTGGGCATTACGGCAATTGCTTTGGCGTACCAACCGTGGGTGGCGAAATATATTTTGAAGATTGCTATCATACAAATCCGCTTGTAAATGCAATGAGCGTGGGTATTTTAAAAAACGGTGAAACTGTTTCTGCCACTGCGGAAGGCAAAGGCAATCCTGTATTTTTTGTAGGAAGTGCAACAGGTAAAGATGGTATTGGCGGAGCTTCTTTTGCAAGTGCAGAAATTACCGCAGACAGTGCCGCAGATTTACCCGCCGTGCAGGTAGGTGATCCTTTTCAGGAGAAAAAATTATTGGAAGCATGTCTGGAAGTTATACAAACAGGCGCTGTCGTAGGCATGCAGGATATGGGCGCAGCGGGCATTATATGCTCAACAGCCGAAATGAGTGCAAAGGGCAAAGCCGGTATGCGTATAGATTTAGATAAAGTTCCAACACGCCAGCAGGATATGAAAGCTTGGGAGTTGATACTTAGCGAAAGCCAGGAAAGAATGTTGCTCGTGGTGCAAAAAGGAAAAGAAAAAGCTGTGTTGGATATTTTTGAAAAGTGGGATTTGCCCTGCAGCGAAATTGGTGAAGTAACAGACGATGGCATGCTGCAGTTTTTTATGAATGGCGTGTTGGAAGCAGTTTTGCCTGCAGAAGAATTGGTGTTGGGCGGCGGTGCACCACAATATACCCGTGATGTAAAAGAACCTACCTATTTACAATTTATAAATGATTTTGATATTGAGGAAATTCCCGAGCCTGAAAATCTTAGAGAGATTGCAGAGAAAATAATTGCTATACCAAACATTGCCAGCAAACGCTGGATTTATGAGCAATACGACAGCATGGTAGGTGCAGGCAATACAAGTACAAATGGTGTGAGCGACGCTGCAATTGTGTTGGCAAAGCCCACCAACAAAGCTCTGGCACTTACAACAGATTGCAACAGCCGTTATGTTTATGCAGATCCTTACAAAGGCACTATGATAGCCGTTGCCGAAGCTGCCCGCAATATTGTATGCAGTGGTGGCGAGCCTTTGGGCGTAACCAATTGTCTCAACTTTGGTAACCCTTACGATCCCGAAGTTTACTGGCAGTTTACAAATGCTATAAAAGGAATGGGCGAAGCTTGTATAAAATTCAATACACCCGTAACCGGTGGCAATGTTAGTTTTTACAACCAGTCGCCTGATGGACCCGTATACCCAACCCCAACAATCGGTATGGTTGGTTTGCTCAATACTGTTGATGATAAAATGACCATGAATTTTAAGCAGGAAGGCGATGCTGTTTATTTAATCGGTCAAAGCCAAAATGATATTGGTTCATCTGAATACCTCCACAAAATAATTGGTGAAGAATTTAGCCCATGTCCGTATTTTGATTTGGTTGAAGAATTTAATATGCAGGCTGTGGTGGCATGTTTAATAAAAGAAAAAGCAATTGCCTCTGCGCATGATGTAAGTGAGGGTGGCCTTTTTGTAACTCTCTTGGAAAGTGCATTTACAAATAACCTTGGTTTTGCAGTGGCACAAAATGATGAAACCATCCGCAGCGATGCCTTCTGGTTTGGCGAATCGCAAAGCAGGGTAGTAGTTTCAGTAAATTCTGCTACCGAAGAACACATGCTTAACACATTAAAATCTAAAACTGTTCCTTTTACCAAACTTGGTAATGTGTCGGTGGGTTACATAAAAATCGGCGATAAAAACTGGGGAGATATCAGCTCATGGAAAAATAAATACGACAATGTAATAGGTGTGATGATGGGGAAGTAAAAAAGCATTTGGGGCTCTCATCATTTAATCCCTATCAAGCATCTGTCCGCTGCCCGCCTGCAACCTGCCTGCCGGCAGACAGGTCTTTTGTTCGTTCCTCACAAAAGTATTTGCGGCTATGCAGCGCAGCCATTGGGCAATTGAATGTTTATTTGGCTTTTATAGAGATGCACCTTTACAATTATATTCATACCGTTATGCGAATAAAAAAATTACTTTTTGTCCATTTTTTTTGAACTGTATTGTTTATGGACAGAACAGTCCACTAAATAATAAATTTAAAATATGGGCAAATTGACTTATCGGTTGGTGTTGACACTAACCGCTAGTTAAAAATTTAGATGCTTTATTGGCAGTGATTAAATAGTTATTTTTATGAAAAAGAGTTTCGGTGGGTGAGGACACTTGCCAAAAAAATATTTTTAACCAAAATTGCCATTGAACTTTTCTTTGTAGATAAACATTTTATAAATTATTTTACCTTTCTTACCGGTGTAAGCTGTTAGTATTAAAAAGTGATCTCTTTGTTGAAAAATACCTCTTATTTCTTTATAAGTTTCTTTATTAAACTCTGGAAAAATAGTTGCAGTGTATAAATTCTCTAAAGGATTGTATTGTGTAAATATATTTTTACCATCAGCATAGTCAATAAAATAAAAACCATACTTACCCGCATAAGCATATACTGAGCCTGCATCGTATTTGTTTGGCTCATTAATTAGTACAGGGGTTTTTATAGATTTAGCAGCTCCATTATATGTATTTATGACACCAAGGCCATCACCACTTTTGTATAAAATATAATCGTTGCTTTTTAAAAATCTGCCCGTTGGGTTAATGTTACTCCAAATGCTTTTTTCATCATTAAATACATAATAATAATCTTGTTTTTTTTCATCATACAAGCTAATTTTTCCTTTGCAAGAAACATATATTTGTTCATCGAGTACATCTGCACTATAATCATCTGCTTTATACGCTAGATTAGTTTTTGTAAAATTTGCATTTTTGGTACTGTACTCTAATAATTGCTGCTTACCATCATTATCTTGCCGTTGTGCTAATGTAAATATGGAAGTAGGTGTTTGTAATAATTTTTCATTGTTTAATATTTTTTTTTCTAACAATCTGTAATCGCTTTTAAATTCATAATCGGTTGCGTTATCGGCTTTTGGCTCATAAGATGATATAGAAGTTTCGTAAACACCCATCGAAGCTTTTTTGATACGACCATTAAAAAAAACTTCATTGCGTACAAAACCTAATTTGCAACCAACCCCAATTACCACATCAGGATGTTCGGTAGTAGGCATATATCCTTCTTTAATCATAATAACTTTTGATGGAGCGTCGTCATGTATGGCGTAAATTCTAAACTTATCATTTTTAAATGTTCTAAAAAAATTTTTTGATTTATCAGGACTAACAAAAAGTTCATCTATAGTTTGTTTGCTGCCATCTGGTACTACAACACCGCATAAGCTAAATATTTCATACGGATCCTTAACATATAATTGTGTATTAAAGGTATTTGCAGCAGGGTTGTATTGAACTACATTGCCACGACCGTTAACATTTATCGATAAGTAAATAAATTTATTTGTAGCACCTAAAAATATACCAGCGTTGCCACTAAAGTTGCTAATTACTTTTGTGTTTTCTGCCGTGCCATCAGTTTTAAAAAAATGACCATTAGGAGTAGTAAAATAATAGTTATTGCCTTGTTGTACCAAACCACCACAGAATTTATTTAGTTGATAATCATCGTATTTTTTATCACCCTCATCATCTCCCAAGTCAACAAGTTGTGCATTGATATTTGTAAAACAAAAAAATAAAAATGATAATAAAATTATTTTTTAGTAACCATAAAATTGCAGTTTAATATTTTAACGTAAAGTTATCTTATAAAAAAATAGATATGATACCCTATGGAGAGTATATTAGTTTAGGGGTAAAATATTGAAAGAAAGCAACTGATAAGAAATCAGCAAGATTGTAGAAAAGCTTTAGATCCTTTAATGCCTCACTAGCGCAGATTTGAGGCGTAGGTAAATGTGCGGTAGCAATCTGTGCGGTAAGTTATAAAAATGCTTATCAACCTTCATCTTATTTCCTTACCCCGGTTGGTGCATCGCCATGTTCCTCGCTTCCTTCTTCCCCACTAGCGCAGATTTGAGGCGTAGGTGAATGTGCGGTAGCAATCTGTGCGGTAAGTTATAAAAATGCTTACTAACCTTAATCTTATTTCCTTACCCCGGTTGGTGCATCGCCATGTTCCTCGCTTCCTTCTTCGCCGCTGCTGGGTATGTGAGGCGCAGCGTACTAATGATATTTCTTATTTCAAACAAGCACATATTTTTTCATTTCATCTTTCACACGCTTTATGACGGCCCCACCAAAAACACAAAGCCCAGCGTTAAAAAATACTATGGCAAAACTGCCATACCAAAACCATGGTTGCCCATTAGCTTTGCAGGTTCCTGCATCAATGGCCATTGATAAGCCAGCACCTACCATTACCAAACCCAATGGAGCCTGCCAAAGCCAGGTTTTAATTTTTATTTTCATCTAATTATGATAAAGAAGCAAATTTAAAGAAATTTATAACCGTTGTTTTGTGAAGGTAGCATCCCACACCTTACATGCAATCAAATTCGTTTTCAAAATCGTAGAAACCTGTGGCTCAAGAATATGCTTTTACAGCTAAGTTCTGCAATAATTATAATGTCTTCACCGAGTCTCATTTTTTTCACGCAAACCCTCGCTTAACAAAAGGTTGAAAAGAGATAAACCGATCAAGGGCTGGCGGATAGAAGTGGAAATCCTTTTTGCTGCGTTTGAGCAAAAAGATTGTAACGGAAAGCCGCAACAAATGTTGAAAAAAGATATTTTGCTTAAAGCCCCAAGATAAATAAGCATCCCAATATTGTAACATTTGCAACTTTTTTCTTTTCATAATTTTCACCTCCCAAACATTTGCTCTATCTTTACATGACCTCCGGATTTTAAAATATCCTATTTCTAAGTGTAGGTCCACACAATATTACATTACAAGATTTTAAGACACAACACACAAGATACAAGACACAAGATCTTGAGTAATTTTCAATTTTTGTGTTTAATCTTGTTCAAATTGTCGAAAAAAATCTTAGATGAGAAATTTTTAACAAAGATTATTACAGATTAATAACAATAAGCATGGTTTGATTCATCATGGAACAATCTTGATACTCAGATCTTGTTACTCAATACTATAAAAAAATGGCAAAATTTATTTTCGTAACGGGTGGTGTTACATCCTCATTGGGCAAAGGAATTATAGCGGCTTCGCTTGCAAAACTGTTGCAAAGCCGTGGGCTAAAAGTTACGATCCAAAAGTTTGATCCATACCTTAATGTTGACCCGGGAACATTAAATCCTTACGAGCATGGCGAATGTTTTGTAACCGATGATGGTGCAGAAACTGATTTGGATCTTGGTCATTATGAGCGCTTTTTAAATATACCAACATCGCAGGCTAATAATGTAACCACCGGACGTATTTACCAAACTGTTATTAACAGAGAAAGAGAGGGTGAATATCTTGGCAAAACCGTACAGGTTGTGCCGCATGTTACCGATGAAATAAAACGCAGAATGTTGTTACTCGGCGAGAGTGATAATTATGATATCGTTATTACAGAATTGGGTGGTACGGTTGGTGATATTGAGAGTCTTCCTTTTGTGGAAGCTGTTCGCCAGTTGCAATGGGAATTGCCGGAAGAAGATTGCATGGTGGTGCATCTTACTTTAATACCTTATTTAAAAGCAGCCAAAGAATTAAAAACAAAACCTACACAACACAGTGTTCGTATGCTTAGCCAGGAAGGTGTGCATCCGGATGTTATTGTTTGCAGAACAGAACATCCATTGTCAGATGAAATTCGCAGAAAAGTAGCTTTGTTTTGTAATGTAAAACCCAATGCAGTTATTGAAGCATTGGATGCATCTACAATTTATGAAGTACCCTTAAAAATGTTGCAGGAAGGGCTTGATGTTATTGTATTAAAGCAGTTGCAGATCAACGGGTATTCAGCCCCTGAGCTTTCAAAATGGTATGGCTTTTTAGATAAATTAAATTACCCTAAAAGCCGGGTAAAAATTGGGCTGATTGGTAAGTACATTGAGTTGCAGGATGCTTATAAATCAATATTGGAATCGTTTGTACATGCGGGTGCAATGAACCAATGCAAAGTACAAATTGTAAATGTGCACAGTGAGTTTTTAACCGAAGAAAACATAGCGGAAAAATTGCGTGACTTAGATGGATTGCTTGTGGCACCGGGTTTTGGAAACAGAGGCGTAGAAGGAAAAATTATTGCCGTAAAATATGCCCGTGAAAATAAAATGCCATTCTTTGGTATTTGCCTGGGAATGCAAATGGCAGTTATTGAATTTGCAAGAAATGTATTAGGCTGGAGCAATGCACACAGTACCGAAATGGATACCACAACAGCTTATCCTGTAATTGCATTAATGGAAGAACAAAAGAAAGTAAAGAAAAAAGGTGGAACAATGCGCCTCGGTGCATACCCTTGCGAGATAGCGCCCAATACACTAGCTCATCAAATTTATGGCAGCGAATTAATTAGTGAACGACACCGCCATCGTTGGGAGTTTAATAATAATTATTTAAATGATTTTGAGCAGGCAGGTATGCTTGCCAGCGGTAGAAATCCTGCCAGTAAATTAGTGGAGATAGTCGAACTAAAATGCCATCCATATTTTATTGGTGTTCAGTATCATCCTGAGTTAAAGAGTACGGTTGAAAATCCACATCCATTATTTGTAAATTTTGTAAAAGCTGCAGGGGCCTTTGCAGAGCTTAAAATAAAAATGCAAATTTCTAAAGGCGAAACGATTCATTCATGATGCAAAAGTTGAGCATGGATGATCTGAATAGGATCAGTCCCGAAGAATTTAGGCGATCGGAAAAAACACCGGTGATTGCTGTGTTGGAAAATATAAGAAGCGCTTATAATGTTGGCAGTGTTTTTAGAACAGCTGATGCATTTTTATTAGAAGCCATTTATATAACAGGTTATACCTGCACGCCTCCTCACAAAGAAATAAAAAAGACTGCTCTCGGAGCAGAAGATACTGTAGAGTGGAAACATTTTGCCAATGCTGCAGAAGCAATTATCAGCTTAAAAGAGCAAGGTTTTAAAGTTTATGCAGTAGAGCAGGTGGTGAACAGTATTGCTTTGCAAAATTTAAGTTTATCAGCCAAAGAAAAGGTTGCATTTGTTTTTGGGAATGAGATTAGTGGAGTAGAAATAAGTACTATTGCTTTGTGTGATGGATGTGTAGAAATTCCGCAGTTTGGCACTAAGCATTCTTTAAATATTGCTACGGCAACAGGTATTGTGTTGTGGGAAATAGTAAGGACGAGAAGTTAGATTTCACAAATAAAAAGTTGAAGGCCACCTTAAGTTAGCAACAAAAAAATACTATAATTTCTTACATGCCATCCATAAAAAATTATCTTTCTCTTGTAAAGTTTTCTCATACCATTTTTGCAATGCCTTTTGCAATAATTGGATTTTTTTTAGGAGTCAATCGATTGAATCATTTAAATCAAAAACCTAACAATTCTTCCTTTATTAGCACATTAGCAAATTATCACATTGTTACATTTGCACTTGTTCTTATTTGCATGATCACTGCCCGATCGGCAGCTATGGCATTTAACCGTTACCTCGACAGACGGTTTGATGCGAAGAATCCTCGTACTGCAATCCGTGAAATACCTGCGGGTATTGTCTCCGAAAAAAACGCTTTGTTCTTTACCATTTTAATGTGTGTGTTGTTTGTGATTTGTACTTTTTTTATAAATACTATTTGTTTTTACTTATCGCCGGTTGCATTGTTTGTAATTCTGTTTTACAGTTATACAAAACGTTTTACTTTTTTATGTCATTTAGTTTTGGGCGTAGGTTTAAGCCTGGCACCAATCGGCGCTTACTTAGCAGTAACTGGTGCTTTTGCCTTATTGCCTGTTTTATTTTCTGTTGCAGTGGTTTGTTGGGTAAGTGGTTTCGATATTATTTTTGCCCTGCAGGATGAAGCTTTTGATAAAGAAAACAATCTCTATTCTATACCTGCAGTAATGGGGAAAGCAAAGGCGCTTAATATTTCTTCTTTGCTGCATTTGTTGAGTGCAGTCGCTGTTATTTATGCAGGATTTTATGGGCATTTCAGTTGGTTTTATTGGCTTGGTACAGCAGTGTTTTGTGGTATGCTTATTTACCAGCACGCCATTGTAAAACCTACCGATTTAAGCAGAGTAAATATTGCATTTATGACTGCTAATGGCATTGCATCAGTTGTGTTTGCCGTTTTTGTATTGTTGGATTTATTTTTACTGCATTAGTTTTTGTGCGTTCATCTTTTATTTTTTGAATTAGCATTTGCTCGGGCTCTACATTCCTACCTTTTTATTCGGTGAAGCTATGTAAAAAGACCGCCTGAAAGATGAAGTCGGGCAGGGATATCCATTTCTATCCCGCCGATCTTAAGTAGTATAACTTTTATCAACTTTTATAGTGAGATGTTGAAGTATATTATATTTAAATGAACCCAAGTTTAAATGTTGAAAAAGATTTAATATTGAAGGGCTGGGGGATTGCTGCGCAAATCCTTTTGCTGCCTTTGAGCAAAAGATTGCAGCGAAAAGCCCGAACTAAAGTTGATCAAAGATTCTTTGATTACAGCCCCAAAAAAATGACAAGCAATAAATTTTATATTTATCATTGCCTTTCACCATTCACTATAATTATTTACCAATAATACTATCCACACTCACTTTGCCGGCTCCTACAAAAAGCAAAACCACAAAACAAATTAAAAATAAAGTAGCTACCTGACCCTCACCTAAAAAATCGTTGTTATGTGCTTTTACCAATGCTACGCTCATACAAATTATTAATGGTATACAACCAAGCCTTGTAAATAAACCAAGTACTACCAGCATGCTGCAGAAAAATTCTGCAAAAATTACCAATGCAGTTGAAGCTTTAGAACCTATGCCCATAAAGTTTATCATGTGTGCGGCAGTTTCATGAAAGTGAACCATTTTATCATAACCATGTACAAACATCAACCCACCGGCAACAATTCTTAAAAATAACATAGCTGTATTAAATGCACCTGCCGAATAATGTGTTGAAAGTAGTTTTCTCATTTTGATTAATTTTGGATTTTGGTTGGGATATGGTTTTAAAATAAATAATTCTTTTATCAAGTCTTTAACAGCTAAATAAAAATACTTTTCATTTGTTTACATTGCGCAATATCCGATTTTATTTATTTGTTATCGGTATAATTTTTGCCAAGCCAGCACTCAACGGCTAGCTAGCTTTTAACTTACAATTTTAACCAACTGATGTATAAACAATATCTTATTTCACTTTTAGCTGTAATGTTTACCTGTACTGTGTTTGCGCAACCTACACATGTATTTACAGATGATGAAAAAGATTATAAAACTGCAAAAGAATTTATTGCCAAAGAGCAGTATGCATTTGCTTATCCTTTAGTAAAAGAATTAAAATTAAAATACCAGCCTAATAAAAAAACAGATCATGCATATATAAATGATGACATTGATTATTACAATGCTTTGTGTGAATTGAAATTGCTTCAGGATATAGGAAAGGAAGATGCGATACTTTTTATAAACAGTGTGAATAATGAACCACGCAGGCAAATAATGAATTTTCATTTGGCACATTATTATTTTTTGAAAAATGATTTTCAAAATGCCATTACATCTTTTACTGATGCAGGTTTTGAAAACCTTAGCAACGACCAAATTGCAGATGCAAAGTTTGAAAAAGCATATTCTTATTTCAACCTAAAACAATTTGCAGAAGCCAAGCCTTTATTTAACGAAATACACCAGCTTTCTACCGGCAAATATTATATTCCTGCAAATTATTATTATGGCTTTATAAGTTATTACGATAAACAATACAGCGAGGCATTATCTGCTTTTAAGCTTGTAGAAACCTTTGATGAATACAAGGGTGTAGTGCCTTATTACATTGCTGAAATTTATTATTTTCAAGGTAAAAAAGATGAAGCTTTGCGCTATGGCGAAAGTGTATTAACCCGTAAAACTCAGTTGTTTTACGATAAACAATTGCGTCTCTTAATTGGTCAGATTTATTTTGAGAAAAAAGAATATGATAAAGCGCTGCCATTATTGGAAGCTTATGTAAACAGTGCTGATAAAGTATCTAAAGAAGTATTGTATGAATTAAGTTTTAGTTATTACACAGCCGGTAATACACAAAAAGCCATTGAAGGTTTTAAACAACTGAGCAGCGAAAAAGATTCAATGGGGCAAAATAGTATGTATCTATTGGGAGATCTTTATTTAAAAATCGGTCAAAAAGCAAATGCAAGAACTGCGTTTCAATACAGCTCATTTAACAGCAGCAATGCCTTGCAACAAAAAGTATCACGTTTTAATTACGCAAAATTATCTTATGAACTGGGTTATCAGGATGTGGCTTTAAACGAAATAAAAAACTATTTAAAAGGCTATCCAAACTCTGATTACGATATCGAAGCAAAAGAAATTTTGGTTTCCTTATTGGCACGAACAAATAATTTTACAGATGCACTTTCATTGTATCAATCTATTGAAAGACCTACGGTTCCGATGCAAAAAGTTTATCCAACAATATTATACGGCAAAGCCCTTGAGTATGTAAACGAACAACAACTAGCAAGGGCAGATGAGTTGTTCAAAAAAATTATCAGCGATGCAAACGCCGGTAAAAATGCAGATTATGCTAATTTTTGGCGTGGAGAAATTGCTTACCGCCAGCAACAATATGATGATGCAATTAGGTACCTAATAATATTTTTACAAAGTGGTGCGGTAAGCCAGGGCGAGGCAAACCAACAAACTGCAAAATATAATATTGCTTACAGTAGGTTTCAAAAAGAAGATTATAAATCGGCTTCCCAATATTTTGAACAGGTTGTAAAAAATGTAACAGCAACATCAAGCCCGCTTGAGCATGATGCATTTTTGCGTAATGCAGATGCCTATTATATGCAGAAAGATTTGCCCCGCGCAAATGCTATGTACGATGCTGCTATTGCTGCAGCCTCGCCACAAAGTGATTATGCTATGTATCAAAAAGCAATGATAGCCGGCATTAAAAACAGTACAGAAAAAATTTCTATTTTAAACAATATTAATAAGCAATATCCTAAGAGCACATTAAAGCAGGATATAAACATGGAGATAGCACTGACCTACATCGCTGATGAAAAATTTAATGATGCGTTACCATATTTAAATGCTGTGCTGGCATCTAACGATGGAGGTTTAAAACCAAGAGCATTGCTAAAACTGGGTCTTGCTTATTACAATAGCAGCAACAATAGTGAGGCTTTAAAAAGTTATTCTCAGCTGATAAAAACATATCCTCAATCTGCAGAAGCTGATGAAGCAGCGGACATCGTCAAAAGTATTTATGTAGAAGAAGGTAAGCCTGAAGAATATGTAAAATTGATGAATGAAAACGGCAAAAATATTTCCATGTTGGAGGCAGATTCACTTACATATTCAGCAGCATTTACAAAATATAATACGGGTGACTGTAGTGCTGCCATTTCAGGTTATAATAATTATATTTCTAAATATAATGCAGGTGCTTTTTTGATAGATGCATATTTTCAGCGTAGCGAGTGCTATCAAAAAGGCAAAGATTTTGCAAATGCCCTTATTGGTTATGCTTATGTAAATGCAAAAGGTAACAGCAAGTATTTTGAAAAAGCAACATTGGAGGCTGCACGTATATCTTATTTTGAATTGAAAAATTATGCAGATGCAAAAAAATATTTTGAATCGTTGAATATTAATGCTGTAAACCAGGATAATAAATTAGAAGCATTGCGTGGACTTGTGCGGAGTTTTTACCAGTTGAAAGATTATACAGAAGCATTTGTAGCTTCAAAGGAATTGCTAACCAAAAAAGGTTTGAGTACAGATGATAAATCTATAGGAAATTTAGTGTTAGGAAAATCAGCCCAAATTGCCGGCGATTTTACTGCTGCAATTGCAGCGTTTAAATCTGTTACAGCAATTAATAAATCTTTGTGGGGTGCTGAAGCCAGGTATGAAATTGCAAATTGTTTGTTCTCCCAAAATAATTTTGCAGCTTCTGAAAAAGCCGCGTTGGCAACTATTAAAGAAACCGGTTACGATGAATGGGTAACTAAATCATATATTTTATTGGGAGATATTTTCATGCAGCAAAAAGATTATTTTAATGCGAAAGCAACTTATGAAAGTATTGCAAAAAATGCATCTATTGAAAGTTTAAAAAAAGAAGCTCAAACAAAATTAGAAAAAGCTGTCGCAGAAGAAAAATTACAATCTAAAATTAATAACTAGTATGTTTTTAAATAAAATATCAGGTAGAATTAATAGAATAATGCTGGTTGTATTTTGTAGTTGCTGCATGCTGAAAAGTTATGCGCAGGAACCAAAAAAAACACAATCAATTGATATAAATTCTTCTTATAAACCTGTACTAAAGAATGCTGTCAAAATTAATTTTGCCGGTTCTCAATTACCTGCGGATACTGCCGCACCTAAACTTGTTTATAAAATACCATCGCAAAACTTATTTTATGCTTACAGACCTATATCACTAAAACCCCTTGCGCTTGAGCAGGATAGCAATTTATATTTGGGCAACAGAAAGTTTTTAAAAATTGGTTACGGTAATTTTTCAACGCCTTACATTAGTGGGGGGATCAGTATTGGAGATGGAAAAAAAAGTTTACTTAACTTGACAGCAAATTTTATCAGCTCAAAAGGAAATATTGTAAACCAAGATTACAGTCAGGTAAATGTAAAGGCTGTAGGAAGTTATTTTTTCGATAAAAGGGAACTTTATGGCGGCTTGGAGATAAATGCAAATACGTATCATTTATATGGATACAATCATAAAGTTTTAAGTTTTAAAAAAGATTCTATACAGCAACAATTTCAGAATGTTACCTTAAGCGCCGGATTTAAAAATACACAACCTAATAATCTAAGCATAAACTACAATCCAAACGTTGAGTTGAGTTTATTTACAAATAAGGATAAGGTAAATGAAACAGATGCAATAATCATTTTGCCATTTGATAAAAATATTACGGAAAACTTTACAGCTAAAGTTGTTCTTAAGGCTGATCTAACAGATTATTCAACCCGTAACGTGTTTCCAAACAATATAAAATTCTCCAATAATATTGTACAGATAACACCATCGGTAAATTACCATAATGATATAATTAAAATAAATGCCGGTATTACCCCATCCTGGAACAATAAAAGGTATGAATTGATGCCGGATATATTTGGGGAACTGCAGGTAAAAGATAAAATCTTTGTGCTGCAGGCAGGTTGGGTAGGGCGTTTGGTAAAAAACAGTTACAAAAATCTTACAGAGATAAATCCTTATTTGTCGCCTGTATTTAGTCAGTTAAATACTAAAGAAACAGAATATTATGGTGGGCTAAAAGCAAGTTTTGCAAAACATTTTAATTTGAGTGCGAAAGTAGGGTTGGTTCAATATAAAAATTTACCATTTTTTATAAATGATACCGCTATAGATAATAAATCTTTTAAAATTAGTAACGAAGCAAGCGTTAATAACTTTAGAATTCACGGAGATATCGGTTATATTAATCAGGATAAATTTTCGCTTACGGCGGGAATCACTTTTAATGGATATACATCGATGATAAGCAACGACCGTGCATGGCATACAATGCCTGTGGAAATAAAAAGTTCATTAAGATGGTGGGCTTTTAAAACCGTTTTAATAAAATCTGATTTGTACATTTTTGATGGCAGTAATTATCTTGCAAAGGGTAATAAAGCTTTATCGATGAAAGGTGGTACCGATTTAAGTGCAGGTTTTGAAGTCAAAATAAATAAAAACTTTTCTGTTTGGGCTGATGCAAATAATATTTTAAACAGTAAATATGAGCGCTGGCATAACTATGAAGTATATGGGGCTAACTTTCTGGGAGGAATTTTATTGCGATTTTAATAAGTAAGTTTTATTATTGCATTATGCAAAAGCTCATAGCAAATTATCTTTTTCAATATGGCAATTGTGCCCTGCCACAAATCGGCATTTTGCATACAAAATCTGAACCTTCGGTTTCGATTTTTGGCGTTCAAAAAATTGATGCTCCTCTTACCCATATTTTATTTTCAAACGATATTACGGATAGTAAAAATCTTACCGAATACATTGCAGTAAATAAAAACATAAGTTTTGAAGAAGCAGCCTATCAGTTAAAAAATATTTCTTCTGAAATTTTAAATTTAAAAGAAGAAGCTCACTTTTCTATTCCCGGTGTTGGTGTTTTTACAAAAGCACTAAATGATAAACTCTCCTTCAAGGAAATTAAAGCGGATGATTTTTTTACACCGCCGGTTTATGCAGAACGGGTTATTCATCCGGACGATTCGCATGCAATTTTAGTTGGTGATAAAGAAACGGATAGGAATTCAATGACAGAACTCTTAACTGAAATGGTTCCTGTAAAGAAAAATAAATGGTGGATATGGGCAGTTGTTTTTTTTGTTTTATCAATTGTTTTAATTTTTATATACTTGAATAATAAAAATCAGAATAAATCTTTTGGTATTTCCCATGAATATAAATTGAACGAAGCTTCAAATAAATACAAAAATATTCCTTAATCGTATTTGTAATTTCTGAAATAATTTTAATGGTTACATATACATCGTGTCCGGTTTGCAAAAGCAATGAATTAGTAGAATTATTTTCAGCAAAAGATTATACAGTTTCGGGCGAATATTTTAGCGTTGAAGAATGCAAAACCTGCACTTTGTTATTTACCCAAAATGTTGCTGAACAAAATGAAATAGGCAGGTATTATGCTTCTGAAGATTATATTTCGCACAGTGATATACAGGCCGGTTTAGTAAATAGACTTTACCATTTAATCAGAAAAAAAACACTACAAAGTAAGAAGAAATTAATAGAAATAGCAACTGAAAAATCTAACAGAAATATCTTAGATATTGGCTGCGGCACAGGTGCTTTTTTAAATACCATGAAAACCGGAGGTTGGGAAATAACAGGTCTGGAACCTGATGAAACTGCAAGGGAAAAAGCTAAAACCCTTTATGGTATTGAACCACAGCCATCTAATAATATTTTCAATTTACCCCCTAATAGTTATGACGCAATAACGATGTGGCATGTGTTAGAGCATGTTCACCAGTTGCATGAGTACATAGGGCAATTAAAGAATATAGTGACTGATATAGGAAAAATATTTATTGCTGTTCCAAATTATACAAGCTACGATGCACAGCATTACGGTGCATTTTGGGCGGCTTACGATGTTCCAAGACATTTGTATCATTTCTCACCTGCCAGCATGAAAAGACTCGTTGAACAACATGGTTTAACTATTAAAAAAATTAAGCCAATGTGGTTCGATAGTTTTTATGTTAGCATGCTTAGTGAAAAGTATAAAAGTGGAAAGAGTAATTTAATTAAGGCTTTTTTGATGGGCTTTGTCTCTAATATTAAAACGTTAATTAATCCGGATAAATGCAGCTCACTAATTTATATTATTGAAAAATCTTAATTCACTTTTACTTCATAAATCTTTGGCCATCTTTTTCCTGTTATAAAAAAGGTTTTGGTTGTACTATCGTAAGCAATCCCATTAAAGTATTCTGTTCTCCTCGGTATACTGTCTGTTCCGGGTAAACTATTAAAATTCATTTTACCTACAACAGCTCCTGTTTGCGGATTGATTTTTAGAATATTTTTTGTGGTATATAGATTTCCCCAAATAAATCCATCAACATATTCCAATTCATTTACACTATCAATCGGCCCATTGTCATCATGAATATGTACAGTATTTTTTATTTTAAAATTTGTAGGATCTACAAAGTACAAATCTGTACCTCCCGTTGTAATAATTAAATCGGTGCCATTATTTGTCATTCCCCAACCTTCGTAAGGCCATTTAAGTTTTTGAATAACTTTTGTAATATCTTTTACATCGTAAACAAAAACGTCGTGTGTCTGCCAGGTTAATTGATAGATTTTATTATTTAGAATGGTAATACCCTCACCAAAAATACTGTCAGTTCCCATCTTATACGTTTTATCAATTTTTCCGGTTTTTAAATCTCCAAATTGCAGAAATGAATTCTTAAAATCCCCACCACTCTCATACAGTTTCCCATTATAAATTTCTAATCCTTCCGTGTAGCTCGCTGTATCGTGGGGATACTGCGCAATAATATTGTATGCAATTGTTTTAACGCTGTTTGTTTTAACAGGCTGTATACTTAAATCTACGGTTTCTTTATCATCATTGCATGCAATAAAAAAAGTTGCAAGAAGAATAAGCGTAATTAATTTTTTCATCGTGTTTTTGTTGGCTGCGCAAAAATAATCAACAGTATTTAAACCAGGGTTTAATTCGAATATAATTTATTTCTAAATTTTAGAGGAAATCTTCCAATATTTTTTTTACAGGGCTTAACTCATATTATAAATTATACAACGCTCCTTCAAATAGTTCATTACAAATTTAAAACATTCTTCATCATGCCCAATAAGTTCCGGTGGAAACACACCTTTCTTATCAAACTTTTTATTGATGATTAAGTTGGCAAAAGCGTTGCATGCGTAACCTGTAGTGCGGCTCATAGATGGCGTTTGCGTGGCTGTATCATATTCATCATACAATAAATATTCTACCTTTTTTTGTACAGTATTTTCTGTTCCTTTTATAATAATTTTCATAATTGTAAATTCAGCAGCACCGGGTTCAGATTTCCATTGGTTAAATAAAATAGCCGATGTTACATCAAGTGGACTAACATTTTTCCCTTTCACATTTATTTCTACTTCATTAAAAAAACCCGCCTGCATCAATGCCTGTATCAATGAAATGTGTCCCGGGTACCGAAGAGTTTTTTCCTTCATATCAGGTATATGTTTCATTGTAAATAAAATGCTGCGTAACCCATCAGTGTTAAAAGATTCTAAACTGCCGACATGCTCAAAATTTATTAACTCTGCATCGCTCAATGCAGGTTTGGTAATTATAAATCCGTTCTCCACATAGCGTGCAGGTCTTGTATATTCCTCAATAACATCTATGGGTGAAAATGGGGCCTTGTATTCAAAAGGTTTTACTCTTAGTTTTGGGAGCCCACCAACCATACATTCAAAACTGTCAATTTTCATCAAAGAATTATGGTATCCTAAAATTAAATTACTCATCCCTGGTGCAACGCCACAATCTACAATAGCTGTTACATTTTTTTGTACCGCCAGCTCATGCAAAGCCAAGGCATCCTCAGAAAAAAATGAAATATCCGCAACATTCTTCCCACAATTTATTATTGCTTCCAAAGTTTTATAACCCATAAAACCCGGTACGGCATTCACTATCAGGTCAAAGTCTTTTAACAGCTCGTTAAAACTTTCTTGCAAACTAAGGTCGGCTTTTATGCATTTAACATTTGTATATTTTCTTAAAATATCTAAGTTAGTTTTATCTCTGTCAAAAGATGTTACATCAAAATCTTTAGATAAATCTGTTGCAATTGTTCGTCCAACCATCCCCGCACCAAGTACTGCTATTTTCATTTTGTATTTTTAAAAGTAAATTAAGCAGTAATAAGTCAATAAAGAAAACAAATTTTTAAATAATTTTTTGGGGCTTTTTACAGCGTAGCAATCATTAACAATTGTTCGGTCTCCTTCGCTGTACCGTACAAATAAGTTGCCTATTCACCTCTGGCGTATCCAACGTATTTGTACCTCGCTCAGTCCACCGCAGCCCTTCATCATTTTATCTTTTATCAACTTTTTTAACCCACCCTTAGCAAGTTTATTATTCCTTAGTGTTTTATTAAAATAAAATTATGAAACAAATTATTCTACTCATTCTTATTGCAGTTACAAATCAGCAAATACAGGCACAGGGAATGTTTGATAAAATAAAGAAAGGTGCTGAGTCAAATAAAAGTATTTTAAATACCGGTAAATCAGGCAACTCGGGTTTGGGTCTAAGCAATGCAGATATTGTAAGCGGTTTAAAAGTAGCGCTTCGTGTTGCTACTGACACTACAACTAAAACGTTGAGTTCTAAAGGTGGCTATCTAAAAAATGAAGTCATTAAAATTGTTATGCCTGCTGAAGCTTTAAAGGCAGAAAAAACGCTGAGAAGCATTGGTGCAGGCGCTTTGGTAGATAAAGCAATTCTTTCCATGAATTCCGCAGCCGAAAATGCAGCCGAGCAGGTTGGTCAAATCTTTTTCAATTCCATTAAACAAATGACGGTAACAGACGGTATAAATATTCTTCGTGGTGGCAACCATGCAGCAATAGATTTTCTTAAAAAAACTACTACTGCTACGTTAATGGAAAGAATGCGTCCCGTAATTGAAAATTCGTTAAAGCAGGTAAATGCCGATAAATATTGGAAGGATGTTTTTAGTAAATACAATATGTTTTCGCAGCAAAAAGTAAAAACCGATTTATCTAATTATGTTACCTCAAAAGCATTGGAAGGTATGTTTTACAACATCAGTCTGCAGGAAACAAAAATCCCCAAAGATCCAGCCGCACAAGTAACGGATATTTTAAAGAAATTTTTCGCAAAATAAATTGATTACTAATAACATTGTTATAAAAAAAAGAGCCTTCAACATGTAAAGGCTCTTTCTTTTTTTCTTTTGTCTTGATACTTCTATCTTGATACTCTTATCTTGATTCTAATATTTAATATCTCATGTCTTCCTACACGTCTGTTGCTTCACCGTAAGCCACAGCCACGGCTTCTTTCAAGCCTTCGCTCATAGTAGGGTGGGGATGTATTGCATTTAATAATTCATGCGCTGTCGTTTCCAGTTTTCTTGCTACAACAGCTTCTGCAATCATTTCTGTTACACTTGCACCAATCATGTGGCAACCTAAAAATTCGCCATACTTTGCATCAAAAATTACTTTTACAAAACCTTCTGTTGCGCCACCTGCAGTTGCTTTACCGCTCGCCACAAATGGAAATTTTCCAACTTTAATTTCATAACCTGCTTCTTTTGCAGCTTTTTCTGTGTAACCAACTGATGCAACTTCGGGTGTGCAATAAGTACATCCCGGTATGTTATTGTAGTCTATAGGTGTTACTTTATGTCCGCAAAGATGTTCTGCTGCATTTATACCTTCCTTACCTGCAACATGTGCCAAAGACTGCCCAGGTGTACAATCCCCAATTGCGTATAACCCTTTAATATTTGTTTGTCCGTAGGCATCAACAGAAATTTTTCCTTTCTCTGATTTTACACCCAACTCTTCCAAACCAATGTTTTCAATATTAGCAATAATTCCAACTGCACTTAATAATATATCAGCTTCAAGAATTACATCTCCTGTAGCCGTTTTAACGGTCGCTTTTACACCTTCACCGCTCGTGTCAACCTTCAGCACTTCGCTGTTAGTCATAATAGTAATGCCCTGCTTTTTAAATTGCTTTTCCAGTTCCTTACTGATGTCTTCATCTTCTACAGGAACAATTCTTGGCATATATTCAACAATTGTAACTTTTGTATTCATGCTGTTGTAGAAGTATGCAAACTCACAACCTATTGCACCGCTGCCACAAACAATAATACTTTTTGGCTGGTTAGGCAACACCATGGCTTTTCTATACTCAACAATTTTTTCTCCGTCAATAGGCAAAGCAGGTAATTCTCTTGCTCTTGCTCCTGTTGCAATAATTATATTAGTTGCATCAAGTGTTTGCTTGGTTCCGTCTGCGGCAGTTACTTCCAGTTTGTTTGCAGAAATTAGTTTTCCTGTACCAATAATAACATCAATCTTATTTTTTTTCATAAGAAATGTTACACCCTTGCTCATTTTTTCTGCAATGCCACGGCTGCGTTTAATCACAGAATCAAATTCTGCTAAAGGGTTTTCTATTTTAATACCATAATCTGCTGCATGTTTTGCATACTCAAATACCTGCGCACTTTTTAGCAACGCTTTCGTAGGTATACAACCCCAGTTTAAACAGATTCCACCAAGACTCTCACGCTCAATAATAGCTACTTTTTTGCCAAGCTGGCTTGCACGAATAGCTGCGGGATAACCACCTGGACCACTTCCTAAAACAATTACATCATATGCCATAAAAATAAGTTTGATTCTTTTTTATATTATTGCCGCAAAGGTAAAGTTATAATGGATAATTTGGTACGTCATAATTGATAATTTATGCAGAAATATATAACATTAGCTATTCATTATTGAACCTGCGTTTATGTCTATTGTTTGGCCAGTAATAGATGTTTGATTGATAAGATACTTCACAAGGGCTGCAACTTCTTCCGGTTCGCTCATTTTTTTAAGTGGCACGCTTTGCATGGCTATATTAAAAAAATCGCTTTTAGTAATGCCAATTCCATCAGCAATACCCTGCAATCCATCTTGTGCCATATCTGTATTTACCCAACCCGGACAGATTGCATTTACCAGGATGTTTTGTGGCGCATATTCTACAGCCCAGCTACGCATAAGTCCAAGCAATCCCGCTTTAGATGCACAATAAGCGGAGTAATTTGCAACACCCAATCTTGCCAAAACGGATGACGTAATTACTATTTGTTTGTAATTATTTTTACTGCGTTTTAATGCAGGTAAAAAATATTGTACCGTTAAATATGTGCCGGTAAGGTTTGTATCAATAATGTCATTCCATCGGTCATTTTTCCCAAAATTATTTTCACCTCCTATTCCGGCATTTGCAATAATTCCGTCTAACACTAAATCATCGTTATCCTTCAATAAATTTTTAATCGCAGTTTCATCTTTAATATCAGCTAAAAAAATCTGATGCCTATTATCCGGTAGAAGCGCCAATGTTTCTTTTAAATTATTTTCATTTCTACCCAATAAAAAACAGGAATGTCCATTAGCTGAAAGTAAAACTGTTATTGCTCTGCCAATTCCGCTTCCTGCACCCGTTATTAAATAATTCATTATGTAAAATTTTAAATTTTATGCATTAACATGATAGAAAATCAGCTGATTTCTTCTTCTTCATCTTTTAAGATTTTTTCTTTGGCTTTTAAAGAATGTATACTCACATTCAGTTCAAAACCTATCAGCAGCGCAAGGGAATTAAGGTATATAAGTGCCATCAGCATCATTATTGTGCCGATAGAACCATAGAGGGCGTTGTAACGTGCAAAATTTGTAACGAATAATGAAAAGGCAAGTGTTGCTATTAAGCTCAAAGTTGTAGCGAGGACAGTACCTGCAGATGAAAATTTCCATCTTTTTTGAATCGCAGGCGCATATCTAAAAATAAATCCGATAGTTAAATAAACCAATAAAACTATTAATATCCACCGGGAATAGGTAATGATTGTTCTTAACGTATCACTTTGCACAACCATTTTTAGTAAAGCCCCTTGCATAATTAAAAGTATAAAATAACCGAATAATAAACCGAAAATAACAATCGTAAGCCGCAAAGCCACCCCTCTTTTTTGCAAGCCTTTTCTTTTTTCGAAGCCTACATAATTTTTATTGAATGAGCGCATTATTCCCATCATTCCATTTGAGGAGAAAAATAAAGTGAGCAGTAGACCAAAAGAAAGCAATCCTATTTTGTTGCCATCAATAAATGTATCAGCAAATGCTATTACCTGCGTATTGTATTCTTTTGAAGGAATGATATCGAGTATTAAACTGTGTAACTGGTACTTGATACTTGGTTTTGAAATAAATGGGAGATTTGGTATAAGCGTAAATAAAAAAAGTAAAGAAGGAGGTAGCGCCATAATAAAATTATAGGCAATGGCAGAAGCTCTTTCAGCAAGACCCTGTTGTCGGATTTGAATTCTAAAAAACTGCAATACATTGTAAACGGGTAAACCTTCAAACCCTGGCAAATACCATTTTTTACTTTTAGTTAAAAGTAGTGGGAGAAGTGTATATGATAATATTGTACGTTGGGCTTTCGTCAAAGAGATAGTGAGTTATAAATAATTTATTTATTTTGTCTGCTTAGTTAAAATATTTTATTCCCTAAAAATTATTTTGTTTGATTATTAATAAACTATCCAAAGCTTTTTGATATGCTTTTGCAAAAATTAAATGCTGTGCATAAGTAGAAGCAAAATTTGAGTATCCTTTAAAATCCGGTTTTGCTACAAAAAATATATAATTCGTTTCGGGTGAATCTAAAACGGCATCTATTGTTTTTGTTGAGGGTGTACAAATCGGGCCCGGCGGTAATCCTAAATTTCTATAAGTATTGTATGGAGATTGGAATTGTAAATGGCCACGCAAAATTCTTTTCAAACCAAAATTTCTCATAGCATATTTTACAGTCGGGTCTGCTTCGAGTTTTTGGCCCTTTGCCATGCGGTTTCTATACACACTTGCAATCAATAATTTATCTTCTGCTTTGTTTGTTTCTTCTTCTACAATGCTCGCCATTGTATAAACCTGAGCAGTAGTTAGATTTTTTGTAGAGGCTTTTTTTAAACGTTCGCCTGTCCAAAATTTTTCCTGTTCACTTTTTAATCTTAAAAATAATTTTTTAAATGTGGTGTTCCATTTCAATGAGTAAGTATTTGGTATAATGGCTGTCATTACAGTATTTGTATCCAGTTTGTAGTTGTTTAAAGAATCATTATTGGTTAAAAAACGGATAACTTCTGTTGAGTCACATTCAAAATTATGACCAACTTTTGATGCAAGATCTTCTTTTGTTCGAAGCTTATTTATTACCAGTTTAACCGGCGACTGAAAACCGCTGTTTAATATTCTAACCAATGATAGTAAACTACTGTTATTTTTTATTTCGTATTTACCTGGCTTTATATTATCCGTATAGTTTAATTGCTTTGCTATTTTATTAAAGAAAAACTTACCTGTTATAATATTTTGTGTTTTTAAAGAAGTTGTTAAATCATTATAACTTGAACCCGTTTTTACATAAAAAAACTTATCAGCTGGTGCGGATATTGTTGGTCCAAAAACTTGCCAGGCACAATAAACAGCAATAATTAAAAATATAAGGAATAGGGACCCAAAAATCTTTTTCATAAAATCTTTTGATAAATGTGCAAGATAAAAATAAAAAAACCCTGCCTTTAATAAAGCAGGGTTCATTTACAAAAATATTTACATTATGGTTTAGTTGAAGGAGATGGCGTAGGTGTACCGGGCATTGGTGTTGTTGTGGTAGGTTTAGGCTGTGCTTTTTGTTGTGGTGTACTGATTGCCCCTTTTAATAAGTCATCATTTTTTGATGAACCTGTACCATCTTTTGGTATAAACGCAGGAGAGATCAAACATAAAATACCAACAACTGCTGCAAAAATCCATGTACCTTTTTCCATAACATCTGTAGATTGTTTTACGCCCATTAACTGGTTACTAAAACCACCTAGAGATCCCGAAATACCACCACCTTTTGGATTTTGAATAAGAACTATAAAGCCCAATATTACTGATGAAACAATTATAAGAATTCCGAATAGTATTAACATGTTATTTTATTAAAGATTCAATTTTAGTTGCGAAGTAAGCACTTTTTGCAGGATTTAGCAAACTTAATTTGTTATATATATCAATTGCTTTTGCTTGTTTATTTTGTAAAATATAAGCTTCGGCCATTGGTTCGGTTACAATTTCCTCTTCGAAGTTACTTTTTTCTGCCTGAGTTTGCACAGCAGTTTCTGTTGCTATATTATCTGCTGGTAATTTATCAGGGTGAACTTTTTTCATTGTTTTTAACCAGGCCGTAAAACTTTTAAGTTGCTTACCAAGTTTATCAGCACCCAATGCTTCTTCACTTAATTTTATTCCTTGAGATGCAAAATAATCAGAAGCATGAAGCGGTTCAAAAAAGATTTCTTCTTTCTCAACAATTGCAACTAATTTTTTTTCTGCGTTTTCAGGAAATACTGCTGATAATAAATTTTCTTCATTCCTTAAATTGATTTGTTCAGGAATTTCATTTTTTAGCTGAGCCTGTAAATAAAAAATACTTGAAAAGAATAAAGCAGTTTTTGCTGCTGTAATATTGTAAGTTAATTCCTTAGTAGATGAATATTTTAAAGAATAGAAATGTGCTAATCCAAAATACGGATGCTGTACTGTTACGTTTTTTGTAAATGATGGAATATCATTAGTACTATCTACGCTTTTAAAAATTTTATTAAAAAGTTCTTGAGAAGCCATTGTGAAAACTAAGTTTATGATTACCAGTTTGAAAATATTTTATTAAATATTTCGTCAACTACATTTTTTACTACAATTGGTGTGAGTGTATTTTCTGCCTCTGTTAATGATTTGTTTGCCGCAAAATCTTCATTTCGGGTAATATCTGTTTCAAAATTTTTAGTTGGGTCAAGGGTATTTTTAAATACTAAATGAAAACCTACTGTTAAACGGTTTGTTGTAGAATTGTTGTTGGCAATATTAACGGTAGAAGTATAATATTGAGAGACATACCCGCTAATATCGTAATGAGAATCATCCTCGTTTGTCTGCTTTAATCGTGTTGCACCAATAATTTTGGTTTTTAAATTCTCAGTAAGCTGCTGGCTTAATTGTGTATTTATATATTGCGCTCTGTTTTCCAGATACTGAACTCTAAATGTTTTTATTTCAACAGGAATAGGTGCTGAATCCTTAAAGGAATATTTACAACTGGAAAAATTAAAAATGCTGAAGCATGTTATTAGAATTAAAAAAAGTTTAATAGTTTTCAATCGTTGCTGTATATATTGTATAAGTAAGATAATAAATAATGAATCTTAAACTTCTAGATAGTTGTTAAATTCAATTTTTGCTTATTGCTTTATAAGTCTTCAATATCGTATTCTTTTAATTTTCTGTATAAAGTTCTTTCGCTAATTCCAAGGTCTAAAGAAGCATCTCTCCTTTTACCTCTGTGTTTTTTTAAAGCTTTAATTATAAGTTCTTTTTCTTTATCAATGATACTTAACGATTCTTCAACATCTTCATGCTGTTGAATATCCTTATTGTCATGATGAATAATCACGGGCTGTGAAGACTGAGGATAATTATTGCTGTTATTACTTGATGATAAGGGATTTAATTCTCTAAAATTTCCATCTGAACTAAAAGAGGCTGCTGTCTGAACATGCGATGGATTTTGTAAAAGATCAAAAAACATTTTTTTAAGTTCATTCACGTCTTTTTTCATATCAAAAAAAAGCTTGTATAAAATTTCACGCTCATTAGCAAATTCTGAATGGCTTTCATTGCTGGAATTAGCGGCAAGTACAGGAAATCTGGTGTTGTTATTTTGCGGTAAATAAGCACGGAGCTGTTCTCCATTAATATTTTTATCCTTATTCAGTACAGAGATTTGCTCAGCCAGGTTTTTAAGTTCCCTTACATTTCCTGGAAAGCTGTATTGAGATAAAGTATTTCTTGCTTCCTCATCGAGTTGGACTGATCCGGTTTTATATTTATCTGCAAAGTCAGCAGTAAATTTTCTAAAAAGCAAAATGATGTCTTCCTTGCGGTCACGTAATGCGGGAACCCTTATTGGGACTGTATTTAAACGATAATATAAATCTTCCCTAAAACGACCTTTACTTGTGTATTCCAGCAACTCTTTGTTGGTAGCTGCAATAACCCGTACATCTGTTTTCTGTACTTTACTGCTACCAACTCTAATATATTCACCTGTTTCCAACACACGCAATAACCTGGCTTGTGTACCCAAGGGCATTTCACCAATTTCATCTAAAAAAATAGTACCGCCATTTACTGTTTCAAAATATCCTTTTCGTCCATCTGTAGCACCGGTAAAAGATCCTTTTTCGTGGCCAAACAATTCTGAATCAATTGTTCCTTCAGGTATAGCTCCACAGTTTACTGCAATAAAAGGATTGTGCTTGCGTGCTGAAAGTGCATGAATAATGTGTGCAAATACTTCTTTACCTACTCCGCTTTCCCCGTTAATGAGCACACTTAAATCTGTATTGGAAACCTGTGATGCAACATTAAGCGCAAAGTTTAGTGATGGCGAATTTCCTATAATTGCGAATCTGTTTTTTATTGCTTGTAAATCCATTATATTTTAAGGATGTTATCTATTTTTTTTAATAGAAATAGATTGTTTAAAAAAATTTCTCATTCTGTGCCTGGGCTTACCAAATAATAATCATGGGTTTAAATGAGCTTAATATAATATTTTTCTCAGCATGCTTTCTTTATTTTAGTACTTCTCCAAACAACGTGCCCGCTGTACAGTCATTTATTTTTATAAAAACATATTCTCCCTTTTTAAAATTTTCTTTTGCAAAAATTACTACTTTGTTTTGGTCAGTTCTACCCTGCAATTGCTCTTCGCTTTTCTTGGAAAAACCTTCCACCAATATTTTAAAAGTTTTACCAATTTCCTTCCGCATTGTTCTTAATGAATGTTCTCTGTAAAGATTTACCAACTCCTGCAGTCTTTTCTTTTTTACATCCAACGGTACATCATCTTTAAACCTACGCTCAGCCAAAGTTCCCGGTCTTTCAGAATAATAGTATAAATAAGCAAGATCGTATTTACAATAATCAAAAAGAGATAAAGATGCTTTATGATCTTCATCTGTTTCTGTACAAAAACCGGTAATCATATCTGTTGAAATTCCGCAGTCCGGTATTAATTCTCGTATGCGATCTATTTTTGCCAGATACCATTCCCTGCTGTAAGTTCTGTTCATTAGCTGTAATATTCGGCTGCTGCCACTTTGCACAGGTAAGTGAATATAATTACAGATATTTTCATATCTATTTATAGTAAATAAAACATCATCTGTAATATCTTTTGGGTGCGATGTTGAAAAACGTACCCGCAACATGGGCGAAACCAATGCTACCATTTCCAGGAGATTTGCGAAAGTGATCGTTTTTTTTCTTTCGTCTAATGTCTCATGTCTTGTGTCTATAAAATTATAGCTGTCAACATTTTGACCAAGTAATGTAACTTCTCTGTAACCTTCTTTAAATAATATTTTACATTCTTCCACAATACTTAACGCATCTCGGCTTCTTTCCCGGCCACGGGTAAATGGCACAACACAAAATGAACACATATTGTTACAGCCACGCATGATGCTTACAAAAGCTGTAACGCCATTGCTGTTAAGCCGAATGGGCGAAATATCAGCATAGGTTTCTTCTCTGCTTAATAATACATTTACTCCTTTCTGACCTATATAGGCTTCTTCAATTAAGCCGGGTAAACTGCGATATGCATCGGGTCCTACCACAATATCGACCAGTTTTTCCTGCTCAATAAATGTACCTTTTAGTCTTTCAGCCATGCAACCCAGTACGCCTACAATCAAACCCGGTCTGCTTTTTTTAAACTTTCTAAATTCTGTTAAACGTTTACGAACAGTATCCTCAGCCTTCTCTCTGATTGAGCAGGTATTTATTAAAATTAAATCAGCCAAAGCTGGTTCTTTTACTGACCCAAAGCCTTCTTTTTGTAAAATAGAAGCAACAACTTCGCTATCAGCAAAATTCATTGCACACCCATAACTTTCTATGTAAAACTTTTTCAGAGGTATTTCGAATTCGGTTGTTTCCATTTCAAAAGCTTCGCCTTGCCGTATTTCTTCATGGCATTTTGTAGAAAGTAATTTTTGCATCCTTATAAATAAAATAGAGTTGCAAACATAAACTTTTACCCGCCTAAAATGCCATGTTGTCAGTAATTAGTTTTGTTTATAATTATAAACTTTAAAAAAATATTTGTCCTCATGGGCTTTCATTTTTAAATAAAATATTGAAATTATAATACCCCGGACAATAAATAATTGCTCATATATCTAAAGATTTTCGGTTTAACATTTTGGGAAACCAATCCGCCTTAATTTGGTGTAGAGATTTTATTTGCCAGCCATGTGTTTTTAACGGGTGTTATCCAGTTACTTTCCAGTGCTTCTTTTGTAAGGACTGTATTATCAAAATAAAGAGTGTCTTCTGTAATAAATTTGTTTTCTATTGCATATTTTAATTGTGAAACTGGGAGTAGTTCTACTTTTTCTTTAATGTAAAATGTTAACATTTGTCTGTCAAAAAGATTTACGTTGTATTTCTTTTCAATTTCTTTTACAAGCCTAACAGAACTGTCGGTGCTGCAACCACTCACACCGGTTGCATTTTCATCTGCCATTAAAACAATAAACCTTCCAAAGAACAAATTTGCAAAACCTTTTACAGGTGTGCCATGGCTTTTCCATTGGGTTACAAAGTTTTGCAGCATTGGTTCCATTTCTAAAGCTTCCTGCATAAAAAAAATGCGGTCGCTTTGATAAATCCATACTCTGGAATTTGCTGAAAAATCTTCGGGTAAATGTTCTGCTATATTAAAATTCATTTTATATTTTTAAATTAAGTATAGCATAATAAAAGCGAAATAAATAGTTGAAAGTGAACGTGGTTCCTTTTCAATTTTTTTACCCAAAAAGAAAAAAACAAAAAAAATAATTATTCTCACTAAAGTTCAAAAATTGCTGCTCCTTTGTTTGGCTAAAAAAATAACATAGCTAGCTTTCACCAAAATTCCACTGCTCTCTAATAATTTAAAGTCACATCATATTAAAAGAATTTATAAGTCCAATTGAGCGGAAGGATTTAGAGAGGCTGCAACCAACTCAGCAATATCCATTACTGCAACTTCATCTTCCATTTCTTTATTTTTTACACCATCGCTCATCATTGTATTACAAAAAGGACAAGCAGCTGCAATAATATTTGCACCGGTTGCCAATGCCTCGTTAGCACGTTCAATGTTAACTCTTACATCACCTTTTTCTTCTTCTTTAA
>ENA-OFCI01000068-OFCI01000068.1-metagenomes-genome-assembly--contig:-NODE-68-length-61052-cov-4.130662_pt1 | contig 61052 bp, 56 predicted proteins | sample MGYA00153391_OFCI01 | MGnify analysis MGYA00153391
TAGCCGTCCCGTGACCGCGACCGCTTGGCCGTAATTGGTATGCACCCGACCGGTTTTGGCATTAACCATGCGCGGCAATTTATCGGTGTAGGTACTTTTAAGTTTGGCCATGCTGCGGTAATCAAGAATAATTTTCGGCAGCGGATGATCTTCGGCTAATTTGGCGAGTGTTTCTTCATCCGTCGATGGCGCGCCGCCGGGGGTTTTCTTGAGCGGCTTGATACCTTTTTTATCAAACAATATTTCGGCAAGCTGTTTGGGTGAACCGAGATTAAATGGCTGGCCTGCTTCTTCATGCGCTTTGGTTTCGAGCTCCAGCATTTTGATACCGAGCTCGCCGCTTTGTTTTTCGAGCAATGCGCTATCAATCAACACACCATTGCGCTCAATGGTGAGCAGCACATGGGTGGTAGGCATTTCGATTTGTTCATAAACAAATTTCAGCTTTTCATCCGCGCCAACTTGCCCGTAAAGTGCGCCGTGCAATTGTAGCGTGACGTCCGAATCTTCAGCCGAATAGTCGGTCGCGGTTTCAATTGAGACTTGATCGAAACTGATTTGCGAGGCGCCCTTACCGGCAACTTCTTCAAACGAAATAGTTTTTGCACCCAGATGCCGCGTGGCTAGCGAATCCATATCGTGGCGCTGATGCGATTCGAGCACGTAGCTTTCCAGCAGGGTGTCATGGGTGTAGCCGAGGACGTTGATGCCGTGATTGGCGAACACATGCAAATCATATTTGATGTTTTGCCCGAGCTTGTGTTTGCTCGCATCTGTTAACCACGGGCGCAATTTATGGATCGCCAAATCAAAATCAAGCTGATCCGGTGCGCCGGGATAAATGTGGCGCAGCGGCAAATACGCGGCCTCACCGGCGACGCAAGCAAACGAGAGACCGACAATCATTGCCGTCATCGGGTCAAGGCTGGTGGTTTCGGTATCGAGCGCGACTAATTCTGCAGCGTTGAGTTTGGCGAGCCAAAGATCCAGCTCAGCTTCGGTGGAAATGCAGGTGTATTGTCGGGTATTGATGAATTCAGTTTGCAAGGCGCTGACTTCACCGGACGACCAGCGGGTGGCGGTGGCGTCTTTATTGGCTTGCGCAAACACACCTGATTCGGCCCTGTTCTCATTGTTGGCAAGTCCATCTTTGGCGGGCTTGGCCGTTGCGCCTGGCACCGCAACACGCATGCTTTTAAAACCAAATTGATCGTACAGCGCATTGAGTTTTTCGGTGTCGGCGGGTTGGTAGCCCAACGCGTCAAACTCGAACGGCAACGGCACATCGCATTTCACGGTAACGAGTACGCGCCCCGTGGGCAGCCACTCAAGGGCTTTGCGTAAATTCTCACCCACCACACCTTTGATGTTGGCGGCATTGTTCATCACGCCATCCAGCGAGCCATATTCGGCGATCCATTTCGCGGCGGTCTTGGGGCCGACTTTTTCAACGCCGGGGACGTTATCTACGGTGTCTCCCATCAACGCCAGATAGTCAATGATGCGGTCAGGCGGCACGCCAAATTTTTCTTTAACGCCGGCAATATCCAGGCGCTCATTTGACATCGTATTCACCAACGTAACCTGTGCGCTCACCAACTGCGCCAAATCTTTATCGCCGGTAGACACCATGGTCTTTACGCCGCGTGCGCTGGCGTGGGCGGCCAGCGTGCCGATGACATCATCGGCCTCCATACCATCCACCACCACGCAGGGCCAGCCCAGCGCTTCAATGGTTTCACGCATCGGGCCTAACTGCGCGGCCAGGTCTTCGGGCATGCTGGTGCGGGTGGCTTTATAGTCCGTGTAAATATCGTCACGGAATGTTTTGCCCTTGGGGTCAAACACGCAGGCGCTATAATCATGAGGATGTTCTTCACGAAGCCGGTTGAGCATGCTGACTACCCCGCGAATCGCCCCTGTCGGTGCACCTGCAGGGCTTCGTAAATCGGGCATGGCATGGAAAGCCCGATAGAAATAGCTCGAAATATCGACCAGCAATAAATGCTTGGGGTCGGCGGACTTGTCGCCGAACTGGAGTTCGTCAGGATTATTCATGGAGAAATTTATTTTGAATGCAGAAAAAACAGCGGAAACAGCAAAATTAACGAAATCAACCATCAGCGCTGCTGAAAAAATTCCTAAACGGGCCGACCCGGAATTGAAACATCAGTCGTTAACCGCCGCTCGGGAATCATGGTGGATGTTCAACATTATCGCTGAAATGGTTTCAGCGACGGACAAGTTAGAAAACATCTCTCCCGCCGTGGCGATTTTTGGCAGCGCGCGCTTAAAGGAGGGCAATCCTTACTATGCGCTGACCGAAACAATCGCGCGCAAATTATCAGACTCTGGGTTCGGCGTGCTTTCCGGTGGCGGCCCCGGCATCATGGAGGCCGCCAACAAGGGCGCAGTGGCAGGCAAAAGTCCCAGCGTGGGCTTAAATATTATGCTGCCGTTTGAACAAAGCGGGAATGGCTATCAGGACGTATCAATGTCGTTCCAGCATTTTTTTGCGCGTAAGACGATGTTTGTAAAACACGCGGTAGCCTATGTGGTGATGCCGGGTGGTTTTGGCACGCTTGATGAATTATTTGAGGCGATGACACTCATACAGACGGGCAAGATTCGCCGCTTCCCGGTAGTGCTGGTTGGCAGTGAATTTTGGGCCGGTTTGCTGGACTGGATTAAATCGACCATGCTGACCGAGGGCGTGATCAGCGCAAAAGATCTTGATCTATTTAAAGTAACCGATGATGCGCAGCAAGTCGTTGATATTATTTTTGAACATTACGCGATGCGCAGCATCATGCCAAACGCGCATGAAAAAGCACTGGAGATGTCCTTGTAGTTTGTTTTGCAGTTTGGTGTTTGGCTGCAGTCTGCGGGTAATCTATGGGTAGTTTATGGATCATTTTTTTATAATTTATGAGCAGGTTCTAAAGGAGTAAATGATGAAAAATATTTCATTGCATATGATGCGTGTCATGCGGACAGGGCTCATTTGTTCGGCCGTTGCGACGACGGCGACTACCATGGTCACAAGTGCCATCGCGCAAACAAAAGAGACGGTACCGACGCAAAAAACAGCGCCAGCGCCGTCAAAAGAACATCCCAAACCAAAAGATTTGCAGCCTGTTGATGATGCGCCTGCGCTCATTTCTGCGCCCCCACCTCCGCAGATTAAAGATAATAGAGACGATCCGACTCTTGAAGCCAAGGTGACAACCGTTAAAAAAGGTACCGATACGGTTGAGGAGTACCGCGTCAATGGCAAGCTTTACAAAATGCGCGTGGTGCCCGCATCAGGACCCGCATATATTTTGGTGGATGCTAAAGGCGATGGCAGCTTTGCGCGGGTGGACGGGCCTGATTTAAAAATGGCTGTGCCGACATGGGTATTGTTCGAATGGAAATAGTCTGGCCTGATAAGTTCATGCCGAGGGTTTGCGTTTACCACTTTTCATTGCCTGCTTACTGCATAGAAATGTTTTTACCATGAGCGTTTTCACGCCTGTAACGGTTGATGAGGCGCGCGCTTTTATGACGCCCTATTGCCTTGGCGATATTATTGATTTTCAAAACATCGCGGCCGGGGTGGAGAATTCAAATTTTTTTGTCACGACCACATTGGGCCGTTATGTCTTGACTATTTTTGAGAAAATTCCGCGAGCCGATCTTGATTTTTATATGGGACTAATGGCGCATTTGAGCCGCGCCGGCATTCCTTGTGCTGCGCCGTTAGTTGATCATCACAAGCAGATTTTGCAAACTCTGAAGAACAAACCGGCTGCGCTGGTGACGCGCTTAAACGGTAACGATATTGCCCATCCGCAGCCAAAAGATTGTTTTGCAGTGGGTGCAGCACTCGCCAATATGCATCAGGCCGCTACCGGGTTTAGCCTCAAGATGACCAACTGGCGCGGACTTTCATGGTGGCGTGAGTATGCGTCAGCGTTACGACCCCATCTTTCTGCCCGCGAAAATACTGCGCTGGATCTTGAACTCAAGCATCAGGCAAATTTTGATTCACTCCACCTGCCACGCGGCATTATCCACGGTGATTTATTTCGCGATAATATTTTGTGGGATGAAAAGCATGATGGGCATGTACCGCAAATGATCGATTTTTATTTCGCCTGCGAGGATCAATTATTGCTGGATGTCGCGATCACGGCCAACGACTGGTGTTTGGAGATTAGCGCTTACCCGGCAGCGGCATTAAACGCTACTAATACGCACGCGCTACTTACCGGCTATGCAAGCGTGCGCGCTTTTACACCCGCAGAACAGGCCGCAAGTACTACGTGCAGCGGCGCTGCGCTCTTGGCTGGGACGGCTGGGGTATTATCATTTCCCGCGTGATTCGGAACTTACACACCCAAAAGATCATCCTTTTTCTGAGCGCTTGCTGGCTTATCACGCTAGCCACGAAGCGCAGAATCGGGCGTTGATGCCTTAGTTTAATAAGTAATTTTATAAAAAGCTGCTGCACATTATTAGCGTTGATCGTGACCGCAATTTTTACTCCGCTCCGCTCTTTACCACTCAACTATCTGAATATTTATGCAAGTTATTGATACCCCAGCCCTGAGTAGCACGCGATGGATTAAAGCCGCGTTTCAGTTACTGCGCCAACAGCCGATTGCATGGCTAGGATTGATGGCGGCATGGCTATTGGTCTCATTTTTTATCATGATTGTGCCATTCATTGGCTTGAGCACAATGCACTTATTGCAGCCGGCATTTTTTGCAGGATTCATGTTGGCCTGCCGCGATCAAGAAGCGGGCAAGCCAGTCAGGCCGGCACATTTGTTTGCCGCATTTCACCTGGGCCACCGTACCATCCGCTCACTGCTGATGATCGGTGCGGTGGGGTTACTTATCGGCACGCTGATGGGTCTGGCATTGGCCGGCATAGGGATGCCGCTGGAATTCGCACGCGATCCGAATGGTCTGCCTGATTTGCAGGCAATCAATGCTGCCATGAAAGGCAAAGAATGGCTTGTGATCCTGGGCTTTTTTTTGACGCTGCTGCAAATGGGTATTTTCTGGTTTGCGCCGCCCCTATTGGCATTCAAGCCGATGCCGCCGTCACACGCTTTACGCTGGAGTTTCTTTGCATTTTTGAGCAATTTCATGCCCATGATTTTATTTGCCGTGATGATGCTCGGCAGCTTTTTTCTGGCGGCGTTTTCACTCATCGGGCTCATTCTCTGGATGCCGATACTGGCCATCAGCAATTACACCAGCTACCAAACTGTGTTTCGCGAATAATAAATATCGCCTTTGGAACGCAATACGCAGTGCTTATCAGACAGGCATTGGTTCAGCGCGCAACAGTTGAGTTAAGTAATTGCTGAAATTCACACAAGTTCAAGACAGTAGCGGCCTGGAAATTATGGCGCTGCATCTGCACGCAGCCGTGCCGATTCTGGATGAATCACTGGCTTCGTTTCAACCGGTGGTCAATAAACTACTCGCCAAAAAAGCATTTGATCGGTATGCCGATGCCACTGAAGCGCGGCGGGCTATTTTGCAAATCGTCTGCCGATATTTTTGGCGCCGCTGATTAAACCTCAATCAAGCACGATCCACTCGTGCCGCATAACATCCACGGCGTGCAAAGTGAATATGAATGTACATGACCGAATCGCTACGAAAAAACTGTTCAATAGTCGCTTCGACCAACGCACCTTCAGTCACTTCTGCCTCCACGATTAAATCGTCACGGTCATAGCCTCTGACCGACAGTAACCGACTGCGGATTTGCTCGGGCACCTCATTCGCCATCAATTTAGCTTCGATGGCATTCTTGCGCACATATATCGGTCCCGCAGCCCGATATGGTGATTGCGCCATCTGATGTTCATACGACACCAGCAACAACTCATCGCCGATTGCAGCATGCGCAAGACTGACACGGCAGGGCGATCTATCGTCATCCGCGGTCAAGCGCATGGCGCCATGCAGTGCGAGCTCGGCCGCATCCATGCTGAAATAAGGTTGGAATGGAGCAGACGGTAATCCCGTAATTTGAAAATTCATAGATGGCACTCGGTTCAGTTTATTGAGAAGCAATATCCGGGGCGAAAGTTTTTTCATGATCCAGCAGCCACTGTTTACGGGCGAAGCCACCACCATAGCCGGTGAGCGAACCATCGCTGCCGATCACGCGGTGGCACGGAATAATGACCCCGCGAAAATTATCGCCATTGGCCCGTGCAACAGCACGTACCGCTTTGGGCGCATTAAGTGCCCGGGCAAGATCGGCATAGGCTCGCGTTTCGCCGCGTGGAATAGCGAGCAGCTGTTGCCACACACTGTTTTGAAACGGGGTTCCCCAATCGGCGAGCGGGGTTTCAAATGCGGTTAAAGTGCCAGCAAAATAGGCTTTCATTTCACCTTCAATCTGCTCCAAAATCGGATGTGAGCCGGGCACAATCACGGCTCGTTCACGTAGCCTTAGGCGCTCAATGGCACGCTCAAGTCCGCGCCGATCAATCCAATCCAACATATGCAGGCCGCGATCATCCGCAATCGCCAGCATCGGGCCTAGCGGAGAATCCAGCCACTTCGCGAGCAGGCAATGTACCCCGCTAGCCTTGCTCGGTGGCGTGCCAAACACTTTAACAAACGCCTCGCGAAAGCCGCTGGCTGATTCAAACCCATGATCCAATTGTGTGTCCAGCACTTTGCGTCCTTTTCTGACGGTGGCGAGAGCCGAGCCCATGCGCCGCGCACGCTGGTAAGCGTGAAATGACATCCCGAAATAACGTTGAAATTGTCGCCGCGCCGTCGATGGATCAATCCCCATATCCAGCAGATTACGCTCACGTATCGGACTACCAGAATGGCCGGCAGGATCGCTCTCCACTAGCAGGCGTAACTGCTCAACCAGGATCGGCACTTCGGCCACGGTATTCATCGGCTTGCAGCGCAAACACGGACGATAACCCGCATGCAGAGCTTCACTTTTAGCGGCAAAAAATTCGACATTTTTTAGCAGTGGTTTACGCGCCTTGCAAGTCGGGCGGCAAAAAATTCGCGTGGTTTTGACAGCCACATAGAAAATGCCCTCATAAGAAGAGTCACTCGCCATAAACGCTTTAATCACTTCTGCTATCGGGGGTAAGGTATGCATGTGCGGATTGTAGGCTGAGACAAAATGAAATGCTGCCGATTTTCAGGCAGGGATGTTTTGTGACAATTTTTGCGTGCGCGCATGCCTTGTGATTTAATCAGGGCAGCTTTAATATTAGCCTCACTGACAAGCGGGGCCCAAACATGATTTTTGACCAGAAATTGGGCCGCTTTAAGCGCTTTTTTTTTCCGCTTCACACGTTGTCTATCAGATTTACCACTCACTCAAAACTGGATTACTCATGAAAACAATTTCTACCCTTACCGCGTTATTGGCATCTGCCCTGATCGGCTTTGCCGGCTCCACTTTGGCGCAAAAAGTTGAAACCAAACCTGCATCAGTACCCGTCGCTCCAGTTCCGGCCACCGCACCTGCCAAGAACGAACCCGTCAAGGCCGACGCCAAAGCAGGAACCAAAGCAGAAGCCAAAGTTGAGCTGATCGACATCAATAGCGCCAACAAAAAAGCGCTGATGGTCCTGCCAGGTATTGGCGAAGCTTATGCCGCTGCCATCATCAAAAACCGGCCTTACAGTGGCAAAGATGATTTGATGACCGCCAGCAATAAAAGCAAAAAAGCGATCGTTCCGGAAAAAACCTACGACGGCATCAAAGACCTTATCATCGCCAAGCAAGCGCCGAAGAAGAAGAAGTAACTAAGCATCCGCCGACAAGATAAAACAGGGCCGCAATTACGGCCCTGTTTTATTGACTCGCTTTGTGATTGAAAATTGCCGCTTAAATTGATGAAATTACCTGCGCAAAGTCCACTTTCTGCATACGCGAGTGGTTTATAGATGAATGCGGGTTGGAATATGCGACTATTTTCGCTATAATCGCAGGCTTCGCCAGATTAGCTGAAAAGATAGTTTGACGAGATGGCCCGGTAGCTCAGTCGGTAGAGCAGAGGATTGAAAATCCTTGTGTCGGTGGTTCGATTCCGCCCCGGGCCACCAGTATTTAAAGTCGGCTGATTTCAGCCGACTTTTTTATTTTGATGCACTCACATCAAACATCTTTAAGTAAGCATGAGCCCCGCCGCCACATCCGCCGTAAAGGCGTTTACTGAACACGCACGCAGTGCACTCTCAGTCCGCATCGGTACAACTTGATGCGTCGTCATGTTTGGCTACGCATGGTGAAGAGAACAATAGTTTTTTGGGCAAAACTCTATTATTTATGAGCTGTTTGAGCCATTTTTGGCTTGAGACACCCGTAAATAAGGGAGTTTCATTTTTTTCTGGCGTTTTTCAGCACCCATTCAAACCGTGTCTTCTGCATTTCATCGCCTTCTGCTGTTGTCTCGATCGGCTGCGCGGCAGAATCATTTTTGCCGGTGTTTTCATGATTTATGCAGACATCTACGAGCATACCGATTGCGTAAACCTACCGCTCATACCAGAAAGGTATTGACATGAATCTGCCCCCGTCCTCGCACCGCTCACTCGCTGTTCCTTTCTCTTTCTCTTTTTCTTCCCATTCCCGTTCTCCGTTGCATTATGTCGTCCGTATCATCACCACCACAGCGCTGGGTGTCGTCATGCTGGGGGCTTCTGCTGCGCAAGCTGACATCGGTGATTTCATCACCCGTTTTTTTCCGAACACAAACATATTCTGGGTCACGCGGAATACGCCATCACAGCAAATTCACATCAAAGTCAGCGGCACGATTGTTTTCACCCCGGCTGAAGATGATGTGCAAAGTCTCACCGGCAAAGCGGTGTTTCAGGAGAAGCGCGAAGGGCGGGTGATGAGGATGGTGTTTGAGATGAAAGGCGGCGCTGTCACGCGCACTTTCACCATCAATGGTCAGCCGCAAGTTCTGGATGTGAATAGCCGACGATGGCTGGCTGAAATGCTGCCCACCATGATTCGCGAAACCGATATGGACAGCGGTCCGCGCATCAAACGTCTTTATACACAGGGCGGTGCTGAGGCGGTACTCGCAGAAATTGAGCGTATCCAATCTGACTCCGCGCGAGGCCGCTACATCAAGAGTTTTGCAGCCGCAGGCCCACTTGACGAAAAATCATTGCTGCGTTTGCTGGGTATAACGGCAAAAACCGACTCTGATTTTGAACGACGCGGCGCACTCGTTGCCTTGATAAATACGCAAGCGCTATCGTCCAATCAGCAAATTGCTTTGCTCAATATAGTGGCAACGATGGACTCATCTTTTGACCAGCGTTCAGTGGTCACCGCGCTTGCGTCGAAGCTCTCAACCGATGCCGCAGTGGCGCAAGCATGGATCGCGGCACTGGATCACATCGATTCTTCTTTCGAGCGGCGCTCCATCATTGATGCCTTGGCTAGGGTTGAGACGCTCACGCCATGGCAAATCGAGATGGCGATTCAATCGACGCGCACAATAGATTCTGATTTCGAGCACGCGACGGCGCTCGCGGCTTTGATTAAACATCTAGGCAAGGCCACGCCCGCTCAGATTGAAGCTTACTTGCAGTCGGCGCAACAGATCGAATCTAATTTCGAGCGCCGTAGTGTACTGGTCAAATTAGTCAATCGGGTTACGCTGGATAAGGCCGGTTATGCGGCGGTGTTACAGGCCATGCGAGGAATGGATTCAGATTTTGAAATTTGCGCTGTATTGACGGCGGTCGCCAAAAAAATGCCCGCTGATCGTGAGCTGGCGGCCCGCTATCGTCGTACCGCGCGCGAGCTGGGGGATTTTCAACGCGCCCAGGCAGAAAAAGCGCTTGATCATTTGAATCTGTAATGGACGCGCCCTGAATCGCTGGCTAGCGCAAATCTTTTACAAGTGCGTTGCGAGTGTCGTTGTTGATAGGCTCAAGTTTCTGGGTGTAGTTGAGATGATCCACGCCCATTGACAGTGACACTCCGTACTTCAGTGCTGCCGCCATTTCTTCGGTCAACTCAAAACGTACAAAATGCACCGCAGATGTTTTGGTATCGGTTTCGCGTTCCAGATCTTCATCGGCAATGGCGTAAACTTTTTTTGAGCCTTCAACCTGGATATAGGTTTTATCTTCAACGCCTTTGAGTCGGGTCAGCGCCACGCGGCGCTCGGCTTCTTCGGTGTATTCGATCAACATCGTCGCTTTAAAATTACGGCCATCCGGAATCAGCGGGCCATAAGCATCCAGTTCGTCCTGAATACCGGCTTGTTCAAATTGTTTTTCGGCACGAAGGATTTCCTGAATCTGATAGCGGATCGTGGTCTCGTCTTCAAACAGCAGCGTGATGTGTTCGCCAATATGCACCGTGCGCAACCGTTTGTGTGCAATCGCCTTGCTGCGAAACTCGGGACGTGCCTTGGCGTAGGCTTCAAGTGACATCAGGGATTCGCGGGAAATTTTAGGCATAGTCGTATTCATGGTTGATCTCAAAAAATTAGTCTGGTAATCCGTAAGCTTTACGGATCAGCGTAATCGGATGCGCCGTTTGGGCTTTCTTGCCGCTTGCGGGTTTGTCTTTATTCAGCAACTCAATACCCTGCTCGATGTGATGAGCTGCGAGCTGGCAATCCGAGCTGATGTAATCGGGTGCAGCGTCATCCATTTGGCGAAACACGGGCTTGCCAATTTTGAGCGCGATTTCATGAAATTCTTTTTTGACTCCCCACGTACCCGCATGACCGGAACAGCGTTCAACGGTCGTTACTTTGGTGTCAGGCACCATCTCCAGCATTTCACGGGTTTTCTGGCCCACGTTCTGCACCCGCGAATGACAGGGCACATGATATGAAACATGACCGAGATGCGCTCTAAAATCTGTTTGTAGCAACCCGTCTTTTTTACGCGCCACCAGATATTCAAACGGATCCATCATCGCCGCCTTCACCGCCTGCACCTCCGCATCGTTTGGAAACATCAGCGGCAATTCTTGTTTGAACATCAAAGTGCAGCTAGGAATCGGCGTAACGATGGTGTAGCCCTCACGCGCCAGCTGAGCGAGCGGTGGAATATTTTTTTCTTTGAGTTTAGCGACTGATTCCAGATCACCCAATTCAAATTTTGGCATGCCGCAGCACGCCTCTTTTTCAACGATCACATAGGGAATACGGTTGTGATCCAGAATTTTAATCAGGTCATGCCCGATGCCGGGCTCGTTGTAATTAACATAACAAGTGGAATAAATCGCCACCTTGCCGGCGGTGCGTTGACCCGCCACCACCGGGTAAGGCGCGCTCGCGGCGGCATGAGTGCGAAATGTCTTTGAGGTAAATTCAGGTACCCAGGCGGTCCTATGCACGCCCATAACTTTTTCACCGATTGCACGCATGGTTGGATTTTTCGCGGCGACGTTAACGAATGTTACGACCACCGGAATCGACGCTAATTTACCATTGCGATCAGTAGAAGATAATGCATTGTCCCGAAACGCGGTCGGTGAGCCTTGCTTGAATTGAATCGCTTTGGCGCGCAGCATCAAGTGCGGAAAATCCACATTCCACGGATGCGGTGGCACATAAGGGCATTTCGTTAAATAACAAACATCACATAAATAACATTGATCAACGACTTGCCAATATTGTTCTTTCGCCACGCCATCAACCTCAAACGTCGGGCTTGCATCGATCAGATCGAAAAGTCTGGGGAAGGCATTGCACAGCGATACACAACGACGGCAGCCATGACAAATATCAAATACCCGCTCCATCTCTTTGAGTGTCGCGTCGATATTGTAAAACTCGGGGGTTTGCCATTCAAGCGGATGTCGGGTGGGAGCCTCAAGAGAGCCTTCGCGCTGGGACATAGTGTGAACTTTGTTTTAGGTGGGGAAGCGGATGTGGCGGAAACGAAACGATGTGGAACTCAAATGATATCCAAACGCAAGACGGTGAAGAATCCCGTACAGACTGGCATTCCCCACCGCATCATGAAGCCTTTATCAGACCGTTGCGATCAATGTATCCAAAGCCTTCTGGAATTTGTTCGCGTGTGAACGTTCTGCTTTGGCCAATGTTTCAAACCAGTCAGCGATTTCATCAAAGCCTTCGTCGCGCGCTGATTTGGCCATGCCGGGATACATATCCGTGTACTCATGGGTCTCGCCATGTACGGCAGACTTCAGGTTGTCGACCGATGGGCCGATTGCCATGCCGGTTGCGGGATCACCCACCTGCGCCAAATAATCCAGGTGGCCGTGTGCATGGCCCGTTTCGCCTTCTGCAGTTGCACGAAATAGTGAGGCAACTTCTGGATTGCCTTCGATGTCAGCCTTGTTCGCGAAATATAAGTAGCGGCGGTTAGCTTGCGATTCGCCTGCAAACGCTTCTTTTAGGTTCGCGTGAGTTTTTGTGCCATTGAGTTTCATATGATTCTCCTAGTTGATTGCCAAGTTACATAAAACAGTCTGCGCAGATACAGCATTATCACGATAGTGATTCTATATTTATATAGCTAATTGATTGATTAGATTGTATTGATAGCGACATTGAATCAATCCGGAATGACTCGCAATAACTTTTGAATGAATAGTGGTCGCGAAACACTCAGGCATTGATGGCGTCTCGCATATCCATTACCCTCGCATCAAACCATAAACGACATCAATAACCAAAACACAGAGCCTAAATTTGTTATGCCCGATTTCAGTCAAAAAATTATTCGCTGGCAACTTGTACACGGGCGTCACGGCTTGCCCTGGCAAGACACGCGCGATGCCTATCGCGTCTGGCTGTCTGAAATTATGCTTCAGCAAACGCAGGTCGGTACGGTGATTGCATATTACGAACGTTTTTTAAAACGTTTTCCGACCATCGCTGAGCTGGCCGCTGCACCCGGGGATGAGGTGATGCAGCACTGGGCAGGTTTGGGCTACTATGCGCGGGCGCGTAATCTGCATCGTGCGGCGCAACAAATAGTTGAGCAGCATGGCGGACGCTTCCCTGAACAATTTGACGCCATACACGCGCTGCCTGGCGTGGGCCGCTCGACCGCCGCTGCCGTCAGTGCATTCGCGTTTGGCCAACGCGCTGCGATTCTGGATGGCAATGTGAAGCGTGTGTTGGCGCGGCATTTCGGCATCGCCGGTGATGTCAAATCAAAACCGGTTACGGATCAGCTGTGGGAAATTGCCGAGCAAGAGTTGCCGAAAATTAACATCGAGTCCTACACCCAAGGTTTGATGGATTTGGGCGCGACGCTATGCACGCGTTCAAAACCGGGCTGCCTGTTATGCCCCGTGCAAAAAAGTTGCGTGGCCCACCGCGAAGGCCTCACGGATAGCCTGCCAGGCAAAGGCACGAAGCGCGAAACTCCGCATCGGAACATACAAATGCTGGTACTTATCGATTCGGGTGAGGTGTTATTGGAGAAGCGCCCACCCACTGGTATCTGGGGCGGATTATGGTCATTGCCTGAATGCGCGCTGGAGCTTGATGCGCTTGAAGAAGCAAAATCACGATTCTCTATCCGTGCTAAAAAAATAAAAAAATGGCCAACGGTCGAGCATGGTTTTACGCATTACTCACTGTCGATTTTCCCCATCGAGATTCGGGTTACGGCGAAACAGCCACGCGCCATGGAGGCGGAATTGGTGTGGCTCGATCTTGCGGATATTGGCCGAGCTGCGTTACCCGCTCCGGTCAAGAAAATCTTATTGGCGTTAGCAGATAACCATTATTTGCCAGACGCATAAAATCAGCTTTCATACGGGTTGGGATAGCCTAATTGCGCCAGCACTCGCGTTTCACGTGCTTCCATCAGCTTTGCGTCTTTCTCAATCTCATGATCAAACCCGGCCAAATGCAAAACCCCATGCACCGTGAGATGCGCATAGTGTGCTTTGAGCGGTTTGCCCTGATCGCGCGCTTCACGCGCAACAATCGGCGCACACAAAACCAGATCTCCTTGCAACAGCTTTGATTTTTTTTCGTGATACACAAAGGTCAGCACATTGGTCGCGTAATCTTTGCCGCGAAAGGCTGAATTCAGGTTGCGCCCCTCTGCTGCATTAACAATACGCAGCGTTAATTCAGCGGGCTTGGCAGTCACCTGAAGTGCGGCGGCAATCCATTGACGAAACTGCCGCTCAGCAGGAATATTAACGAGGCGGCTAACGCACTGAATGGCGACTATAGATTTTTCAGTCATTTGTCAGCATCCATCGCACGCGCCAGCATTAACAGTTTCATAAATTTTGCGGCCACAACATCGTCGCTCTGCAACATTAAGCTTTCACCTGCATAAATTTCCATAGCTGACCAGCCGGGCACATCCAACGCTGCGCGCGGATTGCCGAGCCAGCATTGATCTTCGAGCGCGATCTGATCACGCGCCGCCTCCAGCGCCGTCACGCTCACCGGAAAATGCAGGTGCAGCATATTCGTCTGTACGGTTTTAGGATTGACAATAATTCCTTCAATAGACGCCATCGTTTTTGCAAATTGCTGAGCGCGTACATAGTACGAAGGCATACGGTTAATGCGCTCATCAAAGCGCATGGCTGCACTGGCGACGAACGGATGCTGCTGCACTAAATTGCCGCCATGACGACGCTGCCAAAGCCGTGCTTCAGCAATAAAATCAATCTCGCCCAGCAGCATCGCACCCGCCAGGCCACCGATACCTTTATAGAACGAGACATAGACGGAATCAAAGCCCGCACAAATATCCGCGTATTGATGCGGCGCATAAAACGCCCGAGATTCCCATAGCCGCGCGCCATCCAGGCAAAGCTTGATATCGCGCTCGCGACATATTTTTTTGATCGCGTCGAGCTCATCCCAGGTCGGCAACTGTCCGCCGATTTCACGCGCCGGCAATTCCAGCACCAATGCGGCGATGGGTTGAGCAAGGTTCGCAATATCAATCGCAGCAATAGGCCTGGATCGATCGCCCACATGCCAGGATGCCAGTCCGTGCAAATACTCATAGCCTTTTTGTTCATGCAGCTCTAGATGGCAAGTAGGGTGCATGCCCACGACGGCCAGACGGGCGCGATCTGCAAAAATACGAATGGCGATCTGTTGCGCCATGGTGCCGCTGGGCATGAATACGGCAGCAGGTTGGCCGAGCAGAGTAGCAACCTTGATCTCAAAATCATTGATTAATTTTCCACTGCCGTAAACATCGGCATCGTAGTGGTGCGCGCGACACCATTCACCGATACGAATAAACTCTTCGCCCGGTTTTTGCGGAGGATGGCCGGAAATAAAATGGGTACAGGCGCGCCGCAGTTCGGCGCGTTGATCAGCGGTGTAAGCCATATTGTTGTTCAGGGTTATCGATAGTTTAAAAACTTCATCAAACAATATAGCAGGTCAGCCGCCCGAAAATGAGGTGGCTTGTAAATGGAAAAATGGAATAAAAAATTGAGTGAAAAAGAGCGGTGACTTTTTATGGCCGCCGCCCGCGATGCGCTGTGGCACTAACCTTATAAATTATTCATCAGGCTTTTTCGGTTGCTGCCGCCGACGCGCGAAATAAACCTTTATCACTTACTTTGTCATTTACTTTGTCGCTAAATTTATCACTCATCATCATCGCCAGCATGGCCTCAACCAAATTGCTGGAGCCACTCTGTCCATTGATGCCGCCACCGCCCACCACGATTTGCGGTACCAGCGGCAATTTGCCGTTCTCAATAGCCTGCGCAAGGCGCAGCAGCACGGTACTGTTTAACTGATACTGCGGTCCGCCATAGGCTTCCACCTGTTTGGCGGTTGCTTCAGCTTGTGCCATACCAATAGCTTTGGTGGTATCGGCATCCGCAAAACCCACGGCGCGGATACGGGCTGCTTCGCCCTCACCCTCTGCGCGCACCCGATCTGCATTCGCGTTGGCAATCACCGAAATGGTCTCAGCCTCCTGACGCGCCTGCGCCAGCTTTGCCTTTCCTTCGTTTTCACGCACCTGAATCGACAGCGCTGAGGCCGTGATATTCACTTGTTGCTCGGCTAACGCTTCTTTCTCGCGCAAGGTCCTTTCCTGGGTGGCGGCGAGTTCCTGGAGCTTGTAAGTTTCCACCTGCTCAACCGCAATCTGGCGATTACGCAATTGCATCAAAATTTGCTCGATGCCGCCGTTTTTAACCTGGTCTGATCGCGGCGTGCCGATCAATACCTCTTGTAACTCCAAACTATAAGCGGCAAATTTTGCGCGCATTTCTTCGCCCGATTTTTCCTGGATATCGCTGCGCTCCTGCAATAATTCAATCACGGTTTTGGTTTGTGCAATATTTTTAAAATAAGCCGATACCATCGGGTCGAGTGTTTGCTCAACTAGACGTTTGATGTCACCGAAGCGCTGCACCACCAGCGGCGCTTTCATGTAATCGATATGCACCACTACCGACAGCGGCAAGGTCGGCTCGAACGCGTCTTTGGTGATGAGCGCGACTTCCGATAAATTTTCATCCAGACGATGCGTGCCCACAGCTTCTTTCACCCACTTCAACACAAAGTTAGTGGTTGGCACTGAAATGACTTTGCCTGCATAGGTGTTAAACGCATATTTGCCGGGCAGCAATGGTTTGCTCCAGACGCCACGTGTGCCCGGCTCCACCAGCTCTCCATGCCGATATTGGTCACCGGACATATCGAGGCCCTGTTTGCCGGTATAGGAAACCACCACGCCCACCGTGCCCACCTCAATCACCGTTTTTTTCACTAGCTCAACAGTGGCAAAGAGACGATTCAGATAATAGCTGCCGTCCACCAGCACCTGGTGCTGACGGCCGCGAAAGCCGGCTGCCCGTAAAAATTTTTCGGGGTCCTGAAAATTATTATGAAACAACGCTGCGCGGTTGGCGTCCTGCCCCACCGTCGGCGCAATAATCTCGCCCTCCGGCAAAGCGGGCCCATCGTGAACGGTGATGATGCCGATGACATCGTCCGCATCTTTTATCACGACCGGTTCAAACCCATTGCGCTGCGCGATGATGCCCGACATTTGCTCGAACAGCGCTTCATCATTGGCTTCCAGGCTTATCGCATAGCGACGATCCATGGTGAGCACAATAAATTGCGCGAGGTTAATGGCATAGCTGCCTTCACGCAAAATTTTGCGCTGTGGGCCTTTTTGGCCGCCATTTTGAAGGAATGCGCGAACATCTTGAAAATCACTGGCGGTTTCGTTCGACGCCAGTGTTTGTGTAGCTGGCAAAGGTGTGCCATCGCGCGCAAACACGTAGCCGATTTGCCCTTGCGGGATCGTAACCAGCGGCACCCGATGTACCCGATACTGGAACGGCATAAACACATGAAAGCCGCCGCGCAATACATCGGGCTGGAAACCCGCTTCGTTTTTGAGGGCAATTAAACCGCTTTCAATGGAGCCTGCACCACTCCACATTTTCTCCAGCACTCCCAGCCGATTATTCGGGATGTAGCGAATCACGCCGCTCACATAAATAAACAATAACAGCACGACAACGGCAGCAATAGTTAATACAAATCCTAAAGAGTCGATTCTCATGGAATCCTCCGCAAAAAAATTAGGTAGACACCCGCGCGATCGTGGCGCAGACATTTTTTAAGCAATAAGCAAGTACCCGGTCAGCGCCAGACGGCACGAAGGGGCATGAACGGTTAAAGCCCGTCAGCGGTAATATTCCTGGGGGGTATGCGCGCCAAAAAAAACGATTTGCGAAATCGTAAACGCATGATTTTTGACGATGGCACGCTGGATGCTGCGTACGCACAATTTGGCGGACTCTCTTGTCGAGAGCGGGTGGAAGCGCCTTGAAAGCAAGGCTGGGAGCGGCGTTTGCATTTGTTGATACGCACTTATTGAATGGTGCGCTGCAACATAATTTACGCTTTTTGAAAGCGATGTCAAGTACTTTTTGAAGTCGTGATTATCTACGTACGCCCACGATTAGCGGCGCTATCGGGAATGCCGACCGTGCGCCTCATAGGCCGTCACAATCGATTGCACCAACGGATGGCGCACGACATCATTCGCCTGGAATATGGTGAAGCCAATATCACGCACACCATGCAGCACATTGCGCGCATCAATCAAACCGCTCAAGGTGCCGTGTCGCAAATCAACCTGCGTCACATCACCGGTAATGACCGCCTTGGTGCCGAACCCCAAGCGCGTTAAAAACATTTTCATCTGCTCGGGCGTGGTGTTCTGCGCCTCATCCAAAATAATAAAAGATTGATTCAAGGTCCGGCCGCGCATAAAAGCCAGCGGTGCGATTTCAATCTGATTGCGTTCGAACATGCGCTGCACTTTATCGAAGCCAAGCAGATCATAAAGCGCATCGTAAAGAGGCCGTAAATAAGGGTCAATTTTTTGCGATAGATCACCGGGTAAAAAACCGAGTCGCTCGCCGGCCTCTACCGTGGGCCGCGTCAGCAAAATCCGTTTCACCTGATCGCGCTCAAGCGCATCGACTGCGCACGCCACTGCCAAAAAGGTTTTGCCGGTACCTGCGGGGCCGACACCAAACGTGATGTCATAGGTTTGCATTTGCTTGATGTATTGCGCCTGATGATCCGTACGCGGGCGCAAGTCGGGACGCTTGGTATGAAAGCCGATATTATTAGGGGCGTTTTCCGGGTCATCGTAAGCACTGCTTTCACCCTTGGCGGATTTTACGGATGGCGCATTTCCAGTGCGGGCAAGCTCTACCAAGCCCAGCCGAATCTGCTCAACAGTGAGGCCGCGATTCGCACCTGAATTCACACCCACACCCGCATAAAATTTATTCAGTGCTTTGGCCGCAAGCTCAATTTTTTCGCGTTCGCCAGAGACATTAAATTTTTCGCCGCGACGCGCAATGGATACACTTAGCGCGGTTTCAATCTGGCGCAAATTCGCATCCAGCGAGCCACAGAGTGTGGCCAAGCGACGATTATCAATCGGGGTGAAGCTGAATTCCAGCGATGGAGTTTTCATGCGCCCGCAATTTCCATAGCAGCTTGTGCAGTTAGCGCTTGGGGCAGGGTATCGGTCAACACATCGCCACGCAAAGTAAAGTGCATGGCGTCGGTAATTTTCATTTGCACGAAGCTGCCAATCAAACGCGGATGGCCGGGAAAATTCACCACTCGATTATTGTCCGTACGACCCATCAATTCTTTTTCATCTTTTTTTGAGACGCCCTCTACCAGCACCCGCTGGATCGTACCGATCATTGCATTGGAAATCACCGTAGCCTGATCTTCCAGAATGCGCTGCAGTCGTTGCAAGCGCTTTAGCTTGACCGCGTAGGGAGTATCGTCTTGCAGGCTGGCGGCAGGCGTGCCGGGGCGACGCGAATAGATGAACGAGAAGCTGCCATCAAACTGAATATCTTCAACGAGCTTTACCGTTTTTTCGAAATCCTCATCAGTTTCACCCGGGAAGCCAATAATAAAATCACTTGAGATTGAAACATCAGGCCGCACCAGGCGCAAACGACGAATAATGGATTTATATTCCATCGCCGTGTAATTTCGTTTCATCCCGGCTAGTACCCGATCACTGCCTGACTGTACCGGCAGATGCAGCTGTGAAACGAGCTTGGGTAATTTAGCGTAGGCATCAATTAAGCGTTGGGTAAATTCCAGGGGATGAGAGGTGGTATAGCGGATGCGCTCAATTTCCGGAATCGTATGAATTGACGCGAGCAGCAACGCAAAATCAGCATCTGAACCATCCGCCATTTGACCAATATAAGCATTCACATTTTGGCCGAGCAACGTGACTTCTTTGACGCCTTTGGCAACCAGCTCATGGATATCTACCATGACCGAATCAAGCGAACGCGAAATTTCTTCGCCTCGAGTATAGGGCACCACGCAAAAGCTGCAGTATTTTGAACAGCCTTCCATGATCGACACAAACGCCGTCACACCGTCCACACGCGCGGGCGGCAGATCATCAAATTTTTCATTTTCAGGAAACGATATATCGACCTGCGGTTTGCCGGTGCCACGTTTAGCCTGAATCATTTGCGGCAGACGATGCAGGGTTTGTGGACCGAACACCAGATCAACATAGGGAGCGCGCTTGACGATCACATCGCCTTCTTGCGAAGCTACGCAGCCACCCACACCGATCAACATTTCAGGCTTGCCCAACTTCAGTTCGCGTAAACGACCCAAATCCGAAAATACTTTTTCTTGCGCTTTTTCGCGCACCGAACAGGTGTTTAGCAGCACCACATCGGCCTCTTCAGGTTTATCCGTTTTCTCGTAGCCTTCAAAGGCGTGAAGAACATCGGCCATTTTGTCCGAGTCGTACTCGTTCATCTGACAACCAAAGGTTTTGATGAAAAGCTTTTTGACGGGCGCAATGGATGAAGCTGGGGGGAGTTCGGGCTTTATTGAAACAGTCATGCTTGACTCCTGGTTCGCGGGGAATAGCCCGGGCAGGTTGAGGGAGCAAAATGGAGAAGAACTAATCGGCGTGCAATGGCAGATAAAACGAATACAGAATAAACAACGGGCCGCATTGCAGTAAATACAAAGCGGCCCGTCAAACATTTGGTGGCCAATCCCCGATTCGAACGGGGGACCTGCGGATTATGATTCCGTCGCTCTAACCGGCTGAGCTAATCGGCCAAACCTCCTGCACACAACATATACTGCACAAGGGCGCGAATATTGGCACTGACGGCTGATTTTGTCAACCGTGCATTACTCGTGCAAAGCCTTGTAACCACCCCCAAGTTAGGTCCTAAGTAATTGTTTTTATTTTATTTTTGCCGGAATTGACAAATTTTTGATGTTTAGTTAACTGCTAAGACTTGACATTCATGTTGCGCCGCAGCATAGTTTGCGCCTCGCAGACAGCTAAACTGGTCTAATTTGCGCATGCTTGATGATCTGACGCAAAAATATGTCTAGGCCCATCTTGCCTTAGCAACCGCCCATTTAAAACGTGTACTTAGAACCCATAGGCAGCGTCATTCAAGCCGCCCCAACCATCATTCCCGCGCCTTTATCGGCTGCGTGCGGTCTTGTTGCCTCGAATAGCGCATCGCTTTCAGGGTCGCTGATTTCATCCGGACACTATGAATAATTCCAAACAAAAACTTGGCGCATTGACTATCGGTGCGATCGGCGTTGTCTTTGGCGACATCGGTACCAGCCCGCTTTATGCATTGAAAGAATCATTCAATCCGGAGCACGGCATCCCGCTTACGGAAGCATCGGTGTTGGGTATTTTGTCGCTGATGTTCTGGTCGCTGATGACGCTGGTAACGGTCAAGTATTTGATATTCATGATGCGCGCCGACAACAAGGGCGAAGGCGGTATTCTGGCCTTGACTGCACTTGCGCAGCGCTGCTATCCCTTCAGCTCACGCCGCCGCTGGTGGGTGGTGACGCTGGGTATTTTTGGCGCGGCGATGTTTTTTGGTGATGCAGTCATTACCCCGGCGGTCTCGGTGCTGTCGGCGGTTGAAGGTTTAAAGGTGGTATCACCTGCGCTTGACGCCTACATTATTCCGATCGTGATTGGCATTTTGATTGCTCTGTTCGCAATTCAGCGCCACGGCACCTCAACGCTCGGAAAATTTTTTGGCCCCACCATGGTCGTCTGGTTTATTGCTATTTTTGCGTTGGGCATCGTGCAGGTGGTAAAAAATCCTGGTGTGCTTGCGGCCATTAATCCTTTTTACAGTTTCCAGTTTTTAATCAATCATCAATTCCATGCTTTCGTAGTGCTGGGTTCGGTAGTGTTGTGCGTGACCGGTGCAGAGGCACTTTACGCCGACATGGGCCATTTCGGGCGGAGTCCGATCCGCTATGCGTGGTTCATCATGGTATGGCCAGCGTTGCTGATTAATTATTTTGGTCAGGGCGCGTTGGTGCTGGCGGATCCTACTGCTGTTAAAAATCCGTTTTATCTGATGGTGCCAAGCTGGGGCTTGATCCCGATGATTTGCTTGGCGACGGCCGCAACGGTGATCGCTTCGCAGGCGGTGATTTCAGGCGCTTACAGCATGACCAAACAAGCCATTCAGCTTGGCTATTTACCTCGCTTCGCCATTGTCTATACCAACGATAAAGAAGCGGGCCAGATTTATGTGCCGTTCGTTAACTGGCTGATGCTGGGCGCTATTATCGGTCTCGTAGTCGCGTTCAAAACCTCGGACAATCTCGCCGCCGCTTACGGTATTGCGGTGACGATGACGATGTTCATGGCCACCTTGTTGCTGTATGTGGTGATGACGCGGATCTGGAAATGGAACAAATGGCTGGTGGTGCCACTTACGCTCATTCTGGCGGGCAATGATGTGATGTTTATGAGCGCTTGTTTATTAAAATTTGCAGATGGCGGCTGGTTCCCGGTGGTGATGGGCGCATTGATTTTTACTCTCATGAGCACCTGGTGGCGTGGCCGTCAAATCGTTCGTAAAGTCACTAATGACAGCGCCATGCCGCTCAAGTTATTTGTGGATTCGATCTCGAAGAGCCCGCCCCACAAAGTAAGCGGCACCGGCATTTTTATGACGGTGAATCCCAATGGTGTGCCCAATGCGATGCTGCATAATTTAAAACACAATAAGGTCTTGCATGAACGCGTAGTCATTTTGTCGATTGCCAATGAAGACATTCCCTATGTGCCTAAAGAGGACTATGTGTGGATCGAGGATATGGGTCACGGTTTCTGGAAAATCACCGGGCACTACGGATTCAAAGAACAGCCCGACATTCCCAAAATGCTGTCTGACTGCAAGCTGCAGTCGATGAGTTTCGACATGATGGAAACGACTTTTTTCATCAACCGTGAAACCCTAATTGCCACGCCCGGCGGTGGCATGGCGCTGTGGCGAGAGCATCTGTTTGTGTGGATGTCGCATCTTGCGGGCAAAGCGTCAGACTACTTCCGTATTCCCACCAACCGCGTAGTTGAGCTGGGCACGCAGGTAGAAATTTAGCGTTTTTTCGATAGCGGTCATCGCTTAAAAATATAAACTCCAGGCTGGGCGTGCAGATTGATGACCGCGCACCGCGCTACATTTTCAGCAGCGTTTATTCATCGCAAAACATTTAATATGGGCTTATCAATTTCCTGATGCGATGGAGTTTCAATGAACGTAACCCGTTATTTTTTCCGGGTGATCCTGTCCAATCTGCTATTTGCACAAACGGCAGTTGCACAAACGGAGAATGCGCCCGCCGCATCCAAATATAAAGACGCTTCTGAAATTGCAGTCGCTGATTTTTTAAACGCGCACAGTATTCGCAAATAATTTTGTCAGCAGACGGGCGAAAACTGGGCACCTTGGCGCCGATTAATGGGCTCGATAATCTTGTCGTCATTGATCTTGATAAACGCAAATCTGCTGTCATCACAACTTTTTCATCCGAAGACGTTTCGCAATTTTCGTAGATTGACAACAAACGTTTCCCCAGCAGTTGCGGTAGAGTCGGCTATTTATGATTGTGTTAATACAAACCCCTGCTAGTAAGAGGTAAATAAATTGCGATTTAAAAAATAGCTTATGTATTTTTGGGGCTAGCGATCACTGGTGCAGGCGTTTGGTATTTTCAAACCGGTAATAACGCCCCATCAGTTTCTTCTGCTTTGACTAATCTAAAACCGGCGTCATCGGCTACCAATACCAGCCATAGCAATGCAGCGGCATCCTCAAGCACTGACCTGCAGGCGCGGGCCGCGAACAATAGCAGCCTCGGGCTCTTCAACGAGCCTGTCAGGTCGCTCATGCACTCAGACAAAATGGCAAAGATTGATTACGCACGCTTGCGTGTTTTCACGCAGTGCATCGCTTTTATGAATGTTGGGGCGGCGACCCATACTGTTGAAAATAGCGCTGATGCCGAAGCCAAACTACCCGATGCCGAGAAGCCATTGTTTGGACATGCTTCGCTAACAACGAGGCGAGCCGCGCTCGCGCGATCCATTGCAGCCTGCTCCAGGCTATACGAAGGCTCGCAGCTCTCCGCTGATGAAATGGCGGCGTTTAACGCGCAGCCCAATACCGCAAAATGGCGTGCACTAGTGAAAGCAGGGCAGAAAGAAAATTTCGGCGCTGATATCGCGGCCACTAAGGAGTTTATGGAGAAAATTGTTTCAGAACCCATGTTTGGCGCAATGGAGGCACTTCTATACGGTCGCCTTATCAATAGTGCAGCGCTTGAAAAGGATTATCTGCCCGAACAAGCTATGGCTCTTCGCATACTCGTCGTGCCATTTCTATTATGCCAAATGGGTGATGATTGTAGAAGCGGCGGAATCGTTAGTGAGCAACTCTGTTGGCAATCGGGCATCCGCGGCGAAAACGTTCAAGATGCCATTCTGGAAAATTTAAGAAGTCAGCAAATAAACACAGCTGCATTCGAGCAATTCGTAACGACACTGCGTCAGAAAACTGAACAAACCTCCGCATATCTCCGACAATACGGTGGCTCCTCCGGGAAGTAAAATTCCGCTCGCATTATATTCTTGATATTGTCTTTGCCCTTATTTCTTAGCAAAGCGGGTTGACCGTTACAAGCGAGATCTATCGCCTGATAGTATCTCGTCTATTCTTCACAAAACACTAGCATTGGCGCAGCGTTTGAGACATTTTTGCTTGAAACGCCGCGCCCAGTGGCGTTATTGCAATACGGACATTGTGCATTAAATCAGGTTTATACGTTAAACCTGAAGTGCATGACGTCGCCATCTTTGACGATGTAGTCTTTACCTTCGAGCCGCATCTTGCCCGCTTCTTTAGATTTTGCTTCGCCGCCCAATGCGACGTAATCATTGAACGCGATCACCTCGGCGCGAATGAAGCCCCGTTCAAAATCAGTATGAATCACCCCGGCAGCTTGCGGCGCAGTGGAGCCTTTGTGGACGGTCCAGGCGCGAACTTCCTTGACGCCGGCAGTGAAGTAGGTCTCAAGACCTAGCAAGGTGTAGGCGGCGCGAATCAGGCGATTTAAGCCTGGTTCGGTCATGCCTATATCGGCCAGGAAAACATCTTTGTCGGCGTCATCAAGATCTGCGATTTCAGCCTCGATCTTGGCGCAGATGGCGGTGACCGGTGCACCTTCTTTGGCGGCGTGGGCCTTAACCAGATCGAGCAGAGGATTATTTTCAAAGCCGCCTTCGATGACGTTGGCCACGTACAAAATCGGCTTGGCGGTAATGAAGCAAAGCGGTTTGATCAAGGCCATCTGGTCTTTATCCAGACCCATGCTGCGTACCGGATTGCCCTGGTCGAGGTGTTTCATGATGGGCTCAAGAATCGCGACCATCTTGATCGCTTCTTTGTCGCCCGCCCGCGCCACTTTATTAAAACGATGCAGCGCTTTTTCACCCGTGCCCATGTCCGCCAGCGCAAGCTCAGTATCAATCACGGCGATATCGGAGAGTGGATCAACTTTACCGGCGACATGAATAACATTCGGATCATCAAAGCAGCGCACCACATGTGAGATCGCATCGGTTTCGCGAATGGTGGCGAGAAATTGATTACCCAAGCCTTCGCCCTTTGAAGCGCCGGCCACCAAACCTGCAATATCAACGAACTCCACGATGGCCGGCTGGATTTTTTGCGGATTCACAATCGCCGACAATAGCGCCATGCGCGGATCGGGCACTTCCACGATGCCGATGTTTGGCTCGATCGTGCAGAACGGATAGTTTTCGGCCGCGATACCGGCTTTGGTGAGTGCGTTAAACAAGGTGGATTTGCCTACATTGGGGAGACCGACGATGCCGCATTTCATGGTTTGATTCCTAAGTTAAATCATGCTGGTCGCCCTGTTTTTATAAAACCATTTTATAAAAACAGGACGGCAATGTTTATGAATTGGGGGTTGCTTTGGAGGTTGCCTGAGGGCTTGTCTGAGAAGCTGCTTGAGAAGTTGTCTTGGCTGTTACGGGTTTGGTGTCCGGCGCTTTGGTATGTAATTTCAGCATGGCCGTTTCCATATCCCCTTGGGCGATAAGCGGCCAGCAATCGAGGGAACGATTCAGCGCATCATCAATTGCCCGCTGATCAGCCATATCCGGGCGATGCAACACATAATCGACCACCTCGGGTCGTTCCATACTGCCACCCAACTTGCCTGCCAGTTCGCGCGGGTGGCCGATGCCAATCCGCAAGCGCCAAAAATCCTTGGTGCTTAGGTGGGACACAATATCTTTTATGCCGTTGCTGCCGGCAGCCCCACCGGTTTTCATTTTTACGCCGCCGGGCGGCAAATCCATTTCATCATGTGCGACCAATATTTCATTAGGTGCAATTTGATAAAACTTGGCGAGCGCGCCCACTGCCTGGCCTGAGCGATTCATAAAGGTGGTCGGCTTCAATAGCCATAGCTGGCCCGCTTTCGCGACTTGGCCATGAAACCGGGCTTCTTTGCTGAATGCAGCGCCCATGGAGCGCGCCAGCAAATCCACAAACCAGAAGCCCGCGTTATGGCGGGTCTGTTCGTATTCACGCCCCGGATTGCCGAGGCCAACAACTAATTTAACGGGATTGTTCAAGCGCAGGTTTCAGGTAGAAGGCAGGGTAAGAAGAGGTTGAAGAAAATGAAATCAATATGGCCGTAGCGACTATTGGGCATCTTCATAAAAAATGCCCGCCGCCCAAATAAGGCGACGGGCATTCCCAATATAAAACGCGACAGCAAAGCGAAATTATTTTTTGTCTTTCCCGCCTTTGTCGTCTTTCTTCTCCTCCTCCTTCGCCTTCTGGTTCGCAGCCGGCACATCAGCGGCGGACACAGCAGGCGTTGCTACTTCTTCAGCAACGGCGGCGCGCGGGATAATAATCGTCGCGACGACAGGGTCACCACCACGTGATGGCGGCACAGCGGTTACGCCAGCTGGCAGCGGCATCGTGGAAATATGCAGCGAGTGGCCGGAGGCCAAATCTTTCAGATCAACCTCAATGAATTTCGGCAAGTCTTTTGGCAAGCAGGAAATGTTCAGCTCGTTCAACACATGCGAAACAATGCCGCTGGAGACTTTAACGCCCGGACAAATATCGGCATTGATAAAGTGCAAGGGCACTTTCATGTGGATTTTTTGATCCGCTGCAACACGCTGAAAATCAACATGCAGCACGATTTGTTTCCATGCATGCATTTGCACATCGCGCAACAGAACCTGCTGGGCTTTACCATCCAGGGTCATGTCAAGAATGGAGGCGTGAAATTCTTCATGACGCAGTTTGTGGAAAATATCGTTGTGATCGAGCTCGATGGCGGTAGCGGTAGTGTTGGCACCGCCACCATAAATAATGCCCGGAACTTTGTTCGCGTGACGCAGGCGGCGGCTCGCACCAGTGCCCTGTCCATTACGCGTTGTTGCTGTGATTGCGATTTTCATAGTTACTCCAAATTTGCATCAGGGATTTTATGCCTGACGCGGTTACGGACAATTTGCGACCAATTGCCCACTTAAATCGGATCGATACATTGATCCGCTCTGCTGCTTGATTCAATAAATCTACAAAACCTAGTCTGAAAACAACGAACTGACCGAACCATCTTCGGCAATCCGGCGAATGGTTTCAGCCAATAATTCTGCCGTACCAATCTGACGAATTTTTTTGCAGGCGATTGCTTCAGGCCGCAACGGAATCGTATCCGTCACCACCAACTCATCTATCACCGAATTTTCCAGCCGCTCAATGGCCGGGCCGGACAATACCGGGTGCGTACAATATGCCAGCACTTTCTTTGCACCGCGCTCTTTCAAAGCCCGCGCCGCTTCCGTCAGCGTGCCGGCGGTATCAACGATGTCATCCATGATGAGGCAAGCACGGCCTTCGACATCACCAATAATATTCATTACCATCGACACATTGGCACGCGGACGGCGCTTATCAATAATCGCCAAATCTGCGTCCAACTGCTTCGCAATCGCCCTAGCCCTGACGACCCCACCCACATCGGGCGAGACCACCATTAAATCCTGATAATCATGCTTCCACAAATCGCCCAGCAAAATCGGCGTGGCGTAAATATTATCGACCGGGATATCAAAAAACCCTTGAATCTGGTCGGCATGCAAGTCCATTGTCAGTACCCGGTCAACCCCGGCACCGGTCAGCATATTAGCCACTACCTTGGCCGAGATCGCTACCCGTGCTGAACGCGGGCGACGATCCTGCCTGGCATATCCAAAATACGGAATCGCTGCGGTAATGCGCCCCGCACTGGAACGCTTCAATGCGTCGGCCATGACCATGATTTCCATCAAATTGTCATTGGTCGGTGCGCATGTGGATTGCAGGATGAAAGCGTCCTTACCGCGAACGTTTTCCATCACCTCAACCATTACCTCGCCATCACTGAACTTCGATACTTTGGCGCGACCCAACTGCGTACCCAGCAGCTTCGCCACTTCGCGGGCCAGCTTGGGATTCGCATTGCCAGCGAATACACTTAAATTGTCAAATGCCATGTTAGCGCCTCATCCTCACGGTTGGAACAAAGGGCTACTTCTACAACTAATCCCGAATAACAATGTGGTTAACGGGGACAATGATGCAGTGCTTTTTAATGCAAAAACTTGGCTGGGGAGGTAGGGATCGAACCTACGAATGCCGGAATCAAAATCCGGTGCCTTACCACTTGGCGACTCCCCAAACTCTTCTTGTTTCCCGCCACCCCTACTGTTTATCAGCAGGCAGTGTCGGCAACTGAACACAGGGAATGACGGTTCATCCCGCATGCTACAAATCCTTGATATTCCGGCGTGAGTTTGTTTAAAGCATCATGAGCATCGCGCTCAAACTCGAAAGCTGCAAACACACAAGCTCCTGAGCCAGTCATGCGAGCGCCAAAGACTGCTTTGGCGCTAACCGCCTGCAACGCCGACAAATAAGACGCTACAACTGGAAATGCTTTCAGAACAACGGGTTGCAAATCGTTACGGCAATTTATAAGATTTGCGAACCCACTCGCTGAAAAGTCCGCTATTTTGAGGGGGATCGTGTCTCTTGTCAATTCCGGCGCGCTAAAAATGAGTGGGGTTGGCACCACTTCTGGGGGAGTTAGCACTATAAACCACCATTCGGGCAGCATGATATTGGTCAAAATTTCGCCCGTGCCTTCAGCAAAAGCGCTATGACCGTTCACAAAAAAGGGCACATCGGCGCCCAATCTACGGCCCAGCTGCTGAAGCTCGGTCGCCGCCAGAGACAGCCCCCACAGTTTATTCAAGCCCAGCAGTACCGCTGCCGCGTCCGAACTGCCGCCCCCGAGGCCGCCGCCCATCGGAATACGCTTTTCAACATGGATATTGCAGCCCATCTCACGGCCCGTATTGCAACCTGATAAGCCGTCGGCGTGCTGCTGTAGAAGATTGGCAGCACGAACGACTAGATCGGTTTCCGCGGGCACGCCTGCGAGCTCGTTGGTACGGACAATCACGCCATCGCTGCGCGACTCAATAATCAGGCTATCGCCAAAATCGAGCAAGGTAAATACGGACTGGAGCAGATGATAGCCGTCTGCGCGGCGACCGATGATATGCAAAAAAAGGTTGAGCTTGGCCGGGGCCAAAACGCGCAAAATCATTGCGCGCGCCACTCATCAACCACCAGTTTTAGCGAAATATCGCCGCCACTTTTGGCCGCTGAAATACGCGCAGCATAGCGATAAAGATTCTGCATATATTGAAAACGCTCAGCCGTTACCTGCCACACGCTGCCATCATGCAAACGGATATCCTGTACCTGATTCTCGGCCAGATCGATGCCCTGTACCCAGCGGGCGATTTGATCCACTTCCAGCGCCACGCCCAGCACAGACTCCGTTAATGCATCGATAGAATCCGCGCGTGTTAGCTGGCTGCCATTATTGAGCACGACTTCGGAGCGGCCATCATCACGGATTGTTTTTGTAAGCTCGGCCAATTGTGAGCCAAACGGCGAAAAAAATTTGAGACGCTCCTCATGCGGGTCTTTTGTCCAAACTATTTTGACCGAATCAAGGCGATCATTTTGACGAATGCTCAAGCGCCCACTCAGCGCAAAATAAGGCGCTTCCTTTGCCTTGGGTAATGCAATGGCGTTAGCCAAAGGCGGCAAGGAAGGTGATGGCGGGAATGAAGTGCAGGCCGACAACGCGAACAATACAAACAACACCGCCCAGAATTTCTGTTTAGTCAAGCGCGCTAAACGGCTTTTCATTTGGATGCGTATTTTGCAATCAGCCCTGCCAACGCATCATGTCCGGGGTTTTCCAGGAGTGCCGTGCGCCATAGTTTCTGCGCTTCGTCACGCTGGCCCGCAGCCCATAGCACCTCACCCAAATGAGCGGCAATTTCTGGATCGCGACGGGCTTCGTAAGCTTTTTTGAGGGTGCCGAGAGCATCGTCCATGCGGCCCAATCTAAATTGTACCCAGCCAAGGCTATCCTGAATAAACGGATCGTCCGGTGCTAACTTCACTGCTTTCTGAATCAACCCATAAGCTTCATCAAGACGCTTATTACGTTCGGCCAGGGTGTAGCCCAGCGCGTTATACGCATGTGCATAGCCGGGCTTGAGTTCAATCACGCGCGCCAGATCGGCTTCCATCACATCGAGCTTGTCGATTTTTTCGGCCACCATTGCCCGGTCATAAAGCAGCTCCGAAGAATCCGGATTTTTTTTCACAGCTTCATCCAGCAATTGAAAAGCCAGCTGAAATTCTTTGGCGTCACGTAGCAACTGAGCTTCGGCCAGAATTAACTGGATGCGAATTTCTGGCTTTTCCTCTTCTGCACTTTGTGCATCATGCAAATACTTGCGCCCTGATTCCAGGCCATCGCGCTTTGCCATTAAACCCGCAGCCTTTAATTTCGCGGTAACAAAATATTCGCCCTCACCCACCCGGCGAAACCATGAAATAGCGCTATCAGGATCTTTCTTCGCTTCAGCTGCCATGCCCAAGTTAAAAAATACTGGATTGCTATCACGCGGCTTGGCCTCCAAGGTGCGTAAAAATTGCTTTTCGGCTTCGGCATAGTCTTCAATTTGCAGCGAAATCAAGGCAATTGCGTAAGGCGATTCAGGGTCTGTTATTTTTTTCAGGCTGTTGTCCGCATCAATTTTTCGGAATTCTTCGCGGGCTGAAAGATAGCTTTTTTGCGCCACCAGCAAGCGCGCATAAATGAGTCGAGCATCAGCTGCTTCAGGATGAGATTTCAAAAAATCCTGCAGATAATTCAGCGCTTCCTGCTCCGCACCGTCGCGCTTTGCTTCGCGTAAAATTTGTGCTTTCAATATCGCCGCCTGCGGCCAACCTGCTTTCAGCCGAATCGCCTCATCAATCTCTGCTGATGCTGATTTGTTTTCCCCCGCCAGCAGCGCAGATTGGGCCATCGCATAATGCGACTCAGCGAGTCTGGGATAGGGCTTGGCGAGTTCGCGCACCGCCGCAAGGTTGCTGGACTTATCGGCAAAACGGGCGAAGATGCTGGACACATTCATCAACAAAATTGATGCCTTGCCAGGCGTGGCAAGCCAGCGACTGAATGACGCTTGACTCGCCACCAAATCATTGCCAGCCATACGGCCCAATACCTGTCGGGCAACGCCTGAATTAGGCTCAAGCTCAAGCCATAGAATCGTGGCCTCACGCGCTTCATTCATTTGCCCGGATTGAAAAGCAACTTCGAGCGCACGGCTCGCGAGGCGCGGGTCACGAGTGCGCTCAGCCAGCTCAAAGATGCCGCGCACGGCTTCTGTGGGTTGGCCACGCTGGCCCGCGATTTCCGAAAGCAGATATTCATAAAGAAACTCTTCGGGGGTTCCCACGGGCCCGTCCTGCAGCGAAGCCAGTTTGGCCGCCGCGGGTTTGACCATCTTGGCTACTTTGGCCGCCTTGGGTGCAATGGTCGCGGCTGTGGAAGTAGCAGTCGTGGCGGGCGATTTAATGCTTTTTTTCGCCTGCTCTTGCACCGGCTGCGACTTGGGTTGTAATGTTGGCTGCGACGCTGGCTGCGATGCTGGCTGCGGCAGCGGCTCTTGTGCCTGGACGCTCGCCGCCAAACTCAACACCAACCATGAAGAAATCAAATACGCTAAGCAAGAGAGATATTTCATCGCCACCAAAATCCAAAAAAGAAAACAAGTTTTACATCATATCGTGTGACTCAGGCTGCGTCATCTGTCGCGTTGCTATGTCTGACTGCCCACTCAAGAGGTGCTGCCTGAACCATGGCACAATCTGGTTCTATATTGGGCGGTGTTTGATCCGCCCAGCTTTGGCCTTACTTTAGCTTAATCGTTCCAAACTGATGTCCGCCTTGAATACATTAACCCTGACTACGCTAATCCCCTTAACGATTTACCCATTCTGATCAAGCAACATGCCCGAATTACCCGAAGTTGAAACAACCCGCCTTGGTTTGCTGCCCCATGTGCGTGGGCAGCGCATCGTGCGCGTGACGGTGCGTGAGCGTCGGCTGCGTTGGCCCATTCCTGCGAATTTTACCGATCTTCTGCAGGGCACGACGGTCAGCAACATCATTCGCCGAGGCAAATATTTGCTGTGGGAATGTGAACGTGGCAGCAGCGCGATGAACAATAAACCTGAAGGCATGGGCAGCGGCTTCATGTTGAGCCATCTCGGCATGTCCGGCACGCTGCGCGTGCTTTCGTCCGCAACACCGGTCGCAAAACACGACCATGTTGATATTGAATTCGCCAATAAGGTATTGATCCGCTTCAATGACCCGCGACGTTTTGGCGCGATGTTGTGGATTGCCGGTCGTGACATGGTGCATCCGCTATTAGATGTTTTGGGCCCGGAGCCGCTATCTGAAGCGTTCACGGCCCAACATCTTTTTAAGGCCTCACGCGGCCGCACGGTGAGCATCAAGGAATTCATTATGAACGGTCATGTGGTCGTTGGGGTGGGCAATATTTATGCGGCGGAATCGTTATTCCGCGCCGGCATTCATCCTCAGCGTGCCGCTGGCAAAACATCACTGTTGCGCTATGAAAAATTGGTTGGCGCGATTCGCGAAACGCTGCAGGACGCACTCCGCGCAGGTGGCACCACGCTACGCGATTACGTTAAAACTGATGGCGAGCAGGGCTACTTTCAGCTCGATGCTGCGGTGTATGGCCGCAGTGGCGACGCCTGCCGCATTTGCGGTACACCCATCCGGTTGATCGTGCAGGGGCAGCGCAGCACCTATTTTTGCCCACGATGTCAGCACTAAGTCAGCATTAGCCAACATTGATTTGTATTGATTGCGATAATAGGCCATGGGATCAGTCACATGATGAATGCAAAACACGGACTCACCGAGCGCTTAGCCAGCCTGCAGTCGTGGCGTCACGGGCTTGACACCCAGATGGCGCGGGTCGCCAGCGCGCTGCATGAAACCGGATTTATGTCGGCGGGCAGTCGAGCCCGACTCGAGGAAATTCAAGCGCTGATTGATCATGAACGCGTCACCATCGCGTTTGTTGCCGAATACATGCGCGGTAAATCAGAGCTGATTAACGCTCTCTTTTTTGCAGATCTGGGCCGCCGATTATTGCCTTCCGGCGCTGGCCGCACCACCCGCTGCGTGACTGAGCTGCGCTTTGATCGTCATGTTAAAACCGGCCTGAAACTGATGCCGATTGAAACCCGTGAAAGCCCGCGCCGCTTTACGGAATTATATGAAGATGAAAGCCAGTGGCGCTCGGTTTTATTTGATGCGGATAATCCTGAATCAATGGGCCGGGCGTTGGCAGCGCTGTCTGAAACCAAGCGTATTTCGATAGGCGATGCAGTCGCCTGGGGCCTGCATGGAGAAGGCATTAGCATCCCGACTGACGCCGCCAGCAACATGAAGAATGATAACCAGATCGGCATAGTTGAAGCAGCGCATCCGGTGGACATTATCAGCGGATCACTTGACCGCACCAGTGCGTTTGTGGATGTGCCGCGCTGGCGCTATGCGGTGATTAATTTTCCACATCCTTTGCTTGATGCGGGGCTGGTGATTGTCGATACACCGGGCCTCGCCGCGCTTTCAACGGAGCCGGAATTGGCACAAGAACATTTGGCTGATGCTGATGCGGTATTGCTTGTGCTCGATATCAATACCGGCGTGATGAAACCTGATTTGGCGATCTGGCGCGAGCATCTCGGCGGGCATCTTGGCGCACGCCGGGATGATCAGCGGAGCGACTCTCTAAATCAGCGCGGTCACCGTAACCTTCGAAACCGCCGAAGCATCTCGGAGCACGACGAAAATTCAACACCGGATTCGCATCAAGCCCGCTTTGTCGTGCTCAATAAAATTGATGAGCTGCAGGCAGTAACACCGGATAGCTCCGCAGAATCCAATCGCGATTTTTTACATGAAATTGATCGCCGGGTACGAGAGACCGCTGACTTGCTGCGAGTCGATCCGATCCGCGTGGTGCCAGTCTCAGCAAGGATGGCGCTCACCGGCGCTTTCGCCAATGACACCGATAAAATTCTCAAAAGCCGTCTCTACCAACTTGAGCGCAGTTTGGCGACCCACCTGCCGCGCACTCGGCAGGATGCACAAACTGCCACCATTACCGCCACGCTATCCGGATTGATCGAATCAGCGCAGGCGTCGCTCGATCAGCAGCGTTATCAGGCACTGACCGGCCTGAGTGATCTCGGCGCGGTGCGTGCCAAAAATGAAAAAATGATGGTTGCCATTGTTGAGCAAACGCATGCCAAGCAGGATCGACTGATCGCCACCTTCAAAGAGCTGCGCGGCATCAAGGGTGTGCACAGTAAATTGACTGAAGAGCTGGCCAGTCTGGTTGATCTGGCAGCAGCCAAAAAAGATGTTGAACGGGCCAAACTTGCCATAGCTGCCAGCGTGATGTCGGGTGCGGTGATGGAAAACTGCCATAAATATCTCGCCGTGACTGAAGAAAAGCTCGATGCGATCGAATTAAAAATCGCCGAAATTCGTGCACTCTTCAGCAACATCGGCGAAAAAATGCGCAAAGAGTTCGGGCTCGGCAGCATGGAACAATTTGATGCGCACCCCTTTGCCACCCAGCGTTTCCAGATTGAGCTCGACAAAGCGCGCGAAAAAGCTATAAGTGAATTTGGCAAAACCAGCAATCTGCTGATCCGTCGGGGGGTGGCGCTGGCCGATCAGTTTGAAGACGTCGTGGCGGATCGCGTACTCAATATTTTTAAAATTGCCCAACGCGAATCGGCTACCTGGATGCGCGGGCTTTTCAACAGCCTCGAAAGCCCGTTGGGCGAACTTAAAACCCGCATGGAGCAGCGCTCCACCAGCATCGACAAAGTCAAATCAGCCGAACTGGATTTAGCGGAACGCATTGCTGAACTGCAAGCCGAACTCGATGTGATCAAACGCAAACACGAAGCGCTGGCAGAAGCGCGCGCCGGACTGGAACGCCACTCGGGAAAACGCGTCGAAGAAGATGCCGCTTAGGTTTTACGGCAGCGGGCTATGTTTGGCAGGCGCATTCAAACTCTAGCGCTGGCGGGTCGTTCAGAGCAAAAATGCCTCAAAACTGCCGTATGTAGGTGAGTTTCAAATCTCAACCGCCAATAGTTTTTCTGCCGCCAATAGAACAAACTTGGCATGTAATTCAGCCTGGGTCTCGGCGAAATCCAACGGGATGCAATCAACGGGACATACTTCGCGGCACTGCGGCGCGTCAAAATGACCTACGCACTCGGTGCATTTAGCGGGATTAATTTCGTAGATTTCGATCCCTTGATAAATCGCGCCGTTAGGACACTCAGGCTCACACACATCGCAATTGATGCATTGATCAGTAATTTTCAGGGCCATGGAAAATTATTTCCCCACCTTGCCCATCAGCGCTCTAACCGTTAAGGGGTGTACAAAATCGCTGACGTCACCGCCCAGCGTGGCGATTTCGCGAACAATGGTGGCGGATATAAACATGTATTTGTCGGATGGGGTGAGGAACATAGTTTCAACACCGGGATTGAGTTTGCGGTTCATGCCGGCCATCTGGAACTCATATTCAAAATCGGACACGGCACGCAGGCCGCGCAGGATCACGCTGGCATCCTGTACTTTTAGAAACTCCGAGAGCAGCCCGCCAAAGCCGACCACCCGGACATTTTTATATTCGCGTAACACGTCCCCTGCCAACCCCACTCGCTCTTCAAGCGTGAAAAACGGGCGCTTGGATTGGCTGTGTGCCACGGCGACGATCACTTCGCCAAATAATTTTGCGGCACGAGCGACCAGGTCTTCGTGGCCACGGGTGATGGGGTCGAACGTTCCTGGATAAACTGCGCGGATCATGGCTTGGCCTCGATTGGGATGACTTGCGGCGATAGTAGCGCAAAAAACGCCATGCCTGCCCGCCCCGCGCGGATCACGGTCCAGTTGGTGTCGGTAATGACGTCGGCCAAAGGCTGATGCCACTCGGCGTAAACCAAACCATCTACCGCCAGGCATCGCGCCAGTTTCGTCAACAACTCAGGTAATAAATCAGAGGTGAAGGGCGGGTCGATAAAAATAACATTGAAGGTTTGGGCGGTGCTTTTTATAAAGCTCATTGCATCTGCCTGAATAATTTCGCACTGTGCTGCCTTCAACATGATCTGATTTTTTTTTAGCGCCTCAACGGCGCGACGATTGTTTTCCACCATCACCACTGACTCAGCCCCACGTGAGGCCGCTTCAAAACCGAGTGCGCCACTGCCTGCAAACAGATCAAGGCATCGACAATCTGTCATGGTTTGGCCGAGCCAATTAAACAAGGTTTCGCGCACCCGAGCAGCCGTCGGCCTCAAGCCTTGCGCATCGGGAAATTCAAGCATACGGCTGCGCCATATGCCGCCAATGATGCGCACGCGATTGCGGCCTAGCGCAGTGTTTTGAGGAATGCTGGATGGGGATTTTGAAGAGATTGCCATGGTTCGCGTAAAAAACTTACAAGCTCAGGTGTGAATGATACTTCGGCATTCACTGATTGATGCCTTAAAATAACGGTTATTGATTGTTTTGAATGGATTCATTTTGTTTTCAATTTTTGGCGCGAAAAAAACCACTGCAGAAGCTGCAACAAAAACCCGGGTTGAGCCCGAGGTCATTGAGGTGCCGGTGGGCGGTTGGCTGTCACGCCTCAAATCAGGTTTGGCCAAAACCCGCGCTGTGTTGAATACCGATGTAACCGATCTCTTTTTGCGTTATCCGAAGGTTGATGAAACTTTGTTTGAGGCGCTGGAAACAGCGCTTCTTTCGGCTGATGTGGGCATTCGTGCCACCACGCGGCTGATTGCAGATTTGCGGCGCGTTGCCAAGGAAAAAAATATTGCCGACGGCCCTACGTTGCAGGCCGAGTTTAAAGCAGCGCTGGTGCAATTAATCTTGCCGCTTGAAAAGCCGCTGGATATCAAGCGAATTCAACAGACAAGCTCTGCGAGGCCATTCGTCATCATGATTGCCGGGGTAAATGGTGCCGGCAAAACCACCACCATTGGCAAGCTTGCCAAATATTTTCAATCGCAGGGGCTGAGCGTGATGCTGGCCGCAGGCGATACTTTTCGCGCCGCTGCACGTGAGCAACTCATGGCTTGGGGCGAACGCAATAATGTCGTGGTGATTGCGCAAGAGCAGGGCGATTCGGCAGCCGTGATTTTTGATGCTGTACATTCAGCCAGAGCGCGAGGCATTGATGTAGTGCTCGCCGATACGGCCGGGCGCCTACCCACTCAAATGCATTTGATGGAGGAAATTAAAAAAGTTAAACGCGTGATTGCAAAAGTGGATGCGAGCGCGCCGCATGAAATCTTGCTGGTGCTCGATGCCAACACGGGCCAGAATGCACTACAGCAAGTGAAAGTTTTCAATGACGCATTATTACTGACTGGTCTGGTGGTCACTAAGCTGGATGGCACGGCCAAAGGCGGCATGATCGCCGCGCTGGCGTCAGAGAAAACTAAAGAAATCATTCCGGTGCGCTTTATTGGGGTGGGTGAAGGCATAGATGATCTGCGGCCATTTAATGCAACAGAATTCGTGGACGCACTTTTTTCGTGATCACTTTTTCCGGCACAGTAAAACGCTATCCCAACGGCTTTGAAGCTTTGCGCGGGGTTACGCTCACGATTGAAAAGGGTGAAATGGTGGCCATCACCGGACACTCTGGCGCAGGCAAATCCACGCTGCTGAAATTGGCGGCGGGCATTGAGCTGGCCTCTCAGGGCAGCGTGCTGGTGAGCAATCAAAATTTAAGTCAAATTCGGGAGGCAGGCCTGGCGGTGCTGCGACAGAATTTAGGCATGGTGTTTCAGGATCACAAGCTGTTGTTTGATCGCTCCGTGTTTGAAAATGTATCACTGCCGCTATCGATTGCGGCATTTCCGCGAGCTGAGGTCGGCAAGCGCGTTCGCGCGGCACTCGATAAAGTGGGGTTGTTGAACCGCGAAAAAGCGCAGCCGATCACGCTCTCCGGCGGTGAGCAGCAGCGCTTGTGCATTGCGCGCGCGATTGTGAACCGGCCCGCGATTTTGATTGCAGACGAGCCTACCGGCAATCTTGATCAGGCTTATGCGGCGACCATCATGGATTTATTTAAATCGTTCAACCAAGTTGGCGTAACCGTACTGTTATCGACCCATGATGAGATTGGCCTGGCGCGTCTGAATTGCCGACGTATTCATCTCGATCAGGGAAAGCTCGTCGTATGATTGCCTCTTGGCTGGCCGCACATTTGCAAGCTGCAGAACGGGCGCTTAAACGCCTGGTCGCAACGCCGGTTGCAAGCCTGCTATCGGTGCTGGTAATTGGGGTGGCGATTATGCTGCCGTTGGGTTTGTATTCTGTATTCGCCAATATCACTGCAGCCGCAAGCCGCTTGAATACAGAGCCCAATGTTAATGTTTATCTGCAAGTTGCCGCTACCGACGCTGAAGCAAAAGAGACCGAAAAACGTCTGAAGGCCTTGCCTAATGCAAACGATGTTCGTTTTATCAGTCGCGAAGTGGCCCTTGCTGAAATGCGAAGGGTTGCCAATATGGCGGATTTGCTGGCGGGCCTTGAATCAAACCCTTTGCCGCATGCTTTTTTAATCAAACCGAAATCAGCTGAGCTTTCAGCGCTAGAAGGCATGCGCAAAGAAATAGCTGCGTTGCCCAAAGTAGATACGGTCGTGATGGATTTTGAATGGGCGAAGAAATTAAAACGCTTTGCAATTTTTGCGGAGCGCATTGTTGTATTACTTGGGTTGGTGTTGGCACTCGCTGTCGTGTTTGTGACCGGGAATACCATTCGGCTACAAATTTTGACGCAGAAGGATGAGATTGAAGTCAGCCGCCTGATCGGCGCGACCAAGCGCTTTATCAGGCGACCATTTTTATACTATGGCGCGTGCCAAGGGTTTCTGGCCGGCGTCGTGGCAATACTCGCCATTACCGCACTAATAGGGTGGGCAAGCGCCGAAGTGCAGGCACTTACTGTCTCGTATGCTTCTGATTTTGCAATAAAATATCTTAGTTCATTACAAATTTTGGCCGTTATTGGTATTGGCACTATTCTAGGATGGCTGGGGGGATTTTTATCAGTTTCGCTGTATTTACGCGTGTATACCTCCCGTTAAATTTGCCACCTTGGGACACTTACAAAAGTGTCCTCAACGAATGAGTGAACTTTATAAGGCATTAGCACTCACATTGACAGAGTGCTAAAATTCTAGATTTGCCCTATTGAAATTTAAATTAACGCAGCCATTTAACCGATGAATTGTTATTTGTAGAGGATTCTTTAATGACCGCCGTGACCACCGCAACAATAAATTTGCCCGTGCTGTCTGTAGGCAGCCTTGAAAACTATATTTCAGCCGTTAATCGCGTCCCCATGCTCACTCAGGAACGCGAGCATGCCTTGGGTGTTGCCCTTAAAGAGCGTGGTGACCTTACCGCCGCATCCGAAATGGTGATGTCACACCTTCGTCTGGTTGTGTCACTGGCGCGCAATTACGCGGGTTATGGCCTGCCCCAAGCCGATTTGATTCAGGAAGGTAATATTGGGCTGATGAAAGCCGTGAAGCGCTTTGATCCGGATCGCGGGGTTCGCCTAGTGTCGTTTGCCGTGCATTGGATTAAAGCTGAAATGCACGAGTTCATTCTGAAAAACTGGCGCATTGTAAAAGTGGCGACCACCAAGGCGCAACGCAAATTATTTTTTAATTTGCGTAGCATGAAACCAAATTTCGGCGCGCTTTCGCCAGCCGAGGTTAAAGAAGTTGCACGTCAATTGAATGTCAAGGAAACCGATGTTTCTGAAATGGAGCAGCGTTTATCCGGGCAGGAAGTTTCATTGGAACCGATGAACGATGACGATGAAAATTGGGTGAGCCCGATTGCATACCTGCAGGATGCTGCAGTTGATCCGTCAGAGCGCTTGGCCGGCCTTCAGAAGGAAGTTGCTGCCACCGAAGGGCTGAAAGCTGCTCTTGAAAGTCTTGATGAGCGCAGTCGTCGCATTGTTGAAACCCGGTGGCTCAATGAAAGCGAAACCGATGGCGAAGGTAAAAACGGCATAGAGAAAAAAACACTTCATGATCTTGCTGATGAGTTTGGGGTATCCGCTGAACGTATCCGGCAAATTGAGGTAAAGGCGATGCAAAAAATGAAATCTGCCTTGGTGGGGTATCAAGCGGCACGTTAATTTTTAAGTGGCACTTTATAAACAAAGGACACCAAACGGTGTCCTTTGTTTTTTGCGGGATGGGCAGTTCAAAATTTCAAGGAAGTCAAATGACAACCCAAGGCTAATCCAAAATTACTGCGCTGCAATAACTTGAATCTCCACTTTGTATCCGTGCTTGGCGAGCTTGGCTTCGAGCGTTGCGCGAGGCGGTGTATGGCCTTCTACTACCCAACTATCCCACACTGCGTTCATGCCAGGGAATTCAGCCATATCCGTGAGATAAATAGTGGTCGATAAAATTTTGGATTTATCACTGCCCGCCTCAGCCAGCAAGCGGTCAATCGCCATTAGCACTTGATGCGTTTGGCCGGTAATATCTTGCGAAGTATCTTCGGCAACCTGCCCTGCAAGATAAATAGTGTTGTTATGAATCGTCATTTCGGAAAGACGTTTGCCGATATGAAAGCGCTGAATACTCATGATGCTCCTAGTGGGGGTTGCCGGGATATTCGATTACAACAGACGCTTAATGTCTTCGGCCATTTTGTCGGGGGTCAAACCGTAATTCATGAATAACCGAAGTCTGCCTTCAGGATCAAATACCAGCATGCCTGCGCTGTGATCCATGGTGTAACTGTCAGCTGTTTTTCCGGGTACGACACGATAAATGATTTTAAAGTCCCGGGCGACTTTGGCGGTTGCAACATCATCTCCATAAAGCGCCAGAAAGGCGGGATTAAATGACGGCACATATTTAGCCAACAATTCTGCAGTGTCACGCTTAGGGTCAACGGTAATGAACAGTACCTGCAGGCGTTCACTGTCTTTACCCAGAATTTTCATGACCTGTTTCATGTCTGAAAGTGTGGTGGGGCACACATCGGGACATTGGGTGAACCCGAAAAAAATCGCCACGGCTTTGCCTCGAAAATCCGCCATGGTGCGCGGCTTGCCCGTGTGGTCAGTCAGCCGAAAGTCATTGCCGTAACCTTGTGCGCCGGTAATATCGACGGCATTAAACGGTGGCTTGGCGACTTCACAGCCCACTAAAAAAACGGTAGCGATGATGATATTGATTGCCCAGAATTTCAATATTTTCACCATAGGTTCTTGGTGAACAGCGCGGCATAATGATCAATCAGCAGCGCCGCAAATAATAACGAGAGATACAAAATGGAATAGGCGAAGGTTTTCCTGGCAAGCGCATCGCTGTAGTGGCGAAAGAGCTTGACGGCGAGATAAATAAAATAGGCATTCAACAAAAGCACTGAAACGAGATAAAACATCTGCGCCATTCCAACCGCAAACGGTAATAAAGTGCACGCCACCATGATGAAGGTGTAGAGAAGAAGATGCAGTTGCGTAAACTCAACACCATGCGTCACAGGCAACATCGGCAGCCCGGCTTTGGCGTATTCATTCTTGCGATAAAGTGCAAGCGCCCAAAAATGCGGCGGTGTCCACGCAAAAATAATCAAAAACAACAGCATTGATTCTGGCGACACTACATTGGCCACTGCCGCCCAGCCCAGTATGGGCGGCATGGCACCGGACGCACCACCGATCACAATATTCTGTGGTGTGGCTGGTTTCAAGATGATGGTGTAAATCACTGCGTAACCAACAAATGTTGCCAGGGTAAGCCACATGGTGAGCGGATTCACGAAGCTGTACAGCACCACCAGCCCCGCCCCGCCGACAGCGCCCGCCAGCACTAAAATTTGCCAGGTATGAATTGAGCCCTTTACCGTAGGCCGTGCGCGCGTGCGCGCCATCTTTTTATCAATCTGCTGCTCGACCAAGCAGTTAAATGCGGCGGCGGCGCTTGCGACCAGCCAAATGCCCAAAGTTGCTTTCAACATCAAAGTGACATCCCAGGCGATGCCTACCGGATAAGCGAGCATCATGCCGATGATCGCCGTGAACACGATCAGCGCGTTAACGCGCGGTTTGGTCAGTTCAATGAACTGAACCAGGATATTTGCCTGTACGGTGCTGACTAATTGTTGCGACATTTTGCTAACCCGATCAATGGCTCGATTTTGCCATTCGTAAATTAATCACCAATAACCATACAAACAACATCGCTGCCACGCCGTTATGCCCAACCGCAACCGCGAGCGGCAAGCTGAACCAGACGTTGCTGATACCAAGCACCACTTGCGCGGCGAGCATCGCCATCAACATGCGCGCCGCTTTTTTTGCGCTCTCTACCTGCATTAGCCGCCACGCAAAGGTGCCTACCACCAGCAAAACGATCATTGCTCCTACCCTGTGTGTCCAGTGAATAGCGGTGAGCGCATCAACTGTCAGCAAAGCGCCATCGGGACCAAAACCGAGCGGGCGAATGACATGAAACGCATTCGCAAAATCCATCTTGGGCATGAACTCCCCATTACACAACGGTAAATCAACACAGGCTAATGCCGCATAGTTAGTGCTAACCCAGCCGCCCAATATAATTTGCCCAAGCAACACGGCCAATGAAAACCAACCCAGCATACGCAAACTATTCTTGGCTATTATAGCGTCCGCCCATTTGCCTGCGCCCGACTGCTTGAACAGCAATCCGCCAAGTAACGCAAAAATACTAATGCCGCCCAATAAATGCGAGGTAACAATGGCTGGCTTTAATAATAATGTAACTGTCCACGCACCCAGCGCTGCCTGAAACATAACCGCTGCCGCCAGTACTGTAGGCAACCATGGTGATTGCCGCCATGCGCGGCGATTGCGCCATGCTACAAACATAATTGACGCAATCATGGCCCCGACAATCATCGCCCAATAACGATGAACCATTTCCTTCCACGCTTTTGCCATCGAGACAGGTCCACCGGGCTGCACAGCTTCCGCTGCCTGAATGTGCTCGGCCGAAAAGTGCGGCGTGAGATTGCCGTAACAGCCCGGCCAATCCGGGCAACCCAGCCCGGCATCCGACAAACGCACGAACGCACCCAGTACGATCAACACGAATGTTGCTGCAGTCGTTAACGCAATCAAGGTGCGGTATTTAGCTGCATCCCGGTTTACCCACCAGCACAAAACGATGATGATGGCCGCAGTAATAATCCCGATTGCACCGTGTTCAATAGCACTCATTTTCATCATTTGCCTGCTTTCAATTAACCTATTTCGACATTGCCTGCTCAGCCGATTTGTGACGCCTTCAGTACCCGTTGAAAATCTGCCGTCATACGCTTGATGTCAGGGTCTGCACCATAGCGAATAAATACATTGCCAATGGTATCCACCCCGTAAATATGATTGCGTCCGTTATCAACATCCTCAATGGAAGCTTTTTTTTCTCCCGCCAGCGCCGCCAGCCAAGGCGCTGACTTCGCTGCAATCCAAACCGTGCCTGCGTACTCTTTCAGCAGCGCCTGACTTGGCTTGACATCATCATCAACCAGCACCACCCGCAGTACGCGATCCTGTTCGCGGCCTAGCACCAGCCGTGATTGCCGCATGGTGTAAAGTTTTTTCTGGCAGGCGGCTTCGCAATGGCCGCTGTCGCGAATCAACATCAGCCATTTTCCGCGCAGCGCGCGTTCGGCCACCTCTTTGTCTGCCGCCCCTTGATCAATAAAGCCAAGTTTTGTTTCCGGCAACGTCACAACAGGCGAGAGAAGCAATCCATAGTTGCTCGTGGTTGTAGGCGTCCAGAACAGAAAAACCAGCGTGGAGCCCACAAAAGGGACAGAGAATAATAAAAATATGAGAACAAATTTAGTACGCGGTGACATATGATTTCCAACTATTAATGGCGGATAAAAACGTAAGCCTAAGTGACGGTATATTTTGTTTGCACGTTTGTACGGGGTTTTGTTACGGACACACAGCACCTCTGGAATTTACCCGCATTCGCCTTATAGATTAACTGGCACTCTCCTTACGTTGAGCCCGATCCAGAGAGCAAGCACGGTGGCGGCGAGCGAGTACCAGGTCAGCATATATTCAATATGTTTTTCGACGCGCGCATCAGGCTTTTCTGTCAGTGGTCGCAGCGCCTGCAGCGAATCGGGTGTAGTTTGAGATGCGAGCACTATGATGGGCAATACATCCCTTTGGGTCGCGGTACGGTAGCGCGCAATGGTGAGGTTTTGCCAAACCGGGCCTTGTACGGCTGCGTCTGACAGCTCCAAAAACCGCGTATTAGGCAGTGTGCTCACGCCAACAACGTCAATTTTTCCTGCAGGCGCTGGCACTATCGGCGGCACAGGATAAGCGGCGGAGCGAGCAATCCAGCCGCGGTTGACCAGCACAAAAGTATCGAGGTGCAAACCATCTGCTACCGCTGCCCCCGACCTTGATAGCTCTGTCGTCCTGGCAAGCTTTAACGGTGTAATAACGTGGTATCCCGCCTGACCATTTCCGGCATCGTCAGTTTTATTATCCAAAAAAATTTGCCCTGCGATGTCCCATTCACCATGAGCAATTACCTGACGATAGTGCAGCGTAATACCATCACGGGTGGCACTGCTCAACATGACGGGCTGCGCTGCGACGCGTTGCACAAATTCGGCTTGCAAAGCCCGCTTTTCAGCTGCACGGCCTTGCTGCCAAATAGCCAGATACAGCGTTAACGCGAACATTGCCATTGCAGCCAGAGTAGGTACGAGCCGAGGCGAGAACTGAATAGGTTGCCGTGCAGAGTGCATCAAAATCAACTAGAAAAAATCACGGGAATAAGTAGCAGGCAACATGTCTGCTGCGCGTTACAATTGATGTATGGATGGTGTGTGACCGATGCTGCTTTAATCAAGGGATCAGCCACTGATTTAATAGTTGGTCAAATAACAAAGTAAAATTTTGACCTCGAAACAAGCCATAAATTCGCAAATTTGGATGTTAAAAAAATGAAAACTGTAATTGCTGTTTTACTAGTGATGGTTGTAATTAGTCTTTTCACCGGTCTGTACTTTATGTATAAGGACAAGGGAAATTCCAAGCGCGCTGTAAATGCGCTGACCATTCGAGTTGCGCTTTCAATCGCCATTATCGCGATCCTGATTGGCAGCTATCTGTTCGGCCTGCTGCCGCCAAGATAATGAGCTTGAATATTGACTGGGCATCGTTGATATTTTGAGGGCTCGATAAAAAGGCCACACAGCCGTGTAGCCTTTTTATCGAGCCCCCAAAATAGTGATGTTTTATACGAACACGTAAACGAACAAAAATAAGCCTAACCAGACCACATCAACGAAGTGCCAATACCAGGCAACCGCTTCAAAACCAAAATGATGATTTGGCTTGAAATGACCTTTTATGCAACGAAATAAAATCACCGTCAGCATGATCGCACCGAGCGTGACATGAAATCCATGGAAACCGGTCAGCATGAAAAAAGTTGAACCAAATACGCCAGAGGTCAGTTTCAGGTTTAGCTCACTGTAAGCGTGGACATATTCATAAATCTGAAAGCCCAAAAACGTGAAGCCGAGCGCAACAGTCGCGAATAGTCCGGCGACAAGCTGCCCGCGGTGGCCCGCTTTCAAGGCGTGGTGCGCCCATGTCAAGGTAACACCTGAAGACAACAATAAAATCGTATTAAGAAGTGGTACGCCCCACGGCCCCATGGCAGTAAAATCATACGCAGCATTCTTTTCCAGATAAGGCCCTACTGTAGGCCAGACTGCACTGTAGCCCTCCCAAAGAAGCGCATTATCCTGATCCGCTAACCAGGGCACCGAAAATACGCGGGCATAATAAAGCGCACCAAAGAATGCGGCAAAAAACATGACCTCCGAAAAAATAAACCAGCTCATGCTCCAACGAAAAGAACCATCGACCTGATCATTGTAAAGGCCGGACTCACTTTCCCGAATAACCTGACCGAACCAACCAAACAACATGTAAACGAGAATTAAAAATCCGATCGCCAGCGAGGTCCAGCCAAACGGTTGAATCTGATTCATCGTCATCGCACCACCGGCGCCCATAAACAACAGGGCGGTTGAACCAACAACAGGCCATTTTGAAGGGGGCGCGAAATAATATCCGCTGGTCGCTGCACTCATGCTGTAACTCCCGATATTCGGTTAAATTTGACGTCTACTTCGACGTTAGAAATCTGACCAAAAAAAACAAACTTAAAATAAAAAATAACACGCAAATAAATCCTGCCAAAACAATTTGCCATAGTTTCAGCTTTGATCGATCCTGGTCATACCCTTTACTGCTGCGTATACCGAAGAACGACCACAAAACAGCTTTAATGGCATCAAACATTACAATTTTTTTGCACCATCACTGGCTTCCGTGACATTAAAAAATGTATAGGACAAAGCAATGGCCCCGATTTCCTTCGGAATGTTTGTATTTACATAAAACGTGACCGGCATATCGCGCGTCTCACCGGCCTGCATGGTTTGGTTGCTAAAACAAAAACATTCAATTTTGTTAAAGTAAAGGCCGCCTTCAATGGGCGCAAAACTAGGTACTGCACGACCAGTTGTTGCATACGGCAACGTATTGGTCACCCGATAATTAACCGTCATTTTTTCACCAGGGTGAATATCTACATGCTTTTCTACGGGTGCAAAATTCCATGCGAAGTTTGTGTTCAGGTTGGCCACAAAATCGACAGCTATAAAGCGCGAAGTATCTACTTGGGTATTGGTAGCCATTGAGCGTGTTGCGGTGATGCCTAAAACTTTACAGATTTGCCGATATAACGGCACCAGCGACGCACAAAAAATCAGCATCACCGGCACAATAAGGAGCAACTTGAAGAGCATGATCCTATTAGTGTGCTGAACTTGCAGCCGGTGCGCGTTGTCGCTCACAGAAAACTGCCCGAAAACTTGAATAAAGTAAAAACGAATACGCCCAACACCCACGCCAATAAAATTGCCAACGTAATGTATTTTTTGCGTGAACTGCGCTCTCGGGAAACAGGTGTTTTCATGGCCGGGTTGGGTTATTTTATAACGGGCGCAATTTCAAACGTGTGATATGGCACAGGCGATGGCAAATGGGTCCACTCAAGTGAATCAGCGCCTTCCCACTGTTTGGCTTTTGCTTTTTCACCCGAACGAATACAGCTCACCACATTCCAGACGAATAATAGTTGACTGAAACCCAGAATGAACGCGCCGATACTGGAAACCATATTCCATTCTGCGAATTGCAGTGCGTAATCCGGGATGCGGCGGGGCATGCCGGCCAGGCCAAGGAAATGCTGCGGGAAGAAAGTTATATTGAATGAAATAGCCGATAACCAAAAATGCCATTTACCAAGCGTTTCGTTGTACATGCGGCCTGTAAATTTGGGCAGCCAGAAATAGACGCCGGCCATCAAACCCCAAATTGCGCCCGGGAAAAGCACATAGTGAAAGTGGGCGACCACGTAATAAGTATTATGAAGCGTGATATCGACTGGCACGATAGCCAGCACCAAGCCGGAAAATCCACCCAGTGTAAACATGCACAGGAAACCTATACAAAACAGCATAGGAGTTTCAAAACTAAGTGACCCACGCCACATGGTGGCGATCCAGTTGAAGATTTTTACACCGGTTGGCACTGCGATCAGCATCGTGGCGTACATAAAAAATAACTGCCCTGCCGCAGGCATGCCCACGGTAAACATATGATGTCCCCAGACGATGAATGAGAGCATGGCTATAGATGCGGTTGCGTACACCATCGACGCATAACCAAACAAAGGTTTGCGAGCGAAAGTAGGAATAATCTGTGAAACAATTCCGAATGCAGGTAGGATGAGTATGTAAACCTCAGGGTGTCCAAAGAACCAGAAGATGTGCATAAACATTGTCGGATCGCCGCCACCTGCAGCATTAAAGAATGACGTCCCAAAATGACGATCTGTCAGCAGCATAGTGATTGCGCCAGCCAGCACTGGCATCACCGCGATCATGAGGTAAGCCGTAATCAGCCATGTCCAGCAGAACATTGGCATTTTCATCAAGGTCATGCCGGGCGCGCGCATATTGAGCAGCGTCGTGATGATATTGATTGAACCCATGATCGATGAAGCTCCCAGAATATGGATTGCTAAAATGGTCATGTCCAGACCTATGCCTCCCTGAATCGAAAGCGGTGGGTAGAGTGTCCACCCTGAAGCGGCCGCGCCGCCTGGTACAAAGAACGATGCAAACAATAAAATAGCGGCAGGAATCATTAGCCAAAATGACCAGTTATTCATGCGCGGGAACGCCATATCAGCGGCACCAATTTGCATCGGGATGAGCCAGTTCGCAAAACCGGTAAATGCCGGCATTACCGCACCGAAAATCATGATTAGCGCGTGAACGGTGGTTAATGAATTAAAGACTTCAGGCTGAACGAATTGCAGACCCGGCTGAAACAGTTCGGCACGAATAAGCAATGCCATGCTGCCGCCCACAAAAAACATGAAAAGTGAAAACCATAAATACATTGATCCAATATCTTTATGGTTGGTTGTTGTAAAAATACGAGTCCAGTTACCAGGCCCGTGATCATCATGGTGATCGCGGGCATCGTGGGCGTCTTGAAAAGCGCGGTCGTGCGTAGGTGTAATGGCGGTTGACATGTTATCTCCTGAATGCAGCTTTCTGGCTCTCAACGGCGCGCCGAACCATATCGAAGCGCCGTACTAAAAAAAATAAATCGCAAAGGATGAAATGGGGCCGCTAAAGTCAGGCTTTACGCAACGCCTTTACGTCTGCCGGCTGAACAATCTTGCCGGTGTTGTTATCCCATGAATTTTTGGTATAGGTAATGACGGCAGCAAGCTCGCTATCGCTCAGGCGCGCGAACGATACCATCGCAGTGCCTGGCCGCCCATTCAACAACACATTAATTTGCGCTTCAATCGGCCCCTGGACAACCTTGGAACCGCTGAGTGCCGGGAACGCGCCAGGCATACCTTTGCCAGTAGTCTGATGGCACGCAATGCAGTTGGCGGCATAAATTTTGATTCCGACCTCTTTGGCCTCGGCTAGCGTAAATTTTTTATTGGCGTCTTCAGCAGAAGCGCTTGCTGGCAATGATGCTGTTAGCGGCTTAGCACCGAACTTGACCTTGGACTCTTCAATCCATTTCGCATAATCGGTTTCTGATTTAACAATGACCGTAATCGGCATATATCCATGCAATTTGCCGCATATCTGGCTGCACTGGCCTTTAAAAGTCCCTACTTCGTTGGCTTTAAACCATACATCTTTAATAAATCCGGGAATACCGTACTGATTGACACCGAGCTGAGGCACATACCAACCATGAATTACATCATTAGAAGTAACTAGCAGCCTCACTCGTTTGCCAACAGGCACCACCATTGCATTATCAACCTCAAGCAAATAATCTTTGCCCTTTTCCTCTGTCGCAGGTGATCCAGGTTGGCCAATCTGACTCCAAGGGGTAGACAAATTAGAATAAAATCCAAAGTCGTCGGCACTGTAATCGTAGCGCCAGCCCCACTGATATGCGGTCACTTTGACCGTAATATCAGGATTGCTGGTGTCTTTCATGTCCAACACGGTTTTGGTGGCGGGTATCGCCATCGCAATCAAAATTATGAACGGGATTATGGTCCAGATAATTTCAATTAAAGTGCTTTCGTGAAAATTAACATCCGGCTTGACACCTTTGGACTTCCGAAATTTAAAAATCGAATAAAACATCAGCGAAAACACGATAACAAAAATGGCTGCACAAACAAACAATATATACATGTGCAGGCCATATATCTGCTGAGAGATCGGCGTGCCAGGCTGAGGGATATTAAAGTCATAGCCCGCCCATGCATTTGTTACCATGCAGGCACACATCGCTGCAAAGACACCAGCCGCTTTCAGCCGACAAAGGACGCAATTTGTCAAAAAATTCAGCGCGGGTCGGATCATTGTTTGCATACTAAATTACCTGCTTTATCTAAATTACCTGCTTTATCAAAACACCAAGAACTGCGCTGTTGCATGCATAAACACCATTTGGCGCTAACCATATCTATATTTTATATTGCTATTTTTGTTTTAAACTTTTTTGCATTCAGGTTTCTGTGGTTACGTTGCCTATTCAAACATTTTGAAACAATGACTGAAGACGACGAGCCAATACTTTACGCTGCTCATCGGGCATTTGACTGCCAACGATAACGGAATTCCCCGCATATTTTAACTCCAACTGCTGTCGTCCGCCTACATTGTATTCTGCCAGTTGCGCCCAGCAGCAACTGCCTTTCAACTTATTAACTTCCCGACCGCAACGCCATTCCCAACAAAACTCTGTCCCGCTGACCGACAGCATTTCATAATCCGCGTCGTGCTGAGTAATGGCCCGAAATGCATACCAAACCAGAACTACCTCAAAGCCTGCAAAAGGCAGGATCAACCAAGCGCCAACAGCCGCTGCTGCACCCGCAATCAGTAATGCCGAGGCGGCAATTAGACAAATCCAGAGTTTACGTCCCCACGCCGACAGCGAGCGATTTGGCTTAGTCGACAAAAAAAACGAGGCGGAATTAAAAGGTTCGGTGGAAGCCATACTGCTTGAATGCCATGTTGGCGGGTCACTGGCAGCACTTACTTATCAAGCGCTACTGACCGGAGGACAAATTTTATCGCAGCTAGGCACACCGTGGCAAGAAAACCTTGGTATTTGCCGCCAATACCCTCGATTTAGTGCTGCGTGTAGCGGGAGGATAATCTATCGTCGACCTCAGTTGCTCGCAATGCATCAAGCCCATCATTGCCTTCTACGGCCCGCCCAGCAATGCTGTATGCATCAGAGGCCCAGGCGCCCAGATCAATCATTTTGCATCGCTCACTGCAGAAAGGACGCCACAGATTCGCGACGTGATATTCGCTCAGGCTGCGGCAATGCGGGCAACGAACTTTAGGAATAGGCATATGTCTTGAATAAAATCAAAGATTGCAATACGTTAAGTCGAATTCAACATCACGCTCATAGAGCTTGGTACGCTGAACACTGCCAGGCAAAATAAAACGGATGTTAAGCGCATATTTATTGGCACTAATTTCTGGCACGCAAGGAATATCGCGCATGATCGTGAGCCGCAGCATATGCGCCGAACGCTCCATCGGCATTTGCTGAAAAATGCCACCGTAGGCAACGAGCGCCATTGATTTGCCGCTCTCACGCAACACCCGCAATACGATCCTGAGGCCTGCCGCAATCCCGTTGAGGGGCTCCAGCCAGCCCTCTAAATCAGCTCGACGGCTTGCGTCATCGCGATGCAGCCAATGATGGTACGAGGGCAGGTCAAATTCGCAGACGCCGCCCGGAATAGCCGCCCGCTGTTTGATAGTCATAAGCCATTCATTTTCTCGCAGATGTTGTCCAGTTTTGCCGGATGACTGCAGCAAATCCGCAAATGCAGCCTCAATTTCAGCCACGACAGCATCCAGCTTTTCTTCTGAAATGGCGGGATTGTTGCGCAATGCCTCAAGAAACAAACGCTGACGATCCAGCTCTTGCAGCAAATCTGATTTAAGGTCGCCACGGCTGGATACTTCCAAAATTTCAAAAATGCTGATCAATGCGGCCTGGTGATCCAAAGGAAAATTTTGCGCGCTAAAAAACGCGACTCGATCAAACAAGTCTTCAAGCCGCAGCAAGGTGCGGATTCGTTCATTCAGCGGGTATTCGTACGTAATCACCAAAACAACTCCAATGTTGACGAGAATTGTGACGGATTACGACCGGGTTTACAAATAGACTTCATTTTATTTGGCACGGGTTACCTGAGCATGTTTCCGCAAGGGCAAGGTAGCGTTCATGCAGGCATGCCACACGTGCTTCAAGATCAATGGCAAGCTTGTCGTTAAAGATGACGTCATCCGCCAGTTGCAGGCGCAGTGCGCGTGGAATCTGCGCCGCGATCATGCGACAGACCTCTTTGGCCGATATTTCATCAGTCGGGATTTCACCACCGGTTTCATTTAATTTTATATTTGTCTCGATGGCACGCTGCATCACGCGAGTAATTTGCATTGCCTGCGGACAATCAACAGCGAGAGTGCGCGTCACAGTCTGGCGATACCACAAAGATTCGAATAGCAAAGGAGCAACTAAAATAATATAGTGCGTACGGGATGCACTTGATGCCTTGGTGGGGCTGGTTTCGGCCAAGCTGATTTGGCGATTTATTTCATCACGTATTGCCGGATGCAAAATAGCTTCCAGACGTAATTTTTCTGACGGATTCTGGAATATCCTGGAGCGCATCATGCGGCGATTTAAACTACCATCTGCGGTCAGCATCCCATCGCCAAAGGCAGCCGTGATCAGCGGCATGGCAATGCCGGCTGACGAGGTAAGTTGATGCGCAATTACATCCGCATCAACCAATGCAATTTTTTTCTGCGCGAAAATATTGGCGACGGTTGATTTGCCACAACCGATACCTCCCGTTAGACCTACCACCAATAAGGATGATGGAAGAGCCTGTAACCGAGGGTCGGCAGAGTGTGCGCTCATAAGCGAGATAGTCGTTAGCGCACTATTTTATAAATCAATCTGCATTGACCAAAATTCAGCCCAGGCTGCGTCCAAGATACCAGGCGGTCAATGGCGTCCCCCAAATAAGCGCGATCAGGCCCGCTACCGCCAGATAAGGCCCGAAGGGCAACTTGGCACCTTTATCACGGCCTTGAATGATGATGCCTGCAATACCAACGACTGTGCCAACAACGGCAGACAACAAAATCACCAGCGGCAGCATTTGCCAGCCCAGCCATGCACCAATAGCAGCCAATAATTTGAAATCGCCATAGCCCATGCCGTCTTTGCCGGTGGCCAATTTAAAACCCCAATACACCGACCACAACACCAGATAGCCTGCTGCCGCACCCAGCAAGGCAGAGGTAAGCGACGTGAACATGCCACCGGCATTAACCAGCAGGCCCAACCACAGTAGCGGAAGCGTAATATCATCCGGCAGCAACGTCGTATCCGCGTCGATAAAAGTCAGCGCAATTAGCGCCCAGACAAAAATAGTCGCGAACATGGCCGCTCCGGTCACGCCAAAATGCCAGGCTATAAATCCGGTCAGCGCCCCGGTCAAGGCTTCTACCATCGGGTAACGTGCGCTAATAGCCGTGTTACAGCCTGAGCATTTGCCGCGCAGAGCGGCATAGCTCAATAGCGGAATATTCTCAAGCGCCGTAATTTTATGACTGCAACCGGGACAAGACGAGCGCGGTACGACAAGATTGTATTTGGGGCTTGGTTTTGCGGCGGCTTTTTCAGCCTGTTCCGGATGCAAAAACTCAATGCACTGCTGCCGCCAATCAGCCTCCATCATTTTAGGCAGGCGATGAATCACTACATTGAGAAAACTGCCGACCAGCAGGCCAAAAACGACGGCCGTGCCAATGTAGAACCAGGACACAGCGCGGAAGGTATCAAATAGGTCCATAAATATTATTTGAATGATCGGACAAACCATCTTGCCGAAATGTGGGTCTTGATGTTGACTTCGAAATTGACCAAACCGCAACGACGTGCAGTCCCCGATTTAAAGTGCAAATCCTGCTCCTCGATCCACCTAACCCACCACGGCACCCAATTTAAAGATCGGCAGATACAGGGCAACCACGAGACCACCAATTACCGTACCTAAAACGACCATGATCATCGGCTCCATCAAGCTCGCCAGCGCATCTACGGCATCGTCTACTTCTCGCTCAAAAAAATCAGCCACTTTGCTCAACATGCCATCCAGTGCGCCTGACTCCTCACCGATTGCCGTCATCTGAAGCACCATATTGGGAAATACATTGGCGTTTTGCATCGCAACCGTGAGGCTTGAACCCGTACTCACTTCAGACTGAATACGTTTGGTTGCATTATAGTAAACGCGATTGCCTGCTGCACCGGCAACTGAATCCAATGCTTCCACCAACGGTACACCGGCCGCAAACATGGTTGACAAGGTACGAGTCCAACGTGCCACGGTCGCTTTACGCACCATATCACCCACCACAGGCAATTTAAGCATCAAGCGATCTCGTAGAAACTGCAACTTCTCGCTTCGCCTCAACGCATTGGCGAGAAAATATCCCGCCCCAAAAATGCTGCCGAAAATAAGCCACCAATATGAAACGAAAATTTCAGAAATTTGCATCACGACCAGTGTAGGGGTCGGCAGCGTTGCACCAAAAGACTTGAATAATTCCTTAAACTGCGGAACCACAAAAATCATAATGACGGCCGTTACAACAAAGGCCACTATCAGAATCGAGACGGGATAAAACAGGGCTTTCTTGATCTTGCCTTTGATCGCCATCATCTTTTCTTGGTAGGTTGCGAGACGATCCAACAAGGCATCCAGAATACCGGCCTGCTCACCTGCCGCGACCAAATTACAATATAGGTTGTCAAAATATAGTGGATGTTTACGGAAGGCCTGACCGAGGCTTGAGCCCGTTTCAACCTCGGTTTTAATATCGAGTAACAGCTTGGTAACCGATGGATTGCTATGACCTTTAGCGACAATGTCGAATGACTGCAATAACGGTACACCCGCCTTCATCATGGTGGCCAATTGACGAGTAAAAAATGCAATATCCTGTTGCTTGATTTTCTTGCCACCGCGCCCTGATACTTTTTTAACTTTGGGATTGACAATACCCTGCCGGCGCAAGGTTGCGTTCACGATATTTTCGCCGGACGCACGCATTTCGCCTTTAACGATCTTGCCTGACCGGTCTTTGCCTTCCCAGACAAAAGTAAAAACCTTAACGTCTTTTACCGCTTTCGGTTGGGTCGCTGTCGTAGCCATTGCCACTCCTTAATTGGTGTTGCTTGCTTGGTGTTTTTTGCTCAATACTTCACTAAATTTTAATCGCCTGCTTAATGTGCGGGCAGGCTATTCATTGGTGACAGATTCAATTTCTTCCAGCGAGGTAATACCCGATTTGACTTTGCGCAAGCCTGAATGGCGCAAATCAGAAATGCCTTCGCGGTCAGCCTGATCTGCAATATCAATAGCCGTACCGTTTTTCATAATGATGCGCTGCATAGCTTCTGTTACCGGCATCACCTGGTAAATACCGCATCTTCCTTTATACCCGGAATTTTTGCATATATCGCAGCCAACCGGCCCGTAAGTCTGCCAACTGCCATCGAGTTGTTCCTCTGTGAACCCCGATCGCAACAGCGCTTCTTTGGGAATATCGATGGGCCGCTTGCATGAACACAGTTTGCGCGCAAGTCTCTGCGCGGTAATCAGGATCACGCTGGTCGCAATATTGAATGGCGCAATACCCATGTTCATCAAACGCGTGAGCGTTGCCGGCGCGTCATTGGTATGCAATGTAGAGAGCACCATGTGGCCAGTTTGCGCGGCTTTGATCGCGATTTCACCTGTTTCCATATCGCGAATCTCGCCCACCATGATGATGTCCGGATCCTGGCGCAGGAACGATTTCAGCGCAACCGAAAAGGTCAGGCCAGCGCGATCATTCACATTTACCTGATTGATGCCGGGTAAATTAATTTCACAAGGATCTTCGGCCGTGGCAATGTTAATGCCCGGCTTGTTTAAAATATTAAGGCAGGTATAAAGCGATACCGTTTTGCCCGATCCAGTTGGCCCGGTAACCAGCACCATGCCGTAAGGTCGCGAGATGGCGTGCAACAAAGCCTCCCGTTGTTCCGGCTCATAGCCCAGCGCCTCGATCCCCAGCGTGGCACTGGAGGGATCTAGAATACGCATACAAATTTTCTCGCCAAACATGGTCGGCAACGTCGAGACGCGAAAATCAATCGCACGGGTTGCGGAGAGCTTCAGCTTCATCCGGCCATCTTGCGGTACCCGCTTTTCCGAAATATCAAGACGCGAAACCACCTTGATCCGCGAGGCAATTTTTTCCTTGATCGCCAACGGCGGTTGCGCAACATCGTACAAAATGCCGTCGATCCGATAACGGATTCGATAAAACTTCTCATACGGTTCAAAGTGAATATCGGAAGCGCCACCGTTGATCGCATCCAGTAATACTTTCTGTACATATTTTACAACCGGCGCATCATCAATCTCTTCAATAACGCCGCTTGATTGGCCTTCATCAACCACGCTGATATCGTCGCTCAGATCGATATTGTCCAGCGAAACATCATCGCCGATCATCTGGTCAAGCGCTTTGGCGCCAGTTTCGCCAAAGCGTTTTAGCAGTACCGCAAGGCGGTCTTCTTCGACCACGACCGGTTCCACTACCGAGCCGGTAGCGAATTTCAGCTCTGAAAAAATCTGATCGTTGGACGGATCCGAGGTCGCTACAAACAAACGATTACCGCGCTTTTGCAGCGGAATCACGCGTTTAGAACCGATCAGTTTTACGTCCAGCAAGGTTGTCGGCAACTGGTCTGCATCTACGGCTTGCAAATCCAGCAGCGGCACACCGAAGGTCTGCGCCGCGAACAGCGCGACGTCTTTCGACGAAATTTTTTTCGACGCAACCAGTTGTTCAATAAACGTGACGCCAGCCCGTTTCGCATCGGCCTGAATAGCGGTTGCGTCCCCTTGAACGAGCTTACCCTGCTGCACCAACGCGCGGCCCAGCGGACTAAAGGTAGCGGCAACTGCAGCAGCCATGCCGAAACTCCAAGGAAGAAAACCGAAACGGAATGCGCAGCAACGCAAATGGTTGCTGCGCTTTAAGAAACTACATCATGCCCTTACAGTAACGCATTGTAAAGGTTGACTTATTTTGCAGCCAACAGCTTTTCTATCTCGCCCACAAATTCAGGCGACTCCGGACTTACCCGGCTGCCAAAACTTTGCACCGATTTACCATCGCGGCCAATCAGGTATTTATGAAAATTCCATTGGGGGCGCTGGCCCGTGGCTTTAAATAGGCCTTCAAACATCGGGTTAGCCTGGCCTGCCACCACCGAAGTTTTCTCGATCATCGGAAACTTTACCTTGTAGGTACGTTCACAAAAATCGGCGACCTCGGTATTCGAGCCCGGCTCTTGTTTGCCAAAGTCGTTTGCTGGGAAACCGACGACCACGAACCCTTTTTCTTTATATTTGTCATAGATGGTCTGCAGGCCCTTGTACTGCTCAGTGAAACCGCAATAGCTGGCGGTATTTACGACTACCACCACGCGCCCGGCGTATTGACAAAGATTTTGCGGCTGGCCCTGCAAGGATTTGAATTTTTGATTTAGTAACGCGGGGCAGGCAGTATCTATTGGTGCTGAGGCAGAGGGCGTCGCTACCGCGGCAGATGTCACGGCATAACTTATGCCTGAAAGCGCGCACAGCGCCGCCGCTGTAATCAAGGAACGTAGAAAAATGAAATGAATTGAAATTGAACGCATAATTTATCCTGGTTAAATATTAAAATTCAGCTTAGGTAGTGCAGTGTGTTGCAGCATCTGAATAAAACACAGCGTGAAGTACTGCGCGGCATCACAACCAACTCATATTTTACCGTGCGCAACTGAGACACCTCCGTAATGCAAAGTTCACCATGAAGAAATCTTTCGCTGGAAATAAATCGTTTTTACCCGAAACGCCCTGCGTTGCCTGTGGTCGCACGATGACGTGGCGGAAAAAATGGGAAAAAAATTGGGACGAGGTGAAATATTGCTCGGATCGGTGCCGCGCCAGTGTGCCACGCAAGCCCAATCATATTTCCTGACATCTCCTTTTTCTTTTCTTGCTGTATTGCCTGCTTGCTTTGATATTCTCTATTTTCTTTACACCTTTCGCACCTGACCTAAATAACCTAACCATAAAGCATCCGTAAAAATGACGGTCGTAATCAAACCTGTTAAGTCTGTCTTGAAGCCTGCCCCAAAGCCTGCCTCCACGCCTGTCTCCAAACCTGTCTCTAAACCTGTACCCAAACAAGTACCCACGAAAAAAACGCGTCATCTTATTTTTATTCTGGGCGATCAGCTCGATGAGAATAGTGCCGCGCTAACCGATTTTGATCCGCAGCTTGATCAAATTTTTATGGCCGAAGTGGTTGCAGAATCCACCCATGTCTGGAGCAGTAAAACCCGCACTGCGTTTTTCTTTTCAGCCATGCGCCACTTTGCTAAAGCCCAGCAAGGGCGAGGGTTTCCAGTCGATTATGCAGCAATCGGCGCACATAAGTTCGCCACCTTAAGTGATGCTTTAACGGACGCCATCACGCGTTTTCGGCCTGCCAAAATCATTATGGTCGAGCCGGGTGACTGGCGTATCGAGCAGGCATTGATAGCGCTGGGCGAACATTTAAAGTTGCCCATTGCGATGCGCGAGGATCAGCATTTTTTAATTTCGCGTCTTGAATTCGCCGAATGGGCCAGCGGCTACAAACAAATGCGCATGGAGTATTTTTACCGGATGATGCGCAAGCGCCATCAGATCATGATGGACGGTGACGATCCAATCGGCGGACGCTGGAATTACGATACCGAAAATCGCGGCGCATTTGATAAAAAAGGCCCGCAAAATGTACCAGTGCCACCGATCTTCGCCATTGACGCCATAACAAAATCGGCCATAGCGGATGTTGAAAAAAATTTCGGCGGCCATCCCGGCACACTTGAACATTTTAACTGGCCGGTGACCCGCACCGATGCGCTGATAGCACTGAAATCGTTTATCGAAGAACGCTTGGTGAAGTATGGTGAATTTCAGGATGCGATGTGGACAGATGAGCCGTTTTTGCATCACAGCCTGATTTCATCATCGCTCAACATGAAGTTATTAAATCCCCGTGAAGTCATCGCCGCCGCGGTGCAGGCGCTAAAAAAGGGACGCGCGCCGATTGAGGCCGTAGAAGGTTTTGTGCGCCAGGTACTCGGGTGGCGCGAATTCATGCGAGGCATGTATTGGCTCGATATGCCCGGCATGCGCGCGGCCAATCACTACGGCCACACCCGCCCATTACCCGCTTGGTACTGGACGGGTGACACCCATATGAATTGCATGAAGCAAACGCTTCAACAAACCCTTCGCTATGGCTACGCACACCATATTCAGCGCTTGATGGTGACCGGTATTTGGGGGCTGTTGGCCGAGACTCAGCCTCAGGAAATGGCCGACTGGTATCTCTCGGTGTATGTCGATGCAATTGATTGGGTAGAGCTGCCGAATGTAGCGGGCATGGCGTTGTACGCCAATGGTGGTCGCTTCACGTCCAAACCCTACATTGCCAGCGGCCAGTACATAAAACGGATGTCGAATTATTGCGTCGGCTGCCAATACAAGCCCGAGGTGCGCGTGGGAGCTGTCGCCTGCCCTTTCACCACGCTGTACTGGAATTTTTTAGACAAGCACGAAAAAACACTGGTAAAAAATCCGCGCACCTCACTCATGGCTAAAAACATCACGCGACTACCCGATGATGAGCGCGCAGCGATTCGCGCTCAAGCCTTGGTCACGCTAAAAAATCTGGATTCGCTATAGGCTGGACACCGCCAACATCTCTACACCAGTACCCGTACTCACTCGGCTCCAACCAGCTTGGCTGAACAGGTCTAGGTCAAAATCGCCGCGCCCCCGCTGCTATAATTCGGTGCTGCATGCAGTTGACCGTTTCATGCGCAGGTAAGCGCAACCTATTTTTTATTCAGCGCCCGTTCACCGTTCTTCATTCCACTCTATTTCGATACCTCAGCCGCGCCATGTCTTTGCTATGCCTCTTTACGCAATAGGACTCAACCATCGCACCGCTTCCATTGAAGTGCGCGAACGTGTTGCTTTGCCGCTTGAGTCGCAGCGCAGCGCCATTGACAGTGTGCGGCAGGAAACCAATGCGCACGAAATCATGCTGATTTCAACCTGCAACCGCACTGAAATTTATTTGCGCGCCGATGATGACACGGCGCTTAAGGCCGCCGCTGTTTGGCTGAATGCGTTGCCTGCGGCGCAGGGACTGGATTTAAATTCGCATTTTTATACATTGTCCGAAGCCGAAGTGCCGCGCCACGCCTTCCGGGTCGCAAGCGGGCTGGATTCGATGATTTTGGGCGAGCCGCAAATTCTAGGACAGGTGAAATTAGCGGTAAAAATTGCGTCGGAGGCGAATGCGCTGTCAGGGCCGCTGGATCGATTATTTCAGGAGACCTTTAAAGTTGCCAAAGAAGTGCGCACCCAAACCGAGATTGGCACCACTTCGGTCAGCATGGCAGCGGCTTCGCTGAAGCTGGCACAGCAGCTGTTTGGCGATATTCGCGATATTAAATTGCTGCTGATTGGGGTGGGCGAGATGATTGAACTCGCGGCCACCCATTTTGCGGCGCAATCGCCCAAGCAAATCGTGGTTGCCAACCGCACCCTTGAACGCGGTCGTGAACTGGCGCAGCGTTTCAATGCCAGCGCTATCACGCTGCAGCAATTGCCTGAACGTATTCATGAATTTGACGCGATCATCACCTCGACGGCTTCAACATTGCCGATCATTGGCAAAGGCATGATCGAAAGCGCGCTCAAATTACGGCGACGCAA
>ENA-OFCI01000070-OFCI01000070.1-metagenomes-genome-assembly--contig:-NODE-70-length-60632-cov-4.937171_pt1 | contig 60632 bp, 65 predicted proteins | sample MGYA00153391_OFCI01 | MGnify analysis MGYA00153391
ATTGGTCTGATTCCATATACACTTGTTTTGTGTATAGCTATTTTAGGACAAGACAGAGCATACTGCGATGCTTGGTTTGATTCCATGTACACTTGTTTTGTGTATAGCTATTTTAGGACAAGACACTTAATCATAGGAAAAGTCTTCTCCAAATATGCAACCGTAATTAAGCTTAGCTTTCCTATGAGCCCTCAGCTTAGTTATCAAGCAGATAATTAAAGCTAAAAAAGATACATTGCTAAGCACGGCAGGGATAGAAACGGAAAGCACGCAAGCGAGGAACGAGTGCGGACTTGCAGTGTATAGCCCGTAACTGATGTTTGGAGATAATTGAATGTTCATACCTCCTAAAAAGACACAGGACAAAAGACTAAAGACAAAAGATATTACCGGAATTTTTTAAAAGATGACTGGAACTTTCTTCCTTACCTCCTACTCGCTATCAATAAATTTAGATCGGTAAATTTTAAATTAAATCTTTCGCTGAGGTGAAAATTGGTAAGTGAACCTTTGAATAAATAGATGCCGCTGCGGATATTAAATTTATACCAGATCACATTATCTACGCCACCATCTTCGGCGGTTTCCAACAGAAGCGGCATCAATACATTGCTGATGGCCTGCGAGGCTGTGCGTGCAAAACCGCTTGGAATATTGGGTACACAATAATGTATAACATCATATTTTGTAAAAGTAGGTTCTTTGTGTGTGGTTACTAGACTGGTTTCGAAACAGCCGCCATGGTCAATACTTACATCTACAATTACACTTCCTTTGCGCATATTACTCACCATTGTTTCTGTTACTACCATGGGTGTTCTGCCGCCATCATTGCTTAATGCGCCAACAGCAACATCGCATGTTTTTAGTTGTTTGGCTAAAATTTTAGGCTCTATTACGGATGTCCATAAACGACCACCAATATTATTTTGCAAACGCTTTAAACGGTAAATACTGTTATCGAAAATTTTTACACTGGCACCCATGGCAAGAGCTGTTCGTGCTGCATATTCGCCTACAATACCGGCACCTAAAATGATAACTTTTGTTGGTGGTATACCGCTGATGCCGCCAACCAATACTCCTTTGCCATTGTTGGCATTGCTTAAATACTGCCCGGCAATGAGCATAACGGCTGAGCCGGCAATTTCGCTCATGCTCCTTACAATAGGGTTGTGGCCACTATCGTCTTTTAGGTTTTCGAAACTGAGGGCGGTTATTTTTTTAGCCATCATCTTCAACAGGATTTCTCTTTTCATTTCTGCCAGGTGAATGGGTGAAATGATGTACTGGTTAATTTTGAGCAGCTCACAATCTGCCATGCTTACCGGTGCACTTTTTACAATAATATCGCACTCATAAACCTGTTGTTTATCGTATAAAATTTTTGCGCCCGCTTCGCTGTAATCATTGTCAGTATAATTTGCCCCGATGCCGGCGTTGCTTTCTATATTTACTTCGTGCCCATTGGCAATTATTACACTTACCGCATCTGGTGTAAGGGCAATACGGTTTTCATTGAACGAATCTTCTTTTGGTATTCCTATGCACAATGCTTCTCTCTTTGGTTTTATATCAAGGGTTTCTTCGAGAGTTTCGTAAGTGAGCGAGGGTGACACAAAAGGTTTTGTAGTTGCCATAGGTTAGATTACTTTGATGAATGGTTGATTACAACATTTCAAATTTTATTTAGAATACAAAAATGAGCTTTTCGATTTTATAAAGTAAAACAATTTAAACAAAACTTTCAATTCAACTAATCAACGAATAACTAATCTTCTCTCATTATTACCTGCTATTTCTATGTATGCATGCATGGTGTTGTCCGGGAAAATGGAAGGGGCAATTTCAGGCCACTCAACCAGACATAAATTGCCGCTGTAAAAACAATCTTCCACCCCTACATCTATAGCTTCCTGTTCAGATTTAAGGCGGTACATATCTAAATGATAAATAGTTTTGCCTTCTGTAGTTGTGTATTCGTTTATAATTGAAAACGTTGGACTGCTAACGGCATTATGCACGCCAAGCTCATCGCAAACAGCATGCACAAAAGTAGTTTTACCTGCCCCCATTTCGCCATGGAGAGCTACAACATTGTAATTATTTATTGCACTTAAAAACGTAGCAGCTGCTGATTTTATTTGTGGAAGGGTAAAAAGTACATCCATGTTGCAAAGATAAATGGCATAATTAGTAATTGGTTAACGCAGAATGAAGATAATTTTGCAGTATGCAAACGACGGAATTAAAAGTAGAGGGAATGAGCTGCAGCAACTGCGCATTAAGTGTATCAAATTATCTAAAAAAAGAAGGCCTTCACGATGTGCAGGTAAACCCAATTACTGGTGCGGTAAGCTTTACATCTGAAGCTGATTCACCCATTATAAAACTGAGTGCAGGAATAAAAAAACTTGGCTATAACGTTGTTGACGAAACTGCAGGAGATGCGCAGAAAAAGCTAACATTATTATCAAACAACAAACAGCGATTTTTATTTACGCTGCCGTTTACGCTGGTGCTGATGCTGCACATGCTTCCAATGGGAACTTACACACATTGGCTGATGAACCCGTGGATACAAATTGTTTTGTGCCTTCCCGTTTTTATAACCGGTATGTATTTTTTTGGAAGAAGTGCCGTTAAAAGTATATTGCATGGTATGCCAAACATGAATGTACTGATAGCCGTTGGCGCACTTGCATCTTTTGTGTATAGCCTTATTGGTGCTGCATTGCAGCTTGGCGAACAATATTTATTTTTTGAAACTACTGCTTCTATCATTACGCTGGTATTTTTTGGGAATTATCTGGAAGAAGCTTCTATACAGTCAACACAAAAGGCGGTGCAAAGCTTAACTAACTCTCAAAAGGTAATGGCCAATATGATTGCTTTTGATGATGAACACAAAGAGCAGGTTTTTCCTGTGGAAAATATTTATTTAAAAACTGGAGACCTTGTATTAATAAAAAACGGTGAGCAGGTGCCTGCCGACTGTAAAATATTGTGGGGAGATTGTACCGTGAACGAAGCCATTATTACAGGAGAAAGTTTACCGTTACCCAAGACAAAAAAAGATTTTTTAATTGGAGGAAGCGTTATTGAAGATGGGCTTGTAAAAGCACAGGTTACAGCCTCAGGAAAAGACACAGTACTTTCAGGTATTGTAAAAATGGTGGAGCAGGCTCAGGCCGAAAAGCCACCAATGCAAAAACTTGCAGATAAAATAAGTGCCATATTTGTGCCCACCGTTTTAGTATTATCTGCACTTACTTTCTTGGTGAATTTTTTTGCATTTAATATATCGAGTGGTGATTCTTTGATGCGGGCAATTGCTGTTTTAGTAATATCATGCCCATGCGCTATGGGACTTGCAACACCCGCTGCTATTGCAGTTGGGCTTGGCAGGGCTGCAAAACTCGGAATACTTTTTAAAAATGCCAGTGCGCTGGAGTCTTTTAAAAAGATACAGCAGGTTGTGTTTGATAAAACCGGAACACTTACCACGGGAAAGTTTACCATAACTGATTTTACAAGCTCAATTAATGAAGCGGAGTTTAAAAGAATAGTTTTTTCACTTGAAAAATTTTCCAATCACCCAATAGCTAAAACAATTGTTACAGAGTGGAAAATGAACCAGCCAATAAGCTGGAAAAGCATTGAAGAAATAAAAGGAATTGGTATAAAAGCTACAGATGCAGGGGGCAATAATTTTGAAGCAGGATCTTTTAAATTATTAAAAGAAAACCAGGTGACTTTACAACAGCACAATATTTATGTATTTAAAAATGGAAGTGAAATTGGGTGGATAGATGTTCAGGATGAAATAAGGCATGAAGCAAAAGAAGTAATAGCATCTCTTCATAAAAAAAATATAAAGACTATTTTACTGAGTGGCGATTTAAAGCATAAATGTGATGTAATTGCAGCTACACTTGGTATTGATGAAGTATATGCCGAACAGACACCTACACAAAAAATGGAAAAAATTGCGGCATTAAATAATGCTGTACCAACTGCTATGGTGGGTGATGGAATCAACGATGCGCCGGCACTTGCAAAAGCCACGTTGGGCATTTCTTTAAGTGATGCATCTCATATTGCCATGCAAAGCTCAGATGTTATTTTAATGAACAGCGGTATTAAAAATTTGCCTCTTGCATTGGGCTTGGGAAAACACACTTACCTCACCATAAAGCAAAATTTATTCTGGGCTTTTATTTACAATATTGTTGCGCTGCCTATTGCTGCTTTTGGCTTGCTTACTCCAACACTTGCCGCACTGGCAATGGGTTTTAGCGATATTGTTTTGGCAGTAAATTCGGTGAGGTTGTTTGTAAAGAAGGTAGATTAAAATTTTTTAAAATTTAAGGTTTGGCAGTAATTTTAAATCCATTTTAAATTTTAAAACCTGAATGATTTAATTTTATAAAAAGAGTTAACACAACAGTTAAATGTCTCCCCAGGAAACCCTAAAAAAATATTACGGTTACGAAACTTTCAGGCCTTTACAGGAAGAAATCATTAATGCTGTATTAGCAAAAAAAGATACGCTTGCTGTATTACCTACCGGCGGTGGTAAATCTATATGCTTTCAAATTCCTGCATTGATGAATGAGGGTTTGTGTTTGGTGATTAGTCCGCTGATAGCACTCATAAAAGACCAGGTAGAGAATTTAAAAAAGAAAGGGATCGGTGTACTTTCCATATACTCGGGAATGTCATTTGTGGAGGTAAAGCAAACCTTACAGAATGCAGCATTTGGCAATTATAAATTTTTATACGTTTCTCCTGAGCGTTTAGAAACAAAATTGTTTTTAGAATATTTACCTGCATTAAAACCCTCGCTGATAGCTGTAGACGAAGCGCATTGTATATCCCAATGGGGATACGATTTTAGACCATCTTACATTCGCATTGCAAACCTTAGAGAAGAGCTGCCGGAGGTTCCAATCATTGCATTAACAGCATCAGCAACTATCAACGTACAAAATGACATTTGCAGCAACCTGCTTTTTCATAAAGAACACAACAGGTTTCAACAATCTTTTGCAAGACCTAATTTATCGTACAGTGTTTTTAAGCCGGCATCTAAAGAAACAAAATTGCTGGCGATTTTACAAAATGTAAAAGGTGCTGCAATTGTGTACTGCAAAAGCCGAAAACAAACAACTGTTGTAGCAGAACTGTTGCGCATGAATAATGTAGAAGCAGATTTTTATCATGCAGGTCTTCCCAGCGAAAAGCGTACAGCAAAACAAGATGCATGGATCATTAATAAAACAAGAACAATCGTATCTACCAATGCTTTTGGAATGGGCATAGATAAGCCTGATGTAAGAGTGGTAGTTCATTATGATGTGCCTGGTTGTCTGGAAAATTATTATCAGGAAGCCGGGCGTGCAGGTAGAGATGGAAAAAGAGCTTATGCAGTTTTGTTGCACAGCAGCAAAGAAACAGATGATCTCATTTATAAAATTGAAACCAAGTATCCATCGCTCGTGAAATTAAAAATGATTTACCTGGCATTGATGAATTACCTGCAGGTGGCGGCAGGAACAGGTGAAGGGTTAAGCTTTGATATGGACGTCGCAAGTTTTGCGCAGCATTTTAAATTAAACATTTTAGAAGCTACCTACGGCATTCAGGCACTGAGCCAAGAAGGACTAATAAGCTTTAGTGAAATGATGTTTAAGCAAAGTACAGTTGAATTTAAATCATCAAAAACGGATCTGGAAGAATTTGAAATACTGCATCCAAAACTTGAACAAATTATTAAAGGACTACTGAGATCGTACGAAGGTATTTTTGATTATCCCTGTATTATCTATGAAAAATTGCTTGCAGGATTTATTAAAATACCACATGGAGATATTGTAAAAGGCCTGGTGGAGTTACACCAAAAAGGCATAATAGATTATAAACCTACAAATGAAAAACCACAGATATTTCTATTAAAAAACAGAATGTACAATGATGATTTTTTTATAGATGTCGCAGCTATGACTTTAAGAAAAGCAGAAGCTACCAAAAGAACAAAAGCTATAAATAACTATGTAACCAATGCTGCTTTTTGTAGGAGTAAAATCATAGGAAATTATTTTGGCGAAAGAAGTGCTACAGACTGTGGCATTTGTGATAACTGTATAAATAACACAGAAGCAAAACTGAGTACTGAAGAGTTCAAAATTGTTTCTGATAAAATTATTGAATTGCTTAAAATAGAAAAGCTGACCTACAAACAGCTTATTTTAAAGTTAAAACCCCTGAGGCAAAGATCATTGTGGCAGGTAATAACCTTTTTGATTGCCGAAGAAATAATTGTAAATGAGGAAAAGGAGTTGCTATCATTAAAGTAAAAGACAGATTATATGTTATAAATTAAGTAAAGAACATAAAAAAGGGACCAAGATAGAAATCTAGTCCCGCTTTAAAATCCAATATCCTATGAAAAACCAAAGTGAAGATACGTGATTTCTACATATGGACAAACTTTTTTACATTTATTTTGTAGGAATTATACTACAAATCTTTTTGAGTGTGATATTATATATTTAAAAAGACATTTTATGCAAACTCCTTAAAATTTTATAAGCAAATTAAAACCAGCTTATTGTCGTTTTGCTTCGTCCACCCAAACCTAAAGAACCTAAAAACGCACGTACACTTCCATTACCCACAGTCCGTAACATACTTTTTACAATTGAATTATTTGCAATTTTTTCAAAAGCATTTAGCTCTTCTTTTACCTTTTTAGCAGACGCAGTATTTGATGCTGAAACATTTTTTGCAACTTCCTGAATTTATGCATTTAATAATTCATAAGCGCTTTCATTGTCAACATCAACATTGTATTTAGCTACAAGTTTATTTTTAGCATTTATTACTTCTACGTCCTACGGTGTAAGAATATCCATTCTGCTGCGTGGACTGCACAACATAGTGTGCGCAAGTGGTGTTGGTATACCTTTTTTATTTAGCAATGTAACAAGCGCTTCACCCTTTAAATGTGTAACCTGCGTTTATAGACTGTATAGACTCTTCTTTGGTTGGCATACGTAGTTTTTTTAAAGTTACTATCAAACATTAAAATATTTTGAGTTGGTACTAATTTTATGCAGGTATTTAAACCAGCATATTTCTATCTAAAAAATATAATTATATCAGGTTATCATTTTTATAAAATAAACATTTACAGTGCATTTTAGATAAATACAAAATATTAAAACATTGAAATACCAGGTTTAATAAACCCGAATAGGTTAACAAAAAATTAGGTGTTATATTAGCAGTATTGATTATCAATTAATTTTATTTGTAAATAAATTACAACGTTATGGAAGCTGTTAAACCTAAAATTTTATTATGTGAGGATGATACCAACCTTGGTATGGTTCTTAAAAATTATTTAGAATTAAACGATTACGAAGTTATTCTTGAAAGAGACGGAAGGCTTGGTCTTGCTGCATTTCAACGAGAAAAATTTGACATTTGTTTATTAGATGTAATGATGCCGAATATGGATGGCTTTACAGTTGCAGAAGAAATTAGAGATATTAATCCCGATGTTCCATTGTTTTTCTTAAGTGCCAAAACAATGAAAGATGATATTATACAAGGTTACAAACTTGGTGCAGATGATTATATAACAAAACCGTTTGACAGTGATGTGCTGCTACTTAAAATTAAAGCAATTCTTAAACGCAACGAAGAGTTGCACAAAGAAGAAGCTAATGCCGAGTTTGATTTGGGCAAATATCATTTTAATCCGAGGCTTAGAGAGTTGATAGTAAACGGTAAAACTCAAACACTTTCTCCAAAAGAAAATGAGTTGCTAAAAATGTTGAGCGAATATAAAAATGACCTTTTACCGAGAGAAGCTGCACTTAAAAAAATATGGGGAAGTGATACTTATTTTAATGGCAGAAGTATGGATGTGTACATTGCAAAACTCCGCAAGTATTTAAAAGAAGATCCAAAACTTGAAATTGTAAACATACATGGCAACGGGTTTAGATTAGTGGAACAGGAGTAAGATTTTAGACAAAAGATTAAAGACAAAAGATAGTAAAGGCTTCGATTATTTCGAAGCCTTTTCGTTTTTATAATTTTTGGGAGCATGGGCATTAATACTTTGACCAGCATTTGTATCCCGCTATGCACTGCAACCGCTCAAAGGCAGCGGCATTCGTTTCTATCGGGGCTATTGGGAGCAGAGGAATTTTTTTCGGCTTTTGTTTGAGTATTTTTATGAATATTTAGCTAGGCGAGAAGGATGGAGGGAATTAATAATATACAGGTAATTTAATGGAGTGTATACGGCCTGTTGGTAGCTCTACTACGTGGGCAGTTCCCAATAACTTCCCTATAAGTTCGCTGTAAGTTCTATATGCTTTTGCTGACATGACTTTACCAGTTGATGAAAAATTAATGATTTGTTGCGGGGGATGAAACTTAATTTGAGTAAACCTATTTTAGGACAAGACAGACAGTTTGATTGAAGCGAATAGGTTGTGTGTTAGGAACCAAGTCGAGGAAATTTTATGGAGTATTATTTTTAAAATTCACCATTTAGTTATAGATTTAATTTTAACTATGTTCGGTTATTCTCTAATATTTTAAAACATCTATTATTGGGTGTGATACTAGAATTCTTTAGGATTTATATTAAAACTTAAAAATGAAAAAAATACGCATTACTATGTTTTCTTTTAATGTTGTTATCAAATACATTGCTATGTCAAATAAATTATTCCTATAAATCTATTATTAAAATAACGCCAGAAGAAATTGACAGAACAGATAAAGATTGGATGACAATACAAAAAGTGACAGAGGACATTCCTTTGTATTTCAAAATAAAGGTTGACACAACAAAATTCACCGAAGATTTTAAAGGTTGGAAATTCTATGAGACAAAGATTAGATTTGGTTTGAAAGATAATTTTAAATCAATTTATTTTGAATTACCCTACACATTTCATGGAGCAAAAAAGCCTCATATTCGAACACATTTACTTGCTTTTACAAAAGGTAAATTTTTTATTTATGCATATGATTTAATAGATAAAGAAAAAATTAACCATATACTTTTCTCTTACGATCCGGAAAATGGAAAAATGGAGAGCCAAATTCTTTCCGATGACTACTATTTGGGGTTTTATCCAAGATATTATTTAGATAATGAAAATTGGAATGATAAAATAAGTAAAATGCTTGAAGAGATAGAAGTAAATTTTGGCGGTAAAGATTTTGAACAATTCGACTTAGAAAAAAATGGAGATAAAGTGTTTGCTCTTTTATCATGTAATAACGAAACTAAACAAAGATTTAAGTACATTATTTACAATAATAAAATTAAGACGGATAATAATTTACCTGCTAATAATGGATTTGTTTTGAATGACTATAGCAATCCTAAGTATGAAACATTATATGATGATTTAAAAAAAGAAATAAATTCTACAGATCCGCAGATAAGTTTCAATCAATTAAATTACGATTATAGCAGATTGCACGGACGAAAAGTAAAATCTGCAGAAGTATACTCTGATAAAGCCTTTGTTAAAAATATAGCTCAACTAAACCTCACCAAATCAAATGAACTATTAGTGTCTCCCTTTGACCCCGAAGGAAGAAAAATAAGTTCGTTGTTTATTAAATATTGCTACGACAAAACAAAAATTATTACTGATACAAAAACAGAAAATTTGCAGAAACTACTATAAAATTTGGGTTTGAAAATGAAGCTACCTATTTTGAACTACCTTATATACTATTTATAGAGTATGTGGATTTTACAAGAAATACCAACCAACAAGTGCCTCAATTACTGTACGCCAATAATAAATTTTACATATACACTCAAGATTTTACTAACAACCGCTTGAATTATAGTCTGATTACCTGCGATGAAAGTGGAAGTCTGAAAAAGATTTATTATTTGACAGTGAAAATATGTGCATGTACGGTTTCTTTAATAAAAGTAATAAGCATGGATTTATGCTGAACCATTATGAAAATGAAAAACATTTGATGCTGCAAACATTTTTAGAAAATGATTTTTGGAAAACTGAGATAAAATATAAAGTGCTGATAGACGAAAACTGGGCGGCGCATGCGCAGAATTATATTTCTAACCCTTATTTCTTACCTGCAAAAGCCGAACCATATCAAATTGTATATGAAAACACCGGTACAGGAAGAATATTGAAAACAGGTTATGAAAATTCGTGCATTGCTACAGATGACGATAAGTTGACATTATTAAAATATGAAAAATTAGAAGCTGAACGTGTTAAAGTTTTCAGGTCCACTGAAATTGAAAAAATAACACTAGGTGACCTAGAAAACCGAAAATTATCTTTTGACTTTCCGAAGATTGAGACATTGTACCAACCTTTAAAAAGAAGCAAGGTCTTAATTTCAAATATGCCTAAAATACATGATCAGGCAGGATTTGGCTCTTGTATGGTATATGCGTTGGGTGCTGTAATACAACAAAATATTTTTACTTACGAACAATACTATAATAACAACATTATTAATAAAAATAAAGTTCCAGATAAACTGGATATTAGTTATTTTGGCTTGAAAGTATTTACTCGTGGAAATAAAAGAAGTTATGATGATGAAGCAGATAGATTTGATTTTGAAAGAGGCTATGAAGCGGGTGATTACCGCTTAGGAGAAGATTATAATGACTTAAATATAGGTTATGACAAAAAAGGATTTTTTTATACAAATGAGTGTAATAATTTAGATTACATCCCCCTAAACATGCGTTATAAAAATAAATTCAATGAAGATTTATTAAAAAAGAATCCGAAGATAATGTAAGCTTTTTTCAAAATATTTACAATGACAACCATTTATTAGTTGCTAAAAAGGACATAAGTTATTTTGATCAGCTATCAGATGATCTATCTACTAAATTGGGTATACCATCTAATCAAATTTCACTTATAAAAGCTCTAAAAGAAGATGATTATAATAAATTTTTAAAGACTCTATTCTTCTCTTGCAATAACGGTAGATATAAATTCCCAAATTATTTGCATTTCAGTCAATCTAATATTTCTACATTATCTAAAACAGAACAAAAGCAAAGAATAATAGACATTTTGTTTGAAGGCAAACCAATTATATTCAGGCATTTCGCCCTACCAAATTCTAAGGGAAGGCATGATGCAGTTATTTGCGGATATAAAAAAGTAATAGACCCTGAGACAAAACAGTTTAAAGATGTTTTCAAAATCCAAAATTCATGGGGTGAATTATGGCAATACGCAAATCTTGACGGCTGGTTTGATGCAGATGTTATCATTCAAAGTTTGAGTCCAAATCGTAAGAGTTATAACCTTACTTACATTGATTCACATTTATCTAATGAAAATGCGGCTAGTTATGTTGAAAATTTTAAACTTGATAGGTTGAGTAATGATGTGAGATAAAATTGTACAACTCACAACCGCTTGGACTTTTAAGAATTAAACCTACTGATTTTTGATATTAATTCATCAGAACTATTTATACCTCACTTTTGAGGGATTGTGATTTTTTTTAAAAAATTTAATTGGCATTTGTATGTTAGACAGCATGCAGCTAATAAAATTCTCGACATTCCTTTATAATGTTGTCGCTTACTAAATTGACTAGTCGATATAAAATTACTCCACTCCGCTTCTGTAAAAGCTAATAAAAGATTTACTGATGAACGGCTGCGCTGCTTAGCCGGAAATCCTTTTGTGAGGAACAAACAAAAGACCTGCCTGCCGGCAGGCAGGTTGTAGGCGGGCAGCGGATTGATGATGAAGAATGATAAAATAATCACAGCCCCAAACAAGAAATTTACACAAACAACATTCCATCTCCCATTCCTGTTCTTGGTGTTCTTCCTAAATGTTTATAGGCTTTTTCTGTAGCTTCTCTGCCACGTGCAGTACGCATTATAAAACCTTCTTTAATTAAAAATGGTTCGTACACTTCTTCGAGCGTGCCGGGCTCTTCGCCTACTGCAGTGGCTATGGTTGTAATACCGACAGGGCCACCTTTAAATTTATCGATAATGGTACCTAAAATTCGGTTGTCCATTTCATCTAACCCATAAGCATCTACATTTAATGCATTTAATGCATGGTCTGTAATATTCATATCTATTACACCATTACCAAGTACCTGCGCAAAATCTCTTACACGGCGCAAAAGCCCATTTGCAATACGTGGTGTGCCCCGGCTTCGACCTGCAATTTCAGCGGCAGCATCACTGGTAATTTTTGTTTGCAAAATACCTGAGCTGCGCAATAAAATATTTTTTAATGTAGCGGCATCATAATATTCAAGCCGGCTTTTTATGCCAAAACGGGAAAGCAAAGGAGCCGTAAGCAATCCACTTCTTGTGGTGGCTCCGATAAGTGTAAATGGGTTTATATCAATCTGTATGCTTCGTGCTGCCGGGCCACTGTCAATCATAATATCGATCCGGTAATCTTCCATGGCGGCATATAAATATTCTTCTACCACATTACTTAGCCGATGGATTTCATCTATAAACAACACATCATTTGTTTCTAGATTGGTGAGGAGCCCAGCAAGGTCGCCGGGCTTTTCAATAACAGGCCCACTGGTTTCTTTTATGCTTACATTCAGTTCGTTTGCAACAATTCTGCTTAAAGTTGTTTTACCCAAACCCGGTGGGCCATGAAATAAAATATGATCCAATGCTTCACCACGAAGTTTTGCGGCTTTAATAAAAATACGCAGGTTTTCTATTGTTTGCGGTTGCCCTGCAAAATCTGCAATTTCACTTGGCCTGATATTATTTTCAAACTCTTTTTCTGCAGGAGTCTGCTTATTAGCATCGTTGTTTAAATTGGGATTGGCCATTTTGTAAAAATAGTGAATTATTAATCTTCGTAAAAAATCAACACGGAAGATTCAGAAATTATGAAACTTGTAAAAAATGTCATTACAGGTATTAATAAACTTAAACCTTTTAAACCTATATATTGCCATTAATAAAAGTAAGAAACTGCTTTGTAGGTTTGAGAAGATAAATTTGTAAAGCATGAAGAGAACCACCAGATATTGGATTTGCCAGATTACAGGTTGGGGCGGTTGGTTACTATTGCAGGTATTCGTAGCTTATCAGTTTGCACCGGAATCAATTCTTACACCTGAAATAAAAAGAAATCTTTTTTTCTTTTCTCTTTTTGTAGATTTTTTCTGTTTTATTGTTGTTACCCATGGATTAAGATTTGTTTTAAAAAAATTGAAGTGGTTAAGTTTTTCGCCTGAAAAAATCTTCGTCACTTTTGTAACAAGTATAAGTGTTACCGCAGTACTGTCGTTTTATGGCTCGCAGTTGTTAATCGAATTACCCGGCAACACTTTTGAAAAATACGAAATCAATGAGCGGAAAAACAAAGCAGCATTATTGGAAAAAGAAATGAATGTAGCCGGTACCAATTACTATCTGTATGAAAAAAATGGGGTACTGGATTCAACAAAATATGTTTCAGTATTAAAGATTAAAAAAGCCACCGGCTGGTTTAGAGATAAAAACAATAACTGGAAGTTTGAAGAACAACGTAAAGGAAGAAACTTTGGCGGAATGGTTTTTAATATTATTCTATTATCCATTTGGTTGCTTATTTATATTGTGTGGCATTATGTGGACAAAACTAGAAAAGACCAGTTGGATAAACTACGCCTTGAAGGAATGGTAAAATCGCTTGAACTAAAAACCATTAAATCTCAAATAAATCCTCATTTTATTTTTAATGCATTGAACAGTATCCGTGCATTGGTTGATGAAAACCCAAGAAGGGCAAGATCTGCCATTACAGAACTGAGCAATATTTTGCGCAGCAGCCTGAAGGCAGAAAAACAGGAGACCGTACCGCTAAAACAGGAACTTGATATAGTAAATGATTACCTGGCACTCGAGCAAATGCGCTTTGAGGAAAGGTTGAGGATAAAGCTTGATATAGATGAAGATACGCTCACACAGCCAATACCACCAATGATGTTACAGACACTTGTTGAAAATGCAATTAAACACGGTATAAGCAAAGATATTAATGGTGGTGTTATACAAATATGTTCTCACTTTGTTGACAACCACCATGAACTAACCGTAAAAAATACCGGTAAATTAAAAACAACTGAAATTATGGGTGCTGAGGGGTTTGGTATAAAAAGTACACAGGAGAGATTAAATTTACTGTATGATAAAAAAGCTCATTTCGAAATAAAAAATATAGAAAACAACATGGTAGAATCAAAAATAATAATGCCAGTTGCAGAAATTTTATAACATTCAAAACGATCTGATTATGTACAAAGCAATTATTATAGATGACGAAAGACTTGCAAGAAATGAATTAAAAAAACTGTTAGCTGATTTTGCTGAAATTGAAATTATTGGCGAAGCTGCAAATGCTAAAGAAGGGATAGAAAAAATCGAAAGTTTAATGCCCGATTTAATTTTTCTTGACATACAAATGCCGGGAAAAACAGGCTTTGATATGCTGCAGGAACTTGACAGGGCTCCGCATGTAATATTTACAACTGCATACGATGAATTTGCCCTCAAAGCATTTGAAGTAAATGCACTTGATTATTTAATGAAGCCCGTAGAGCCCAAGAGACTTGCAGATGCATTGCATAAATTACAACTGGCAGAGGAAAAAGAAATTTCCACTTCGCTTATTGGCTCAAATAAAGGTATTTTAAAAGAGCATGATCAGGTATTCGTAAAAGATGGTGAACGTTGTTGGTTTGTAAAACTCTCAGAAGTTAGACTTTTTGAAAGCGTTGGAAATTATGCCAAAGTGTTTTTTGGAACAAACAAACCACTTATTTTAAAATCGTTAAATGCACTTGAGGAAAGACTTGATGAAAAGATTTTTTTTAGAGCGAACAGAAAGCATATTATTAATTTACGGATGATAGAAAAGGTTGAAACTTTTTTTAACGGTGGGTTACTTATTGACTTAAAAGGTGGAGAAAAAATTGAGGTGAGCAGAAGACAGGCGGTAAGGTTTAAAGAGATGATGAGTTTGTAGAGGACCCCCTCAATCATCAAAGGAAGGATTTCAGGGTATATAAAATTGAATGTTATTTATTTTCACAAATATTCAAGCATAATATGAAACAATTATTTGCTCTATTTATTTTAATTTTTATTGGTGCAACTGCTTTTGCACAGGATGTAAATAAGATTATAAACTCAAAAGAAGTGCTTCGCATAGAAACTTTTCTTGCGGCCGATGATATGAGAGGCAGAAAACCGGGTACACCAGAAATTGATAAGGCCGCAGATTTTATTGCAAATGAATTTAAGAGAGCGGGATTAAAAAACTTGGATGGGCTAAAAGATTATAAACAAAGTTTTACAAATATTCGCAGTAAGTTTTTAAACGCAACAGCAATTATTGATGCAGATAAAATAGATGAAAATAATATCATTGGCATTACAACAGATTCTATCATAAAAATAAATGAAACCTCAGGTTACTAAAAGGTTATAATTGTTAATACCGATAATTTATTGCAACGTGCAGACGAAATAATAAATACAAAAAGCAATCAGCTGGTTTTGGTAAACCCTTTTTTTATAAATGATTTTAAAAAATTAAGGCGGTATAAAAGAGATGGTATAAAAACTGATTTTTCTGTTCTATTTGTCTTATCAAACAACACCGCTGATAAATATAACATTGAAATAAATAATAAAATTACTGCCATTAACTACAGTAATGTGGTGGCGGTATTACCAGGCAAAAGCAGAAAAAATGAAATAGTGGTTTTTTCAGGGCATTACGATCATTTAGGAGTTGGCAAACCCAATGCAGCAGGAGATTCTATTTACAACGGCGCTAATGATGATGCATCAGGAACCACAGCAGTTGTTATGCTGGCTGACTATTTTGCAAAACTAAAAAACAATGAACGTACACTTATGTTTGTTGCATTTACTGCTGAAGAAACAGGCGGCTATGGTTCACAATATTTTTCTAAACAACTGAATGCAGATAAGGTTGTTGCGATGTTTAATTTAGAGATGATTGGCACCGAAAGCAAGTGGGGTAAAAACAGTGCTTACATAACCGGTTATAAAAAATCTGACTTTGGAAAAATTCTGCAAAGCAATTTATCAGGTTCGGCTTTTCGCTTTGAGCCAGACCCTTATCCAAAAGAAAATTTATTTTACAGAAGCGATAATGCTACACTTGCAGCACTTGGTGTACCTGCGCACACCATATCTACTTCAAAAATGGATAATGAGCCCACTTACCACAAACAGACAGACGATATTGCGTCGATAGATATAAATAATATGACGGAAATAATAAAAGCAATTGCACTTAGCAGTAAGACAATTATCAGCGGCAAAGACACGCCGAACAGAGTGGAGAAAAAATAAATTTGTTTTAAGAAACATTTACAGGCACACTGTGAATGGCAGAAGCAATCTCTTTTATAAGACTTCCATCTTTTTCAATAGCGTTACCAACAACAATTACATCTGCACCGGCTTTGCAGTTTAGGTAGGCTTTTTCAGCGGTTGTAATGCCACCACCTACAATCAGCGGAACTTCTATGCAGGCGGCAACTTTTTCTATCATCGTTCCTGAAATGGCTTTTTTTGCACCACTGCCCGCATCCATGTAAATAAGTTTCATGCCCAGCATTTCTCCCGCCATTGCTGTACACATCGCTATTTCATTTTTATCTGCCGGCAAAGGCGATGCATTACTGATGTAGGAAACTGTTGTTGGAGCACCGCCATCTATTACCATATAACCAGTTGACATAATTTCCAACCCACTTTTTTTTACGAAAGGTGCAGATACTACATGCTGACCAATAAGCAATTCAGGATTACGACCGCTTATCAAACTTAGATACAACAAGGCATCTGCATATTTGCTTACTTGAGATGGGCTACCGGGGAAAAGTATTACCGGGATGTTACAACTTTTTTTAATGAGCTGCACGCATTCGTCTAAATAACTGGAAATAACCAAACTGCCACCTACTAGAAAATAATCAACTTCAGCATCAAGCGAAAGCTGAATCAAATCTTCTACACTATTATCGTTCACTTTATCAGGATCTACAAGTACAGCAAAAGATTTTTTGCTTTGGCTTTTACGATCTGTAAGAGACTGATAAATATTATTCAGCATAAAACGGTTTAGGTTTGGTACAAAAATGCTTGTTTTTTTCTTATTATGGAAATATTAACCACACAAATAATACCATCCGGTTGATTAACTATCATTTATAAGTAAATTTGAAAGCCATGTTAACAGATATTATTTACGAAATAAAATATAAAACAGCCCGAAGCGGAGGTAAAGGCGGGCAAAATGTAAACAAGGTTGAAACCATGGTGGAAGGATATTGGCATATTGATAGTTCAACAAGTGTAACGGCTGAGGAAAAAATATTGATAACAGAAAAACTTTCAAATAAAATAAACAGTGAAGGTTTTTTGCTTGTAAAAAGCCAGACGGCAAGAACACAACTTGCTAATAAAGCTGACGTACAAAAGAAAATGATTGCCTTTATTTCCAAATCGTTACTCGTTCAAAAACCTAGAAAAGCTACAAAAATACCAAGGGTTGTTGTAAGAAAAAGACTGGAAAGTAAAAAGAGAAATGCTGAAATAAAACTGGGAAGAAAAAAACTTACTGGTAATGAGTAAATTGTTTTTTCTTTTATTGGGTATGGTTATTCAAAGTTGTTGCATAGCACAAAAAAGGCAGCTTAGCATGCCAATTGTTTTTGAAAATATTTATAAAGAAGAAAAAAATATTTTAAATAAAAATCTTGTTAACGCTTTTGCTGAAAACTACAGCATTACAAAATTTAAATATTATATAAGTAATATTAAATTTGTAACTGATAATAAAATAAAAAATACCGCTGAAGTTTATTTAGTTGACGCTTCAAAAAAGAATATTATTTCAATAATAGTTCCATCAAAAAAAATAACCGGAATTTCTTTTTTATTAGGTGTAGATAGTATTTTGAATTGCAGCGGTGCGCAAAGCGGCGCTTTAGATCCATTAAACGATATGTTCTGGACATGGAACAACGGTTATATATTTTTTAAGGTTGAAGGAAATTCTGCAACTTCAAAAGCAGATCTGCATAGAATTGAACATCATATTGGTGGGTTTAAGGGAAGCAATAAAACCATGAGAGAAATTTATTTACCAATAAACAGCAAGGTTTTATTAAAAAGAAAAAAGCTAGTTATACAGCTTGATATTGATAAATACTGGAACGGTATAAATAAATTAAAAATAGCAGAAATGCCTGTAATAGCAATACCTGGGGCATCTGCAAAATATGCAGCAAATAATTTTACAGGAATGTTTTCAATTAAAAACAACAAATAAAATAAGGGTTGAAAATTAAAATAATTATATATTTTTCTTTTTTTATTACGGCTGCACTTTTCCTGATCAGCGCGGGCAAAAAAAACTTTATTCCTACGCCAATTAAATTTGTAGTTCCTAAAGGGTTTCCATCTGTGGCAACAAATATTTTTTTAAAAAATAAACTTACAGAAGAGGGTTTTGAATTAGGCAAAAAAATGTTTTATGACGCAAGGCTAAGTAAAGACGGCGAAATAAGTTGTGGCAGTTGTCACCAACAGTTTGCCTCATTTACAACCTACGATCATGATTTAAGCCATGGGGTAAACAACAGTTTTAGCAACAGAAATGCACCTGCACTTATAAACCTTGCGTGGATGAAGGAGTGGCATTGGGATGGTGGTATTAATCATCTAGAAATGCAGCCGCTTTCACCGCTAAGTGCTGCCAACGAAATGGGTGAGAAACTGGACACCGTTATTTTAAAATTAAAAGCTGATACTGCCTATGTAAGAATGTACAAGGCTGCATTTGGAGATGCTACGGTTACAACAGAGCGAATGCTTAAAGCTTTTGCACAGTTTACGGGCAGCCTTGTAAGTGCAGACAGTAAATATGATAAAGTTAAAAGAGGAGAAGCCACTTTTATTTTACCTGAACAGAAAGGATACGAAATTTTTAAAGCCAACTGCAACGGCTGTCACAGAGAACCTTTGTTTACAGATAACAGTTTTAGAAACAATGGAATTGCATTAAACCGTTTCAATGATGTAGGCAGGCAAACCATCACTCAGGATAAAAAAGATTCTTTAAAATTTAAAGTACCTACACTTCGCAACGTTGCTTTAACGTTACCATACATGCATGACGGTCAAATAAACAGTTTAGAAAATGTAATAAATCATTACACAGGTTTAGATACAAATCTTATAAACCTTGACCCCTTACTGGCACAAAAAATAACCCTTACAGATAAAGAAAAAAAACAACTTGTACTTTTTTTATACACCTTAACCGATACAAGTTTTACAAAAAATAAAAGATTCGCACCCTAATACAATACATTACAAATTGTAAATTTTCAATTACTTACTTTTGAAAAAATAATAATCTTTTGAACAGCATAAAAAAATTGGCGGGAGAAACGATATGGTATGGCGGCAGTACCATTGCTGCAAAACTCATCAATTATTTACTTACACCATTTCTTACATATACACTTACCAACAAAAGCGATTATGGTAAAATCGGGCTTATTTATTCCCTTATTCCCATATTTAATATCATTTTTACCTATGGTTTTGAAACAGCCTATTTTCGCTTTTCAGGCAAAAATGAAGGAAGTACAAAACTGTACAGCACAGCATTTTTATCGTTGTTTATTTCAACGATTATTTTTACAGGAATTTTATGGTTAAATAAAACATCGTTGGGTGCAGTGATAGGTTTGGAAAAGTTTCCTACCATTATTAAACTAATGATACTGGTTATTGCAACAGACACCTTATCAGCCATTCCCTTTGCAAGGCTAAGGCAGGAAGGACGACCTAAAAAATTTGCTGCCGCAAAGATTTTAGGGGTGCTTATAAATATTTTACTAACATGGTTTTTTATAGGCTATTGTCCGGCACATTATACTGCAAACCCCACAGGCTGGTTAAGCAAGGTTTACGATCCTGCCATTAACCCAATTACGTATGTTGTATTTGCAAACCTTGCACAATCCGTCATTACGCTTATTTTTCTGTCTAAAGAAATCTTACAAATCCGTTTTAGTTTTGACAGTGCTTTGTGGAAACATATGATGATTTATGCATTGCCATTGGTACTTGTAGGGATGGGCGGAATGATTAATGAAACGATGGACCGATTGATGCTTAACTGGTGGCTGCCGGGGTCAAAAATTTTTAGAGAAGAACAGGTGGGCGTTTATAATGCCTGTTACAAATTATCAATTCTTATTACGCTTTTTATACAGGCTTTTAAAATGAGCGCCGAGCCATTCTTTTTTAAACAGGCGGAAGGCACAAATCCACAAATAATTTACGCCAGGGTAATGAAATTTTTTGTGGTGATAATTTCCGTTATGTTTCTGGCGGTAAGTTTATTTATACCATTATGGAAATATTTTATAGGACCAAAATATTGGGAAGGACTTTCAGTAGTTCCTATATTATTACTGGCAAACGTTTTTCTCGGAATATATTACAACCTAAGTATTTGGTACAAACTAAGTAATAAAACCATTTATGGTGCATGGGTTACATTAATTGGTACGACCCTCACGATCGTTATTAATTATATTTTTATTCCCAAATATGGGTTTACTGCATGCGCCTGGGCTACTTTAATTTGTTACGGCAGTATGATGGTTATTTCGTTTATTTGGGGACAGAAATATTACAGAATTCCGTATGCATGGAAAAAACTTTTAGCATACATTATTATTGTAGTTACCATATTTTTTATACACAAAGGAGTTACCCATTTATATGATAATAAATTCTTCAGTTTAGGTATTGCAACCGTTTTACTTTTTATATATTGTCGTTTTCTTACACTCGTGGAATACAAAGAATTTAGTAAGCTGCCGTATATCGGAAAATACTTTGCACAGAAGAAATTAATTACGGGTGCGTAAAATTCTTTTATACATTTTACGGCGTTCACTGTTGTGGATTGCTTATCCTTGGTCATCTGCACCACAAAAAACGATTGTTTTTAAATCACTGTCAGGTTTGTTTACTACTGCTGAAGATGATATCGACCAAAAAGTAAAACTTATAGAAGCAGTTGCAATTGATGCAAATTTTATTATTTACGTCAGACAAATTAAATGGTATAAAGAAACTAAAGCGATTTGCAGCAAATACCGGAAGAAAAAATATTGGAAGATTTATTGATTGATCTTTAATTCAGTTTAAATATTTTAGCATTACCGCATACAAAACTTTTTCTTCAGGCTTTGTAAACAACACTTCATTTGTCGTATTCAAATAATGTATTTTAAAAGCACTTATTGCATTTTGCAGATTCTTTACATCATACCCAATTATTTTTAATGCATATTTTACATTAAAATCTACAGGTACAGTTACAGCTATTGTATCATTATACCAAAGTCCAAAACCTTTTTCAGATAATGCTTCCCAGGGAAAAAGAATTCCCGGATCTATCTTTCGAGCAGGTGCCACATCACTATGCCCTATAAAGTTTTCTGCAGGAATATTATATTCTTTTTTTACAAAAGATAAAACACCCAATAGTGCATTTATCTGTGCGTTAGAAAAACTGTCAACACCATTGTTATCAATTTCAATACCGACAGAATTGGAATTTACGTCAGTATTATTTCCCCATTTGCTAATCCCTGCATGCCATGCCCTTAAATAATCATTCAGCATATGGTGCACTGTTCCATCTTTACAAATTACATAATGTGCACTTACCTGTGTTGCAGGCTTAGTAAAGGTTTGCAGCGTTTGCTCACAACTGTTTTGTGCTGTATAATGTATTACAACAATGTTGGGTTTTCTAATACCGAAATTGGTAGTATAGGCTGTATAAAGTGGTTTTTTTACAGAGTCTGCGGTAATTAAATTTACAGGAACTCCCGTTATTTTTTTGGCAAATAACTTTGATTGTTTTGCATAAACTTTATTTGTGTTACCATACGGTTTTGGACTGCAGGAATAAAATACAGTTATAATAATTATGAAACAGATCCCGAATAACTTCATACTAATAGAATTTATTTACAGATCACATGATTGAATACATGTTTCTCTTCAAAATTTAATGCATGCGAATATTTAAATATTGCCGTATCTTTTTTCATCTCAATATCACCATAACCTTCTGCAAAAGAATTCTTCTCTATTTTAAAAACCATTTGCCTTACAGAAGTTTTGCCCTCAGATTGAAAAGTGTAATAACCTTCTGCACGGTTATTAGTTTTGGTCAAAACAACAGTGCCTTTGTTACTGTCCTTTCCTTTTCTTTTATACATAAGTGTTCCTGTTAAAAAATCATTGTTTTGCATAATTTTCATCAAAGCTGTATCACCGGAAATAGTCATTTCGTAACAGCCATTTAAAGAATGAGGCACTGAAACTTTTAATATTGTTTCAGGCTTAGATTCAATTTTTTTATTAAGTGGTTCTTTACAGGATAAAAAAAGGAAGACCGTTAAAACAAATAGTGAACATATTTTCATGCTTAAAATTTTTAGAAGACTGTAATAAAATTATACTAATTACGGCACATGGTTTGAACATTAATTCTAAAATAAACCTTTATGAATATTACAGATGAAAATGACATTGATTCTTTTGTAACACCTGCAGAAAAAGCGATGCTAGATGAAGCAATGCATACCGATCCGCTATCACAAGATGAAATAAATTTAAAACATTCTAGTCTGGATAATACAGATGAAGACGGTGATACTTTAAATGAAATGTCTGTACCTGATGATGTAACCGGCGAAGAACTTGATATACCAGGCGCAGAAGATGATGATGAGGATGAAATTATTGGTGAGGAAGATGAGGAAAACAATAGTTACAGCCAGGCGGATACAGAATAAAAAGAAAAAGGTTCAACGATTATTGAACCTTTTCTTTTAAAATATTTTACCCCATTGATGTTGATCCTCTCTTAAATGATCCGTCAGTAAGATGCTGTCCTTCTGCAAATTCTTCAACCATTTTTTTATTAAAAGCAGGCAAATCATCAGGGCTTCTGCTTGTTATTAAACCATTGTCAGAAACCACTTCCTTATCTTCCCAAATTACACCTGCATTTTTTAAATCAGTTTTTAAAGATGGGTAAGAGGTCATATTTCTTTCTGCAAGCATTCCGGTTTCAATTAATAATTGTGGTGCATGGCAGATAGCGGCTATAGGTTTGCCCGTCTCTAAAAAATGTTGGGCAAAATCCACGTAGGCTTTTTCAGTTCTCATTTTATCAGGGTTCATTACACCACCAGGTAACATGAGTGCATCATAATCTTCAGGATTTGAATTACTAAGGCTTACATCAGCATTGATTTCAATCCCCCAATGGTCATGATCCCATCCTTTTACAACATCCTGTTGCGATATTATATGAACTGTTGCACCGGCTTCCTCCAATGCTGATTTGGGAGATGTTAGTTCTATTTGTTCGAATCCATTATCTGTAAGAATTGCTATTTTTTTATTTTCCAAAACATTCATAAAATAAGTATTTAATTAAATTTTAAATGACCAAAATCTGTTTCAGATATAATGTAAATGCTTATACAATGATGTTTTATTATATACATAAAATGTTATGAGACTATTACACAAAGTTTTCCCACTCTCTTAATAACGATATATCTTTATAATTATAAATGTTACACCTATGATAAATACATTAGGCTTCTTCGACGGCATTTTTAAAAATTCGGTAGAAAACTCAATTCTAATATTAAATACAAAAGGGGAAATTCTAGATATAAATAAAGGGTTTATAAATGCCTTCGGTTATAAAAAAAGGGATTTGTTAGGTAAAAGTTTTGAAATACTTTTTACTGATATTGACAGGAAAGCAGACAAGCCTGGCCTGGAAATAAGAACTGTATTAAAAAAAGGGAATAAGAGCGATAATAATTATTTACTGAATAAAGAAGGTCTTCCAATTTGGGTTTTAGGAGAAGCTCTCTTTGCAAAAAATGAAGCAGGAGAAAAATATATTATCAAAATAATTCAAAATATAAATACACAGAAAAAGCTGGAAGGTTTTCTGATAGAGAGTGATGAATTTATTCATACTATTTTTGATTCGGTAAAAGATACAGCATTTGTAATCTTAAATACTGAACTAAGAATAATGAGAACTAATAGTGTGTTTTTAAAAATATTTAATCTTACAAAAGCAGAAACTGAAGAAGTTAAACTTTCAAAAGTTGATAACAGTTTTTGGAAGAGCCTGGAAATAAAAAAAGAGATAATTAATGTACTTGTCACACGTGCTGTAATGAAAAATGTTTCCTATAATTATACTAACGCGGCTGGTAAAACTAAGGAATTATTTATCTCTTCTAAACTAATGGAAAATGTACAATCCGGGAAAACAATTCTGCTCGCAATAACCGTAAAATAATTTTTTTTGGCTTATATTTTGCACCCTGAAAAATATAAAAAGTATGCCTGAAGGTCCTTCGCTGATTATTGTAAAAGAAAATATCTCCTTATTTATTGGCAGTAAAATAATTGCAGCCACCGGTTATGCAAAAATTGATTACAGCTTGCTGAAACAAAAGAAAATTAAGTCAATTGAAACCTGGGGCAAACATTTATTCATTTGTTTGAAAGATATAAATATTGAAATTCATTTGAGGATGTTTGGGAGTTTTTTAATTAACGAACGAAAGCCAAACATAAATGCGAAAATAAGTCTGCAGTTTGCCAAAGAGGAATTGAACTTTTATGTGATAAATTTAAAGCTAATAAAAGACATTTCTATTTATGATAAGGAGGCTTATGTGATGAATGAGGAATGGAGTGCAGCTAAAGCGATTAAAAAATTAAAAGAAATTCCAGATACCAAAATATGCGATGCACGTTTAGACCAGCAAATATTTTCCGGAGTTGGCAATATTATAAAAATGAAGTTTTGTGGCGGGTAAAGTTGCACCCTGAAACCACCATCAAAAATATTACCGCTTCCAAACTTAAAACTCTTATGAAGGAAGTAGTGGATTATTCCTTTGAATTTTTACAATATAAAAAAGAAGGAACACTTTCTAAACACCGGAAAGTTTACAACCAAAAAATTTGTAGCCGCTGTGAGCATAAAATTATAAAACTGTACATAGGTCAGGGTAAAAGGGCTACATATATCTGCGAAAATTGCCAAAGATTAAAAAAGTAATTTTTTTTATTAAAATGTTTTGGCTTACTCTTTGATCCGATTTCATAAACATTTTTATGGCAATGACAAAAAAAGCTGCTCCTAAAAAAGCGGGAACAAAGAAAGCAGCAACATCAAAAAAAGCAGATCCTTGCTGGGAGGGATATGAAAAAGTAGGAAACAAAAACAAAGCAGGAAAATCGGTGCCTAATTGTGTGCCTGAAAAATAAATCAGTCTAAAGTTGAGTAAAGATAAATGGATGAGCATAGCCCCAATGGGGCAGTTATAGCTCATGCGCATTTGCATTTTAAATTATAAAAATTACTTGCGTGCATGGCTACTACACGCGCCCGACTGAACGTCGTTCGGGCGGGAACAGCAGGAAACATATGTTGATAAATGTTTCTGCTGCCCATGCTCCTAAAAAAATAATATAAGCAATTACATATTTCTTCTGTATTGCCCACCAACGCTGTACAAAGCATTTGTAATTTCGCCGAGTGAACAATGCTTTACTGTCTCCATTAATTCTTCAAATAAGTTTCCGTTGGCAATAGCAACTTCCTGTAACTTCAACAAGATGGCTGCGCTCTTTTCAATATGCCTTTCTTTAAAAGCATCAAGCATGGTAATTTGTAATTCCTTTTCTTCGGTAGTTGACCGTATCACTTCTACAGGCAAAACTGTTGGCGAACCGTTTTTATTTAGAAAAGTATTAACACCTACAATCGGAAGTTCGCCTGTGTGTTTAAGTGTTTCGTAATACAAACTTTCTTCCTGAATTTTATTGCGCTGGTACATTCTTTCCATTGCACCGAGCACGCCGCCACGTTCTGTAATTCTTTCAAACTCCGCCAGCACAGCCTGTTCTACAAGGTCAGTCATTTCTTCAACTAAGAAAGATCCCTGGTTTGGATTTTCATTTTTTGCCGTACCCAACTCCCGGTTTATAATTAATTGAATGGCCATTGCACGACGAACACTTTCTTCTGTTGGCGTTGTAATTGCCTCATCGTATGCATTTGTATGCAGCGAATTACAGTTGTCGTAAATGGCATACAAAGCCTGCAATGTTGTGCGGATATCATTGAAGTCAATTTCCTGCGCATGCAAACTTCTGCCGCTTGTTTGTATATGATATTTTAATTTTTGGCTGCGGTCATTTCCTTTATATTTAAACTTCATTGCTTTGGCCCAAATGCGGCGGGCAACTCTTCCAATCACCGCATATTCAGGATCCATACCATTGCTGAAAAAGAAAGAAAGATTTGGCGCAAAATCATCAATTTTCATTCCACGGCTTAAATAATATTCTACAAAAGTAAAGCCGTTGCTTAAAGTAAAAGCAAGCTGTGTTATAGGATTGGCCCCGGCTTCAGCAATATGATAACCGCTGATGCTTACACTGTAAAAATTTTGAATCTTATTTGAAATAAAATATTCCTGCACATCGCCCATTAATTTTAACGCAAACTCTGTAGAAAAAATACAGGTATTTTGTGCCTGGTCTTCTTTTAAAATATCTGCCTGTACCGTACCACGAACAGATGACAATGCTTTTGCTTTTATGCTTGCATAAACATCAGCAGGCAAAACATCAGATCCACTCAAACCAAGCAAGCGCAAACCAAGGCCATCGTTGCCTTCAGGTAATATACCTGCAAAATTTCCTAACGCAGGTGTTACTGCTTGTCCATTGGACCCAATATATTTTGGTAAATTTTCAATATTGAATTTTGCCTCAATAATTTTATTTACTTCTTCTCTTAAATTATTTTCAATGATGTATTTTTCACACATCTGATCAATTGCGGCATTCATAAAAAATGCAAGCAGCATTGGCGCAGGTCCATTAATCGTCATGCTCACCGAAGTTTTTGGATCGCACAAATCAAAACCACTATACAGTTTTTTCGCATCATCAACCGTTGCAATACTTACACCGCTGTTTCCAACTTTTCCATAAATATCCGGACGGTGCGCAGGATCTTCACCATACAAAGTAACACTGTCAAACGCAGTGCTCAGCCGCTTTGCGGGCTGCCCAACGCTTACATAATGAAAACGCCTGTTCGTTCTTTCAGGACCGCCTTCACCTGCAAACATTCTTGTAGGATCTTCCCCATCTCTCTTTAAAGGAAACACACCTGCAGTAAAAGGAAATTCTCCGGGCACATTTTCCTGCAACTGCCATGTAAGAATATCGCCCCAGTCTTTGTATTTTGGTAGAATAACTTTTGCAATTTTAGTACCTGATAAACTGGAAAAAGTAAGCGGTTGTTTTATTATTTTATCTCTTACTTTAAATTCGTAAAAATCCTGCTTGTAACTCTCCAAAACTGTACTCCAATTATCAAGTAATTTTTTATTGGATGGCGTTAGGTTTTCTTCAATATTATTTTTTATTTTAGCTAACTCTTCAATGGTATTGGCAGTTGTAACGGATTTTAGTACGCCTTCTATCTGGTACAATTGTGTGGCCAGTGCACTTTGCTCTTTCACCCACAAATCATACTCAGCAATGGTTTCAGAAATTTCTGCCAGATACCGAACTCTTTTTGGTGGAATAATTGAACCGTCCATACCGCCACTTTTTGCAAAAGCTTCATGAGAACCAAAATCATTACCAGTTTTAGCAGCTATAACTTTTATCAGTTTATCAAATAAATTATTTACACCTGCATCGTTAAATTGTGCAGCAATGGTACCTACTACAGGGAGTTCTTCATCTTTTGCATCCCATAGTCCGTAATTGCGTTTGTATTGTTTGCGTACATCGTGCAATGCATCCAGAGCACCGGCTTTGTCAAATTTATTAAGGCAAATAATATCTGCATAATCCAGCATATTAATTTTTTCCAGCTGCGATGGTGCGCCATACTCCGGCGTCATCACATACAGGCTTACATCACAATGTTCGAGTATAGAAGCATCACTCTGACCAACACCTGCACTTTCTAAAATTATTAAATCGAAGCCTGCCTCTTTACAAATTTCCAAAGCCTCGGCTACGTATTGGCTTAACGCTTTATCACTCTCCCTTGTAGCAAGACTGCGCATGTATGCACGGGGCGATGAAATAGAATTCATTCTTATTCTATCTCCAAGCAAAGCGCCACCGGTTTTCTTTTTGCTGGGATCAACAGAAATTACCGCAATGGTTTTGTCTGTATAGTTGTTTAGAAACCGGCGGACTATTTCATCAGTAACAGAAGATTTTCCTGCACCGCCTGTACCGGTGATGCCGAGGACGGGAGAAGCAACATCACCCCTGCCCCCCGGAAGGGGATTCTGGTCACTAATACTTTGAGATCCTTTTATATTTTCAAAGGATAGCGATTCTCCATTTTCAGCGGCAGTAATTTTTCTTGCTATGCTTATAATATCTTTCCATTCATCCAGGGCATATTTACCACCATTACCGTTTTGTTTTTGTTTTGGAATATCCTCTTGAAGAACAGCCTTGCTTTTATCAATCACATCCTGTATCATTCCTTCCAAACCCATTCTGCGTCCATCATCGGGGCTGTAAATTCTTGTAATTCCGTAGTTATGTAATTCTTCAATTTCGGATGGTAAAATAGTACCACCGCCGCCGCCAAATATTTTTATATGACCGCATCCATTTTCTACCAACAGATCTTTCATGTATTTAAAAAACTCCACATGGCCACCCTGGTAACTGGTTATTGCAATACCCTGTACATCTTCTTCAATAGCACATTCTACTATATCTGCTACGCTTCTGTTGTGACCAAGGTGTATAATTTCTGCGCCTTTGCTTTGCAAAATTCTGCGCATTATATTAATTGCTGCATCATGTCCATCAAACAATGCTGCGGCAGTTACAAGTCTTACTTTCGTTTCTATCGGTTGGTTCATTTCAATAATCTTTTTTCTAAATGTAATTTTAAATCATTCTAAAAGTAAGTGCTGCAAAATCTTCTATACTTAAAACTTCTGCACGTTTGTTAAATAATTCATCCTGTAATTCATCCTGCGTAAACAATGATTTTACAGCATTGCGCAATGTTTTGCGCCGTTGCTGAAAAGCTGTTTTAACCAGTACCTTGTAAGATCTTTCCGATTTTACAACCAATGGTTCTAATTTTCTTATAAGCCTTATTACACAACTCATTACTTTGGGCGGAGGATTAAAACTTTCAGGCAGTACATCAAACAAGTATTCAATATCGTAAAAAGGCTGTATAAGTGCACTTGTAACTCCGTATATTTTATTGCCGGGTTTGGAAGCAATTCTTTGGGCAACTTCTTTTTGAAACATGCCTATTACAACAGGAACTTGATCTTTCCAATCAAGTATTTTAAACAAAATTTCTGTCGATATATTGTATGGGAAATTACCGATGATGGTAAATTTTCCTTCGAATGGTTTTTCAATCTGCAAAAAATCCTGATGAATAATTTTATCGTTTAGGACGGGATATTTTTGTTTTAGTAGAGGCACTTTTTCATCATCAAGTTCAACAGCCTTAAAATTTATGTTTTCAATTTTTATTAATTCTTTTGTAAGAGCGCCACCACCGGGCCCTACTTCTAATAAATTTATGAATGAATTTTCCCTCAAAGCATCAACAATTTTCTTTATTACAAGGTCATCCTTTAAAAAGTGTTGCCCAAGCGATTTCTTCAACTTATACATGCCGCAAAAATACAATAAAAAAGCCCCTAAAATTTAAATGAACAAGCTTTTAAAATGAACAAATTTGAAATTTAAACAATGATTTTGTAAAAGCTTTGCCTATTGGAAGTAAAAAGAAATATAAACAAAAAATACGCATAATTTTGTAAGAATATTTACTTTATACCATGAGCATTGCAGAACATAAACCGATTATAGGCATTAGTTGTGGAGACATAAATGGAATTGGTCCAGAGATTATTGTGAAAACTTTGAGTGACAGCCGGATGCTTGATATATGTACACCCGTTATTTTTGGCAATAATAAAGTTTTAAATTTCTACAGGAAAACACTTCCTGAAAACAACATTACTTTTAATATTGCGAAAGATTCGACCCATATAAATACCAAACAGGTTAATGTTTATAATTGTTGGGAAGATGATGTTGCTATTACTCCCGGAGCGCTTAGCGAGACAGGCGGAAAATATGCATTACTCAGCCTTACAACTGCAGCAGGTGCTTTAAAAGAAAACATGATTGACGGTCTTGTGACTGCACCTATTCATAAAAAGAACATTCAAAGCCATGAATTTAATTATACAGGGCATACACCTTATTTAAAAAATCTTTTTGGAGTAAAAGATGTGGCTATGATAATGGTGGCAGATAATATGAAAGTTGCATTGCTTACAGAGCATGTGGCTATTAAAGATGTTGCACAATTTATAACCAAAGAAAATATTTTAAGCAAGCTGAAGATCATAAACGATTCTCTTAAAAAAGATTTTGGAATAAATAAACCTAAAATTGCCGTACTTGGTTTAAACCCGCATACAGGCGATAATGGCCTTGTGGGGAAAGAAGAAATTGAGGTTATAAAACCGGCCTTAGAGGAAGCCAATAAAAAAGGTATTTTTTGCTTTGGACCTTACAGCGCTGATGGATTTTTTGCCAGAGGTAGCTATGAAAAATTTGATTGTGTTTTGGCTTTATATCATGACCAGGGATTAATTCCATTTAAATCACTTGCATTTGGTGAAGGCATTAATTATACCGCAGGTATTGAAGGTGTGCGTACATCGCCTGACCACGGGACTGCTTTTGATATTGCAGGAAAAGGTATAGCTGACGAAGCTTCGTTTAGGGAAGCCATCTTTAAATGTGTGGATATCGTGAATATGAAAAACGAAATCAGAGGTCAATATGCTAATCCGCTAAAAAAGAGAAGCGCTTTTGTTTTGAGAAATATTGTAGATGAAAAAATTGTTCTTGAGTAATATTTAAAATGTGCCTCAACAGTCTTAGGTTTTTAATCCATTACAATTTTTATAACAATCAAAGCCTATATACGGACGTAGATATCTGCAAATAATTTTATTTGAAAAGTGTATCCTCAACACCTTTATTTACAACATAATTACTAAAAGTAATTTCTGCTCTGCCTTTTTTACCTTTTAATTTATCTGTTGCGGGTAGCGCTACGCCATCATCAAAATCAAACGTTATTCCCTTAGGAAGTTTATAATCTTTTGCATTGAAGGAGAAAATAATTTTATCGGGCAAACCAAAGGAAGCATATTTACTATAAGTCATTTCCAGCTCATAGGTGCCATTGTCTTTTGTGGTAGTTTTCGCTTTTTTAATAAGGCTTGTGGCTTCATCAATATAAACTGTGCTTAATACCACATCACTGTTATCATCAGTAGGTAATAGTTTAGCAACCCTCACAATTTTACCGGCTACTTTATCGGTACCGGCATCTATAACCGTAAATTTATTTGTGCCAGTTAAATTGGTAAGATTGATGCTGACAGCACCTTTGGGTATAAATGAAATTCCTTTTTCGCTTTTTACTTTTAGCTTATTGGGCTTCTTAAAATAAACGCTCACATTGGCAATGGGTACTTTTAAAAAAGCTACATTGGTTTTCATGCGTCCCGTTGCCTTGTAATCGTTTACTGATTCTATGGTGGCTTTTGCTTTTGCAAGAAGTACATTTATATCTTGCTGCGCCGATGCTTTTATGCAGCAGAAAAGAAAAAGTGCTATTAAGATTTTTTTCATGATTATTATTATGATTTGTGAATTTTGCTTCATTAAAATCTGGATAAAAAAATTTTGCTTACAGATTTAAAAGAATTTTTACAGAAAAACCAATTCAGTAATGTTTAATATTTAGCTGAAGATGGAATATGATTTCTTTTTTCTTTTCCCCAAAAACAAAAAAACAACAAAACTCCATTTGCCACCGAAGCTGAACATTGCTGTTATTTTTGTTCGGCTAATAGTATTTTTTGTAAAAAATAATTATAAGTTGAATTTTAAGTGAGAATATCTTTTCGCTTAAAAAACCAAACTGCTCCTCCAAATAAAACGCCAATATGTGCTAAAAGAATTAACAGACTGTTTCTAATGGCAGGCCAGTTTTCCATGCTTCCCTTTATTGGTACATTGTCTGCATCTATTGCAATGTAAAAAAAACCTTTCCAGCCAACGAGGTACGATGTAAATAGCCATGGCCTTATATTTTTATCAATTATTGGAATATTTAAATTTGAAATAATGGTACAAACAATTACTATACAAACGGTGGCAACAATTGGCCCAATAGAATTTTCTGCAAATACTGATAAGAATAAAGCGAGGGCGGCAATTACTGTTAGTGCAACGGCGGCATAAGCAAAAGCTGCGAGGTAACGCCACATTACATCGTCCTGCATAATTTGTAAAATTTGAGACTCTGTATCTTTTGCTCTAAATACCAGCAGATCATTTGTGCCAAATATGGCCATGCTTAAAAATAACGCCAAGATTGCCATAAAAAATAATAAGCTGATTGTATAAATTATAGATGCAAAAAATTTAACGCCAATTATTTTAGTACGGCTTATTGGTTTGGTTAACAATAAACGGAGTGTTCCCATATTTGCTTCGCCGCTAATTGCATCGCCGGCTACCAAGGCTACAAGAATAGGAACCTGTATTAACAAAGTATTGAGTATCATGTAACACATAAAATACCCGTTAATTACTTTGCCTTTATCAACTTCAAAAGTATCGCCAACATTTTGCAGTAAAATATTTAGATAACCGGGGTCAGCTTTAAATGCAGCTTGTATAATGAGTACAATTCCTGCAATGGCAATAAATGCAATGTACGTTCTGGGCCTTTTAGATATTTTGTATAACTCAATTTGTAAAAGGCTCCACATGCGTATCGTTGTTTGTGAGTGATAAAAAATAATCTTCGAGGGAATGTCGAGGCTGCACTGCTAGCAAATTTATACCCACAGCTGAGAGCGTGTTTATGATTTGGGGTACATCATTTTTATTTGTACGAACCCTTAAATTTTTAGCTGTTTTTGTTGTGCGTTCTTTCCATTCTGTTTGTTGCAATTGTAAAAATGCTGCACCATTATCTGTTGTATTTATTTCAACAACAGTATCTGCAGGGTCTAAAAGGGTTGCTACATCTCCTTCTACAACTTTTACTCCTTTATGAATGATGATCATTCTGTTTGCAATTAATTCAATTTCGCTTAACAAGTGAGATGATACAATAACTGTCTTGCCCATTTCTCTGCTCAACCGTAAAATTAAATTGCGCATATCTGCAATTCCCTGCGGATCTAAGCCGTTAGTGGGTTCATCTAAAATAATAAGTTTGGGAGAATGAACGAGTGCAATAGCAATACCCAGGCGTTGCTTCATTCCCTGGCTGTAAGTTTTTGCTTTACTGTCAAATCTATCTGCAAGGCCAACCATTTCAAGCTGATCCATAATAAGTTTTCGGGTAGCTTTTATACCGCTCATTTTTGCGAAAATGCTTAAATTATCGTAAGCTGATAAATACTTGTATACATCAGGTCTTTCAATTATTGCCCCCGTTTGTTTAAGCATGTCATCACCATCATCCTTTATATTTTTGCCAGAAAATATAATTTCGCCAGATGTTGGTTTAATCAATTTAAGCAACATACGCAATGTAGTAGATTTTCCGGCGCCATTTTGCCCTAAAAAACCATATACATCACCTTGGTTTACTGTAAAAGAGAGGTTTTTAACAGCCTGAAAATCATTAAATTTTTTTGACAATTTATCTACCTGCAACATCACGTTCATAGCACAAAACTACTTTAGAAAAAAAGAAACTGCAATTGTTTTAAAAATAATAACTCCAATTACATGTCGATAAAAGAAATATTCTTATTTTTCTTTAAGAGTCAAAATCATTGTGTAATTTTATACTTTATCCAATCTTTCTGTAATAAGCCTCATAAATTTTTTAATGAGCACATAATGAAAGTTTTTTCAACGTTTTTAATTTCTTTTCTATTTTATACTGCAACAATTGCAGGTATTAACCGTGAGAAAATCAGGATCTCTTCTAATTCAAAAACTTCGTTATTAGAATTAAAATTTAATTCTACCCACAAAAAAAACTTACAGGGATATGTTGCTATCATAAACGCAAAAGGTAAGCAAGTAAGTATATTTAAATGTGAAATTGTGAAGGGCTTAAATGTTGTGAGTCTGCGTGATGCTTTAAATTTAAATGAAGGAATTTATACAGTAGTGATGACTGTAAAAAAAAGAAAATCATCAACCAAATTTGTACTTTTTAAATAGATTGTATACAAATTCATAGTATCATTTTTTTTCTATGAATTTACCCCCGTGCCGCTTCCCTAACAGCGGCACTTTTTTTATTTGTTATTTTCAGGCATATAACTACGCAAAGCTTTTACGTATTCTTCAAAAGCCAAAATACCCCTATCTGTTATTTTGCAAACCGTGAGGGGATAATTGTTTTTAAATTGTTTTGTAATGTCAATATAACCTGAATCTTTTAATTTATTTAACTGCACGCTTAAGTTTCCGGCTGTGGCATTTGTTTGCTCTTTAATAAATGTAAACTCTGCTTCTTTTACACTGATTAAAATGCTTATTGCAGCAAGGCGTAACTGAGAATGTAATATAGGGTCGAGATCTTTAAACATTGGCAGCCACACTTTTTTTATAAAGACCCCATAAAATAATACCCGGTATTAGCCAGGCAAATAAACCACAAGCTGCCATTAATAACACATCAACTTCTAAGGTGGTAAATATGGAAACTATACTTGCTGCCCAACAGAAAAAACCTCCTAATATCATTGGTTTAAATTTCGACATTCCCCCAATTATAAAAGTTGGTATACCAAACAACATCATTATTAATGTACTTACGTTACCCAAATTGAAATGAGAAAAATAAAAAGAGGTTATAAACATTGAAATAGTAAATGCAATCCAGATATAGTTGGTGGTAATTTCATTGTGAGCAACAAAATTTTTATTTCTTTTTTCTTTTACAGAAAAATAAATTTGGGGTATAAGCGCTATCAATGTGAGCAACCAAACATCACCAAAGCTTTTATTAAAACGGATTTCGACCCAATTTACCAGACCACAAAATGTTATTAATGACCCCCAAACCATTGACGCTATACCTTTGGTTGTATAACTTTTTTTTGCTTTGCTTATCATCTCATTGATAAGATCCAAACTTTGCTGATGAGTGGGCGCTTTTTGAGGAGACAATTCTTGTTCGTTTAACATTGATTAATTTTTATTCAATAATTTACTGTCATTTAAATACTTATTTCTTAAATAAAGACCAGGAATAATGTAAGCCAATACCCAACAACAAATACCACCAATTAATAAGGGATTTACTTTAAAATGGCTCCTGATAAAAAAGTTGGAATCGCATATAAAACTGAAATTGACAAGTAAATAAGATTAAAACTTTTACTGTACAGAAGAATGAAAAGCATGATGAAAAAACTGATGATAAAACAGATCCATACATACCCTATAATTTCGTCGGTGTAAGTTTTTACTTTTAAATTCTTTTTTTTCGAAAAAGAAATATAGCCTGATAAATATATACTGCCCATGTAAAAAACCAAACATAATGTGCATTTTTGTAACCTAAAAGATTGCCTAATACAAACTGCGAAAAACTAAAAATTAATACAGCAATCTCCAGACCAAATAAAGTGTACCTGACTCACTAAATTTATTTTTAGCCTTGTTAATCATTCCGGCGCTTAACTCCAGGCTTTGTTTTTCATTGAATGAATCTTCCACAAAAAAAATTCAAAGGGGAAGAAAATTTTATTTGCATTGTCTTATTATGTCCTCGGTATAATTTTTACCCCACGATGGATAAATTTCTGATACTGGTTTGTATGAAGTAAATTTTTCCATTGCTATTGCCAACTGAGGCATTGCATTTTTACAACCACCGCCAAACTGCTCAGGTGTATATTTTAAGCTTTGCCCTTTAAGCATATATGGTCTTGGGTTTGCTGGATCCTGCTGCATTGCTTTTTGCAATTCTTTTTGGCTTGCCGCTCCATATTGCATAAAGCGCTGTTGCGGACTAACCAGCATCTGTACACTTGCAATCATACTTTTTAAACAACTTATTTCTGAGTTATTTGGCTTTAAGGAATCTGCAGTATTTAATAAGGCTGTAGCTTTTTCAGCGATCGGGTCGTTACCTGAAGGATCTTTTTGCATAAAAGCATAATTAACCCTGCAGTATGCAGCATAGTAAAATGGAAGCCATTCCGTTTTTTCAGTCGTTCCAATTCTTTCAAATGTATTTGCCATACTTAAAAAATTATCAGGCTTTGCAAATGCAGAATCTAACAAAGCGATACTTTTTTTCATAGCGTTTGTATATTTTTCGCTTTGTGCAAATGTTATCAAAGAAAAAAAACTGAACAAGGAAATGAGGGTTATTTTTTTCATATTTATTTTTTTTAAAAATTAATTATTGTTTTTAAGTTTATCGTATTCTTTTTGAACTGAATTGGAATTGGGTGTTATATATGCATCTCTGTATTGAAAAGCAATTCCTAACCCCCAACCTAAAGTAATCCAAAGTGCCATGGAAAATTTTTATGACTGTTTACAAAATCTCTGTCATTAAAAAACCAAATGCACCATAAAAAAATATTTATGATAACATAAGTAAGAAATGATTTTTTAAATTTTGCACGCTTTTATGCAATTTGCCAAAGTGCATCGTCTTTGTCACTTTGTGGTAATTGTTCTTTTGTCATTTTTTATATTTTAATTTTTTCTATAGTTGGTGGCTGGTCATCGTCTTCCTATAAATTATTATTAATTGCATCCTTTGTTCTGTCAATACCAAAACTTAAAAAGCACCCCATGTATAAAAATCTTTTTGCTGGTGGTATAACAGCAACTTTATTATTGTTTATAGTTGAAAAATTATAATTATAAATCTGCTCCTGCCCAAGCACATTTGTTAAAGACAATACCCATACAATGAAGGTTTTCTTATTCGTTTTACCAATATTGGGTAAGTAGTTCATGCTAAAACTAAGGTTGTTGTAATTAATTGTTTTGCCTTCTTCTTTTATGATGTATTTGCTTTGTGCATTGTCGTATCGAAGGTTGTAATATGGTCGGCCGCTTGCAAAATTGTAACTCACGTTGAAACCGGTTTTCCAAACAGTAACAAATTTTTTGGCAACAAAAGATGCTGTATGGCTTGCAGCAAACGAGGGCATTAAAGAGCCAGGGAATTTTAAATAATTTCTCTTGGTATCTAAATAGGAATACGATATCCAGTAATCAAGATTTTTAACGGTAGTTTTATCTCTCCAAAAAACCTCTACTCCTTTTGCATAACCAAAACCGTTGTTATTAGCAGCATTTTCTCTTCCAAAATTATTTACAGCCGTTTTATATAATTCGTTGTAATTTTTGTAAAACATTTCTGTTCTAAAAATCCGACTATTTTTTGCAACCTGATATTGTAAAATATAATGGGTTGCTTTCGAGTAACCAACATTGCTGCTCAATAAAGGTAAATATCTGCGCTCAGGATTTTGATAAAAAATACCATAAGCAAAAGAGAGCTGGCTTTTATCTTTAAACTTATAAGCAACTGATGCACGTGGTGCAGCATTCCATTTGTTTATTTGCTCGGAGTGCTCTAACCTGCCACCCGCTTTTAATGCAAGATCTTTGGTTATGTATAAATCTGTTTCTGCAAAAGCTGCATAAAAATTATCTTTTGCAATATCATTAAACTTTGTACCATCAAATAATGTATACAGCGTTTTTTCTTTGCTGTAGAAATAATCAGATCCGAAACGTAGAGTGTTAATTCCTTTTAATCTTTTTTCAATTATTATTTTAGCCTGCGCATATTGTGCTTTATTTGTTAAAGAAAAGTTTTTGCCTGAGTAACCTGCAGGTAAAAAAATCTGTTGCTTTTGATTAGCATTATTTAACAGTTCATTGCCAATATCATCTTTATTGGTACTAAAACTTAAAGCAGTGTTTATTTTCCAACCGCTGCCTACGTTTTCTCTCCAGCTTATGTTTTGAAATGTATTTAGATTCTCAATTTCAAATGCGTTTTTGAGTAGCACGGAATCAATATCAGGATTGCGAATTCCGGTTTGGTTCCAACTTGCGTAACCGTAATATTTAATAAATCCACCCTTTTTAGTTTTTATTCTAAAGTTTGCATCGCCTTGGTGATAAACCGGTGTTTTAAAAAAATCTACTTTTTGTTTAATAACAGCAAATGCAAGTACCAGATTAGTGTAATTGTATGAAACTCCCCATGCAGCTTTCTTGTTTTTTGCCAATTTTTGTATTCCTCCACCTACACCAATAGCTGATATGTTGAGATCGGCTTCGGTTCTTTCGGGTAAATCTGCACTTTCCAGAATAAGAGCGGCTGATAATGCCTGGCCATATAATGCCGAGTAACCGCCTGTAGAAAACACCGTTCCTTTAAAAAGAAATGGATTAAAGCGTCCACGAGTAGCTAAACCCGGCAAACTGCTATAGAAAAAATTATTTACGAGGCTTCCATCTATAAAAATTTTGCTTTCAGTTGCTGAACCGCCCCGCACAAATAACCCTTCGCTTTCGCCAACCTGCTGTGTCCCCGGTAAGGTTTTAAGTGCTCCTGTTATGTCTCCGTTGCTTCCTGCGGTTGTTACGATATCTAAAGAACTAAGTACTGTTCCTTTCTTTTTGTCACTAGCTTCAAATGCACCTGCCGTTATTGTAACTGCGTTCAATTCTGTTATAAGCTCCTTTATGGAAATATTTAAGAATATGGGGGTGTTTAATATCTCAATTTTAGAATTGAATTCAGAATATCCTGCCATAGTGACATTTAAGATTTTTAATCCATTCTCCATTGTGGTGAAGGAAAAATTACCTAACGAATCTGAAGTGCTACCATCATAAGTATCTATAATTGTAATGCTAACACCTCTAATTGGTAGATTTTTGTTATCAGTTACTTTCCCTGATATAGTTACCTGACCAATACTTGACAAACCCACAAAACAAAGAAATAATGTTAGTAAAGATTTCATTAAAATTATAATTTATACAAACATAAAGTAGTTTACATAATAAACCAAACGTATTGTACTTAATTCTTTAAAATAAATATTATAGTTACTGAAAAAAGTTTTAAAATATACTTAACTAACTAGTATTCATTGAAATGAATGAGCAATTGTCACATTCTCTCTATATTAATTTAGAATTATCATCAAAAATAAATTTTTTGTTTTATGGCAATTCTGTAATTTACAAAAGAATTTAATGGGTTAGTAAGTAAAAGAGCTGTCAGAAATGATGGCTCTTTTTCTATTTAAGGGTTATTTAAAATCTTTTTATTTAGAAAGAATTAAATGCTGTCTTTTTTATTATTTTTAATTTTTCATTCTGCACTTCTTCTTTATTATGACAACTTTTGAGATTTTATATTTCTCACAAAAATTTTTTTTATCGCAAAAATATTTCCTGTTTGAATTGATAAAATATTTTTTTACGCAAATTTTTTAGAACAAAATGACATGAAATTTTAAAATAAAAAACTTAAAATATTTTTAAAAGAAAATAAAGAATATTTTACTGCAACAATTTTAGGTTGATGTAAATTGTAATAAACATTGTGCAGTTTTTATTTTAAAAAATGCATAATAAAAGTTGAAAAAAGGTATGACCCTGAAGTGAGTGACACAACGATAATGACCATAGCTGCTTCTTTGTTTGGACAAAAAAATTAACAAACAAACAAATCGAAATTCTACACCGCTTCTCCGTAATTTTATTTTATGAGTAAAACGAAATCAACATTTTTTTGCCAGAACTGCGGGCAGGAAAGTACGAAGTGGGTTGGTAAATGTCCCGGCTGTAACGAGTGGAATACATTTGTAGAAGAAGTAATTGTAAAAGGAACTGATAAGGCTGCAAAGGAGGACTGGCGTGACTTTAGCGGTATGAAAGGATTAAAAACAATTTCAATTAATGATGTCGTAAGCGGCGAAGAAAAAAGAATTCTCTCTCCCGATGGAGAATTAAACCGTGTGCTTGGTGGTGGCATTGTTGCAGGAAGTATTGTGCTTGTTGCCGGCGAACCGGGCATTGGTAAATCAACTTTATTTTTACAGATAGGTTTACAACTTACAAATGTGCGCACACTTTATATTAGTGGCGAAGAAAGTGAACAGCAAATAAAAATGCGTGCTGACAGAGTGGGAACACAAAGCGATAATTTTTATTTGCTTACAGAAACAAACACGCAAACAATTTTTAAAGAAATAAAAAAATTACAACCCGAACTCGTCATTGTAGATTCTATACAAACATTGCAATCGCCGTTTGTGGAATCCGGGCCGGGAAGTATTTCGCAGATAAGGGAATGTGCTGCAGAATTGCAACGCTATGCAAAAGAAACCAACACACCGGTTTTTTTAATTGGGCATATTACAAAAGACGGAACCATTGCCGGACCAAAAATTTTGGAGCATATGGTTGATACCGTTTTGCAATTTGAGGGTGACAGACATTATGCTTACCGCATTTTAAGAACGCTTAAAAACAGGTTTGGAAGTACATCAGAATTGGGCATTTACGAAATGACGGGAGAAGGCATGAAACCCGTTTTAAACCCTTCGGAAATTTTAATTACCCAAAAAGAAGACGAATTAAGCGGAATTGCCATTGCCGCAACAATTGAAGGAATGCGCCCATTATTAATAGAAACCCAGGCTCTGGTTACACAAAGCGTTTATGGAACACCGCAAAGAACAGTAAGTGGCTTCGACCTCAGGCGTTTACAACTGCTTTTAGCTGTGTTGGAAAAACGTGGAGGCTTTCATTTTGGCGTAAAAGATGTTTTCATAAATATTGCCGGTGGTATTAAAGTAGAAGATCCAAGTATTGATTTGGCTATTGTTTGCGCTTTGCTGAGCAGTTATGAAGATGTGCCGCTGCCACAAAAAGTTTGTTTTGCGGGTGAAGTGGGCTTATCCGGAGAAATAAGAGCGGTAAACAGAATTGAACAACGCATTGCTGAAGCGGAGAAACTGGGTTTCGAAAAAATCATCATTTCAAAATACAATACAAAGAGTTTGGGCAAACTAAAATTTAGTATTGAAGTGGTAACGCTCGGCAAAGTGGAAGAAGTTTACCAGTATTTATTTCAAAACTAACTAAAAGAAAGTTTATCCTGAATGTACATTCAGCATAAACTTCTCGACAATTTTAACAAATTTATTACTTTTTAGGCGGCAATGCAAATGCAACTGCTTCATGCTCAAAATGCCCGTTGTGTGCACCATCGCAAAAAGGTTTGTTTTTAGATAATCCGCAGCGGCAAATACTTACAATTGTACGGCCACCAAGGTCATAAACATTTCCGTTTCTGTCTACAATCTCAAAATTACCATCTACTTTTACAGAGCCGTTGTTGTTAACGGTTAATTTTACTTTTTCCATTTTACTTTTTTACTTTTTTAACCGCAAAGGCGCAAAGGCACAAAGCAGTATTTTAAATGATAATTTTAAATGATGAATTAAAGAACAATCTTAATCCACATTCTTATGTCTTTTCTCTTTTGTCTTGTGTCTGACATCTTGTGTCTTCTTTCTACCATCCCAATATCCATGCAAACATTAACGGCGCCACAATTGTCGCATCACTTTCCACAATAAATTTCGGCGTTGTAATATCAAGTTTACCCCAGGTGATTTTTTCATTAGGCACGGCACCGGAGTATGATCCGTATGAAGTTGTAGAGTCAGATATCTGGCAGAAATAACTCCAGAAAGGCACATCATGCATTTCCAAATCCTGGTACATCATCGGCACTACACAAATTGGAAAATCGCCGGCAATACCACCACCGATCTGAAAAAAGCCAACACCTTTTCCAGATGAATTGTGCTTGTACCAATCTGCCAACCACACCATGTATTCAATACCACTTTTCATGGTACTCGCCTTCAATTCATTTTTTATAATGTAAGATGCAAAAATATTTCCCATCGTACTGTCTTCCCAGCCTGGTACCACAATCGGAATATTTTTTTGTGCCGCAGCCAGCATCCAGCTGTTCTTTGGGTCTATTTCGTAATACTGTTCCAGCACACCGCTCAACAACATTTTATACATGTACTCATGCGGAAAATATCTTTCACCCGCAGCCTCTGCATCTTTCCATATTTTTTCAATATGCTTTTGCAATCTTCTAAAAGCCTCCTCCTCAGGTATACAGGTATCGGTAACTCTGTTGTAATGGTTCTCCAGTAAATCCCACTCATCCTGCGGACTTAAATCCCTGTAATTGGGAACACGTTTGTAATGAGAATGCGCCACCAGGTTCATTACATCTTCTTCCAGGTTTGCACCTGTACAACTAATGATGGCCACCTTATCTTGCCTAATCATTTCTGCCAGACTAAGCCCAAGCTCGGCCGTACTCATAGCACCAGCAAGCGTTACCATCATTTTACCACCCTCTTCCAAATGCGTAACATAACCTTTTGCAGCATCCATTAATGCCGCCGCATTAAAATGCCGGTAATGATGTTCTATAAAATTGGATACAGGACCCTTACTCATATTTTTTATTTGATGTTATAAAATTTTTGTGGCAAAAATAACTTCTTTTGAGCAAGAATAGGCCTTATAAAACCAAAGAGAATTTTAAAGGAAATTTGTACGGTGAGGTATATGAGAGATGCAGCATTTGTTCGGGCTGTCTGTAGTAGTGCCGCCACAAAATTTATTATTACAGATGTTTTATTATTGCCGCAGCTACTACTGCCCATCCCGCCGCTCTTCAGCAGTAAATCACTTTTCAGCTTTTCTTAAAAATTAAGACAATATTTTTATAGGCTTTTTATTATCATCAATTGCCACAAAAGTAAAAGAGCCGGTTATCGCTTTCTCCCGTTTATTTTCATACATCTGCTCTATGTAAATTTCCACCTTCACGTCTAAACTTGTGGTACCAATTTTAGAAACCCTGCCAACAAGTTCAATAATAGTTCCTGCCGGTATAGGCATTTTAAAATCTATTCGGTCGCTGGAAACCGTAACACATCTTTTTCTTGTAAACCTTGTAGCAGTAATAAAAGCAACTTCATCCATTAAATGCATAGCCGTGCCACCAAATAAAGTGTCGTAATGATTTGTAGTATTTGGAAACACAGCTTTAAAAATGCGTGTTTCGCTCAATTTAATTTGTTCTTCTAAATTTATACTCATACTTAAAAATGTAAAATATTTATAAGCCACAACCCGAAACCCTTAACATCAAACTCGTAACTTAATTCTTCTTAAACCCATACACACAATGTCTGCAGCCACTTTCACAACAATAACCTCTTAACATGTGGTACATTTCTGTAAACACCCAGTTGTTATTTTCAATGTAATAATGCAGGCCTTCTACAAACATTTCTTTTTGAGTTGGAAAAATATAAGCGTTGGATAATTCTAAAGCATTGCCTATTTTTTGCAGACAGTTTATACACAGACAATCAAAACTTGTTTTAGCTAAAAACTGCTGCGTAGTTTCAGTTAATATAATTGTGTTGCATTGGCAGTTGGCAATATCTCCAACTTTGCAAACAAAAATTTTATCGCATTTTGGGCAGTATTTTTCTTCGTGTTTAGGCATTGGCTGTACGTAATGCAGGCACTTGCTTTTGCGCCAAGGCAAAGCCACCAAATAAAACAGCACAGTAAAAGAAATCGCCCATTAAAGTACCTTTTACAAAAAGAATTCCGGCTACATAACATTGCATAAGTCCACCAAAGTTTTGTGGGTATGTGCTACCCGGCCAGCAACCAAAATTACTTACAACAAAAAATATACTAGAAGAAGCAAGTGCGCCAATTAAAACGGTTTTAGTATTCACTTTTTTCATAATAAAAAAACCAGCTACCACAATTAAAATATATGCTGCGTACTGCCAGTAAAAACCTTCAGCAAACCAGGTAAAAGTTGGGTAATATTTTGCGTAAATAACATTGTTAATAAATAAATCGCTAACCCAGGTTGCAGCAAGCGGTATAAACAGCGCCATCCATTTTTTACTAAAGTGTGCAGCACCAAAAATACCTATGGCACCTAATGGCGAAAAATTGAAAGTATGGGGAATAATCCGGCTAAAAGCTGCGAGTACGATTAGCGCAGTTAAAATGCCAAATCGCAGGTTCACTTTTTCTGTTGTCATATATTGGGTTTGTAAAATGTATGGCTGCAAATATAAAACAATACCGCAGTTGTTTATAATAATCATTGTGGAAAATTTTAAATGAAAAATAGTTTGCCTTAAAAACTATGGCCGTTTCAAAGCATATCTTTATATAAGAATGCGTTTATTAATTACCATACTATTTATAGCTCAACAATTTATTTGCGAGGCACAGTTTATTACAGAAGAAAAAACTTTTGCTACACCCACCGGAAATTTAGCAGGCACATTAATACTACCAACAACAGGCAAAATATTTAAACTGGTTATAATACAGGCAGGAAGCGGTCCTACAGACCGAAACGGTAATAGTGGCAATGCGCTTAAAGCAAATTCTTACAGACTTATTGCAGAAGCGCTTTCTAAAAAAAGTATAGCCACTTTACTTACAGACAAAAGAGGTATTGGCAAAAGTATGGGTTCATTGAAAAAAGAAACAGATTTGAGATTTGATGATTATGCAGATGACCTTGCAGGATGGATAAATTTTATAAAAAAAGACAACCGCATAGGCAAAATTTTTATAGCCGGTCATAGTGAAGGATCTTTGGTTGCCATGTTAGCTGCACAAAAGGAAAAAGTAAACGGCTACATATCTATAGCAGGCGCAAGAGAAAGCATTGATAAAATAATTACATGGCAATATGCCCAACAGTTACCAAAAGCTGCTGTTGTAGTTGATTCACTTTTTTTAAGAATGAGAAACAACCAAAAAATAGATACAATTCCTCCTTATTTACTATCCATATTCCGTCCTTCAGTACAACCTTATATTCTATCGTGGGTGCTGCATGACCCTTGTGCAGAAATTAAAAAACTTACTGTTCCAATACTTATTTTGCAGGGTACTACAGATATTCAGGTAGAGGTAAAACAGGCAGAAATGTTGAAAGCCTGCAAGCCAAATGCAACACTTAAAATTGTAACCGGAATGAATCATATTTTAAAAGAAGCGCCAATAGACAGAACTAAAAATATTGCCACATACTCAGATGAAACTTTACCGATCATGCCCGGACTTGTTGATTTAATTGCCGCATTTGTAAATAAAAAATAACACACATTGAATTATCTGGCCCACGCCTATTTATCATTTAATAATACCGACTTGCTTGTGGGCAATATGATAAGCGATTATGTAAAAGGAAAAAAGCAATATGATTATCCTGCAGCCATACAAAACGGTATAAAGTTGCACCGTGCAATTGACAATTTTACAGATACACACACTGCTACTTCTGAAATAAAGAAATTTTTTAAACCAGCATACAGATTATATGCAGGTGCATTTACAGATGTTGTGTACGATTACTTTCTCGCCAACGATACCAATCAGTTTTCATCTCCGGAAGAATTGAAAAAATTTACTGAAAAAAGTTACCAGTTACTTAAACTACAATCCGCTCATTTCCCTGAAAAATTTGCCGGCATGTTTCCTTATATGCAGGCACAGGATTGGTTATACAACTACAGGTTTAATGAAGGAATGCAAAAAAGCTTTGGTGGCCTTGCAAAGCGTGCGAAATACATAGAAGAAACAGATACTGCTTATGATATCTTTTTGACACATAAAAATGACATCCAGTTTTGGTATAATATTTTTATGCCAGATGTTAAAAAATTTACCGTTAAAAAAATAGAACAAATGTTAAACGGTTGATGTTTTATCTTTATAATAAAAAAATGAAAAAACTCTTATTGATTTGCTCCGTCGCTTTATTTTGTACAGTTACAATTTTTGCGCAATCACCAATTCCTGCACTTGCAAAATCTCCTATGTTTATGAGCACTTATCCCGCAGGATTTGGAATATTAAAAATACAGGATAAAGTTACAGAACCCCTTGCAGCAAGGATTATTTACAGCAGACCTCAAAAAAACAACAGAGCAATATTTGGCGGTTTAGTTGAATACAATAAAGTATGGCGGTTTGGTGCAAACGAAAATACAGAAATTGAATTTTTTACAGATGTAACCATTAATAATATTAAAGTTAAAAAAGGCAGATATTCCATGTTTGCAATACCAACCAAGGAAAAATGGACACTCATAATAAATAAAGATTTAAACAGCTGGGGCGAATATAAATATGAGCAATCCAAAGATGTTTTAAGAGTTGATGCACCGGTACAAACATCTACAGAGATTGCGGAAGTATTTTATATATATTTTGATAAGGCTAAGAATGGATTTGCGTTGAATGCAGGTTGGGATAATGTAAAAATAATCTTACCGATTTCAATGAAATAGTATGCTCAAATTACAAAGTGTTTTATTTACAATAATATTTACCACACTTTTTTCCTGCAAAGAAAAAAGTGTAATAAAAAATAATATTGCGGAGACCAATATCGATTCTTTATCAAAGAACAAAAACCCTTATATCCAGCCAGATCAATCTTGGCTTGATATAAGTTGGTATCCTGTAGACTACCCTATAGAGAAAATGAAAGGAAATGATTCTCTTCATTTAATAGCAAAATTAATTTACAGCCGTCCTCATAAAAAAGGTCGAATTCTTTTTGCTGAATCAAAAGAAAGTTTGTGTGCATATGGAGTTCCATGGCGGCTTGGAGCAAATGAAGCTACAGAAATAGAGTTATTTGAGAATGTAAATATTGCTGGCAAAAATATTCTTAAAGGGTCGTATGTTATTTATTGTATTCCTCATCCAGACAGATGGACAATTATTTTTAATAGCAACATTCATACTTGGGGTTTGCATATTAACCAGAGTAAAGATATTTTTAAAACAGATCTTCCGGTGCAAAAACAAGACCCTGCACTGGAAGATTTTACTATAGTTTTTAAAGAAAACAGCAATGGGGCAGATTTAATTATGGCATGGGATAATGTAAAAACAGTTTTACCAATTGTATTCATAAAATAGTTTACTGCAAACATATTCAACGTTATGTTTCTACGCCGCTTTACATACATAGTAATTATATTTACAAAATGTGTGGCATTGCAGGTATCATTTCTCCAAAAAAAACAGTTATACAGCCGAAGTCGTTAAAAACGATGTCAGACACATTATCCCACAGAGGTCCGGATGGTGAAGGGTTTTGGATTAACAAAGAAAATACAGCAGGCTTATGTCACAGACGCCTTGCTATAATAGATTTAACTGCGGCAGCTGCGCAGCCAATGCATTATTTAAACAGATACATCATTGTTTATAATGGCGAAATTTACAATTATAAAGAATTAAAAACAGATCTGCAAAAAGCAGGATATCATTTTACCACGCAAAGCGATACAGAAGTAATTCTTGCATCTTATGATTTTTATAAAGATGATTGTGTAAAATATTTTGATGGTATGTTTTCATTTGCTATTTGGGACGAAAAATTAAATGAACTTTTTTGTGCCAGAGATATTTTTGGAGAAAAACCTTTTTACTATTTTTTAGATAATGATGTATTTGCTTTTGCCAGCGAAATGAAAGCATTGTGGGCTGCAGGAGTCACTAAATGTGCTGATGAAAAAATGATGGTCAATTATCTTGCGCTCGGCCAAGTACAACATGCAGGAAATAAATCACAAACATTTTATAAGCATATTTTCTCTTTACCCCCTGCTCATACTGCGGTACTTTCTTTAAGTACCATGCATTTTACTTTATCTCACTACAGAGATATTAATAAACAAAACTGCATAGAAATATCAGAAAAGGAAGCTGTTGAAAAATTTGAATATCTGCTGGAAAATTCTGTTAAACTTCGGTTGAGAAGCGATGTTGCAATGGGCTCTAGTTTAAGTGGAGGCATTGACAGTTCAACGATTGCATTCTATACTAAAAAGAATTCTCAAGCAAAAAGTAATTTTAAAACCTTTTCTGCAATATTCCCCGGTTTTGATAAAGATGAGAGCAAGTTTATTTATGAACTGTGCAATACATTTAAACTGAATAATTATACAGTAATGCCAAATGCTGAAGGGCTTTTAAGAGATTTCGAAAAGCTATGCTACCATCAGGAAGAGCCATTTCCATCTTCAAGCATTTATGCACAGTACAAAGTTTTTGAACTTGCGGCTGCAAATAATATAAAAGTTTTGCTTGATGGCCAGGGTGCAGATGAAACGCTGAGTGGTTATACAAAATATTTACATTGGTACTTACAGGAGATTACGGCAAAAGGAAAACATAAATTAGTAAAAAAACAAAGACTCTTACTGCAAAAAGCAAACATACCATTGCAATGGAATTTTAAAAACATTCTTGCTGCATACTTACCATCTCATGCAGCACTGGCATTGGAAAAAAGAGAATATAATAAAATCGTGCAAAGCCAGTTTATACATATCCAGCAATTACAAAAAATAAAAGGAAGAGAATGGCAAGGAATTTACAAACCTGTTGTTACCAAATTAAATGATATTCTTTACAATGATACCATGCAGCATGGACTGGAAGAACTATTGCGATTTGCTGACCGCAACAGTATGGCGCACAGTACTGAAGTTCGCCTACCTTTTTTAAATTTTGAACTGGTAAATTTTATCTTTTCTTTACCGTCTTCTTACAAAATAAAAGACGGCTTTACAAAATATATCTTAAGGAAAACAATGACGGGGAAAATTCCAGATAGCATTTTGTGGAATACAAATAAGATTGGCTTTGAGACGCCGCAAAAAAGCTGGATGGAGAGTAAACAGGTGCAGGAAATGATTTTTCACAGCAAGGAAAAACTGGTGAAAGAAAAAATCTTAAATGCATCAGTACTAAAAAATAAAATAGAACCTAAACATGCCCATGAAGCAGGTAATATTGATTGGCGCTTTTTAAATCTTGCCAAGATTTTATGAATTTAATAAATCTAAAAGACTATTTAGTGTGGCATAGCAGTTTATTTAAGGTTAATTTTGCACCACAATAATTAAAAAAAATATGAACAACTTACATAGGTTAGGTACCAAATTTATTCATGCAGGTACGGTGCCTGATCCAAGTACGGGCGCAATTATGACGCCCATTTATCAAACAAGTACTTATGTGCAGCATGCGCCCGGGGTTAACCAGGGTTATGAATATGCTCGCAGCCAAAACCCTACTCGTAAAGCGCTTGAAGATGCGTTGGCAGTAATTGAAAATGGTAAACATGGCCTTGCATTTAGCAGTGGTGTTGCCGCAACAGATGCTGTAATAAAATTATTAAACCCGGGTGATGAAGTAATTGCAGCTAACGATATGTACGGTGGCACTTACAGGCTTTTTACCAAAATATTTGAAAAGTACGGCATCAAATTTATTTATGTTGATACTACAGATATTGAAAATATTAGAAAAGCAGTTACAGCAAAAACCAAATTAATATGGATTGAAACACCTACAAATCCATTAATGAACATTACAGATATTAAAGGTGCGGCACAAATATCTAAACAGTCAGGGGCATGGCTTTGTGTAGATAATACTTTTGCTTCTCCTTATCTACAAAATCCGCTGGACCTTGGCGCAGATATCGTTATGCACTCTGCAACAAAATACCTTGGTGGCCATAGTGATGTGATACAAGGCGCATTAATAATAAATGATGATGCATTAAGAGATAAATTATATTTTATCCAAAAAAGTTGTGGTGCTGTGCCCGGCCCAATGGATTGTTTTTTGGTTTTAAGAGGCATAAAAACATTGCATGTGCGCATGAAACAACATTGCGAAAATGGGATTGCTGTTGCACATTTTTTACGCAACTATCCAAAAGTTGAAAGAGTTTATTGGTGTGGTTTTGAAGACCATCCAAATTACAATATTGCCAAAGAACAAATGCGTGGCTTTGGTGGAATGATGAGTTTTATATTAAAAGATGCAAGCATTGAAGCAGCAAATAAAGTACTAACATCTACAAAATTATTTGCATTAGCTGAAAGTTTAGGTGGTGTAGAATCTTTGATAAATCACCCTGCAACCATGACGCATGCAAGCATACCACGTGAGGAAAGAATAAAAAACGGACTGGCCGATGGATTAATTAGATTAAGTGTAGGTATTGAAGATGCTGAAGATTTAATTGAAGATTTAAGAGTAGCAATTGAGGCCTCTTAAATTCTTCAAAGTCGGATCTTAGATGCTGCCAATTAATAGAATTGTTTAATAAAAATGATTGATAAAAAATTACAGGATTTTCTTAATAAAAAGGTTGATGAATATAATCAACCTTTTTTTATTATACCAGATCCTATTTGTATTCCTCATTTATTTACAAAAAAACAGGATATAGAAATAGCGGGTTTTTTCGCTGCCATTTTTGCATGGGGAAACCGTACAACCATTATCAATAAAAGCACAGAGCTTATGCAGCTCATGAATAACGCTCCACATGAATTTTGCTTACATCATACCACTGCTGACCTCAACAGGTTATTAAATTTTAAACACCGGACTTTCAACCCCACAGACCTTTTATATTTTATAGATTTTTTTCAACATCATTACAGTAAAAATGAGTCACTTGAATCTGCATTTACACAAACATTAAAAACAGGTGACGCAAATATTGAAAATGGATTGAATGGCTTTTATAATTATTTTTTCTCCTTGGAAAACGTGCCTAAGCGTACGCTGAAACACATAGCTTCTCCCGCCAAAAAAGCAAGTTGCAAAAGGTTAAATATGTACCTACGTTGGATGGTGAGGAATGACAACAAAGGCGTAGATTTTGGGATATGGAAAGCCATATCGCCTTCGCAATTAATAATACCTTTAGATTTGCATGTGGCAAGGGTGGCAAGACATTTTGGACTTTTAAAGAGAAAACCTACTGATTGGCTTGCAGCCGTAGAACTGACTGAGACCATGAAAACACTGGATAAAAAAGATCCCTCAAAATACGATTTTGCACTTTTCGCATTGGGCGTTTTAGAAAAATTCTAATTATGAATAATGAAATAGTTCATATAGTAAATGATTCATTCAATTTACAGTCAAACGAAAATAATTTTATAGATTTTCTCACTGAAAAAATAAATTTCCTAATAGTAAATGATTTTAATAAACTCATTTTTATTCTATATCGAGCAGATATTAACGAACAAAAACTAAACAGACTTCTTGCAGAAAATAAAAAGGAAGATGCTGCCAAAATAATAGCTGCACTCTTTATACAGAGACAACTTGAAAAAATAAAGTCTAGAGAAGAGAATTCTTCAAAAACAAACAACGATACTCAAGAGGAACGCTGGTAATCTAAAGAATTATGCAGATTTCTTAGTATACATTAGTTCTTTTACTTTATGTACATCTTCTTTTTCTTTTTTTAAATCGAACATTGTTCCAAATACATGATCCCACAAAGTACTGCTAACTCCAAAACCCATATCAGAATGTTTGTAATGATGAAGGTGATGGTTTCTCCATAAACCTTTCATCCATTTAAAAGGAGGATTCCATGCATGTATTGCGAAATGCATAGTCCCATAAATCAAATATCCCAGCATAAAACCAGGAAAAAAAGCAAATACATTTTTACCCATTATTAAAAAGAATAGAAAGAAAAACATTGATGCTAGAATCAAGCTTGGCGCAGCAGGCATAAACAATCTTTCTTTATCCCTTGGGTACTCATGGTGATTACCATGCAATACATAATTAATTCTTTTGCCTTTTTCTGTTTCAGGATGATAATGAAAAGCGAAACGATGTAATATGTATTCTGTAAGCGTCCAAAAAACAATACCACTAATAAAAATTAGAAAAACATTTATTCCTGAAAATTCCAAATATTTAATAGAGTAGTAGGGTAAAAATATCAATATCGGCAAATACATACCCCATATAACAAGAGGATGAGTTTTGGTGAGATATTCTAAATAACCGTTTCTAAATATTTGCGCCTGACCCTTATTATGTATTTTTTGAAATTCCATGTAATAATTTAATATAGTGTAAATATACAAAATCCTTTTTTTTAAAGAGTTTGGAAGTCTAAATTTGTCATTCTTAATATGGAAAATTAAATAACAATTTTAGTTCCATTTTCTTTTTTAAATAAAATAATTCCATGAAATTAATAACCTATCTTAAAAATGATCACGAACAACTAGCATTAATAATCAATGGCAAGATCTACGATACGGATAAACTTCATCCGGATTTACCTATTAGCATGTCTATGTTTTTAAATTATTGGGAAGATGTTTTCCCCCTTGCCCAGGCTGCGGAAAGGAAAGTGAAAGATGGTGGGTATCAAAATAAATCTTACGGAGATTATGCTGATGCAGAAATTATTGCTCCTGTACCCAATCCCACAAGTTGCCGTGATGGATATGCTTTTCGGCAGCATGTAGCTTCGGCAAGGCGAAACAGAAATGTAGAAATGATTCCTGAATTTGACCAGTATCCGATATTTTATTTTACCAACCACAACAGCATTCAAGGACCCGGAAATATTATTTGCATGCCTGATCATTTTGAGAAACTTGATTTTGAACTGGAAGCTGCCATTGTTGTAAGCAAGCATGCAAAAAATATCAAAGCTGCAGAAGCAGATGAATATATAGCCGGTTTAATGATTATGAATGATATGAGTGCAAGGCGTTTGCAAATGGAAGAAATGTTGCTAAATCTTGGCCCGGCAAAAGGAAAAGATTTTTCTACAGCCATTGGCCCAATGCTGGTTACGCTCGATGAATTGCAACCATTTGAAGTACCCTGCAAAGAAGGACATACAGGCAAAAGCTGGAATTTAAAAATGACCTGTAAAGTAAATGGCATCCAGGTTAGCGAAGGAAACCTTGCTGATATGGACTGGACCTTTGCAGAAATACTGGAGCGATGCGCTTATGGTGTAAACCTTTATGCGGGCGATGTAATTGGTAGCGGAACTGTAGGCACAGGATGTTTTTTAGAGTTGAACGGTACAGGAAAATTAAACAATGCTGATTATACAGAGCAATGGCTGCAACATGGAGATGTGGTAGAAATGGAAATTGATGGATTGGGGTTGTTGAAGAATACGATTGTTGCAGAGGAAACGGATTTTTCAATACTGGCATTGAAGAAAATTACGAGTTAGAAGTTACTAGTTGTGGGGTTGAAGTATTTTACCATATTGTTAGATTAAAATAGATATAAATTATGGCAACTATATTATCTTTTGAAGATTTGGAAATATGGAAGAAGGCACAAGAGTTGGCCACCATGGTTTATAGATTATGCGAATTAAATGAAAAAATTAGTAGAGACTTTTCTTTTAAAGATCAAATAAAAAGAGCAGCGTTGTCAGTATCAAATAATATTGCAGAAGGTTTTGAATATAGTAACAATTCGGATTTTCACCGTTTTTTAAGAATCAGCAAAGGCTCTTGTGGAGAAGTAAGAAATTGCCTTTTATTCTCTATTAAAATAAATTATTGTTCAACTGAGGAAATATTAGATTCCCTTGAAATTTCGAAAGCTTTAAGCAGGCAGATTGGTGCCACGATGAAATATTTAAGGCAAAAGATCATGGATAAAAAACTTACTTCAAAAACAATCAAGCCCTAAACCCGTAACTTTTAACTCGCAACTCGTAACTATGTTCACCCTTAATCTCTCCACCCTTTCCCCGGCTGATGTACAAAGTTACCTTCAGCATGCAATTGCGCCCAGGCCGATTTGTTTTGCCTCTACCATTGATAAGGAAGGAAATGTAAACTTATCTCCGTTTAGTTTTTTTAACCTTTTTTCATCCAACCCTCCAATAGTTATTTTTTCGCCGTCAAGGCGAGTAAGAGACAATAGCACCAAGCACACTTTGCAAAATGTATTCGAGGTGCCAGAGGTGGTAATTAATATGGTTGATTACGTTATGGTACAGCAAATGTCGCTGGCCAGTTGCGAGTTTTCAAAAACAGAAAACGAATTTATAAAAGCAGGATTTACGGCAGAAGATGCAACATTGGTAAACCCTCCAATGGTTAAAGAAAGCAAAGTAAAACTGGAATGTAAAGTGATTGAGGTAAAAGCGCTTGGCTCAGAAGGCGGTGCCGGAAACCTTGTAATATGCGAAGTGCTTAACATGCACATTGATGAAAGTATACTCGACAATGATAATAGAATTGATCAGACAAAATATAATTTGGTTGCCCGCCTTGGTGGTGACTGGTACTGCAAAATTTCGAATGAAAATTTATTTAAAGTTGCAAAGCCCAATATCAAAATTGGTATTGGTATAGATTCACTCCCTGCAGCAATTCGGAACAGCAAAATACTTTCGGGAAATCATTTAGGGCAACTGGCCAACGTAAATGAATTACCGTTAATTAATTCTGCATTTGAAAATGAAACTTTAAAACAAATCGTGCAATATTTTAATCTGGACCTAAAGGAAATGGAAACAGAGACACATAAACTGGCTGCATCACTTTTAAATGAAGATGATACTTATTCTGCATGGCAGGTTTTATTAGCAAATGATATTATTTAACTTTTACAACACATAAGCAAACATTTACATTGATATTTTTTTTCATAATGAAAATATTAACGCTTTTACTTCTCCCATATCTTTCTTTAGCTCATTTAAAACCTGCTTATAAAAATCTTGCATTTGATGGTGGAGAGCTTAGAGGCATTGCTTATACCGGAGCTTTTAAAGTCCTTGAAGAAAATGGCACCATGCAAAAGATAGAAAATATTGCGGGTTCTTCAGCAGATGCCTTGCAGGGTTTATGATTGCAATAGGTTATGAAGCAGGTGAAATCGACAGTATTTTAATGTCGTTTAAGTTTCAAAAAATTAATGATGGTAAAGGGGTTTAATTGGAAAATATTAAAGAATAAAAAGAAAGTTTGGCATGTACAAAGGCGATAAATATGAAATTTGGTTAAAGGAAATGCTGATAAAAAAAAGCGGAAATGCAGACCTTACTTTTATGGAATTGCACCAATTAAAATTGAAAAACAAAAATTATAAAGATCTTTTTTTGTACCGGAACAAATATCAGCAAGCAGCGGCTGTAAGTTTTCTCTTATAAAACCTCACCCCCTTTTTCTGTAGCTACTGCAGTAAGAATAAGTGGCGGTGTGCCACTGTACTTTACACCCATTGCATTAAATGATTCTCTGCAAAAAATACAAACGGGAGATACATCTGCTTACATTAATTATTATGTTGATGGTGGTATGCTATGCAATTATCCGATCAATATGTTTGACAGTTGCAAACATGGAGAGATGCCGCTGTTATGCAACGATCTTATTTTTAACCCGGAAACTTTAGGCATAAAATTGGAACGAAATGAACAAATAGATTTATTTCTTAAAAATTCCATTGAAATACCGCCTTATCAACCTAAAAAAATAAGTGATTACCTCGCTGCATTTGCAAATCTTTTAATTGAAACAATGGCGAGAAAATATCCCGGATTGCTCAACGAAAAAGGAAGAAGCATTTATATAAATTATGGAAATTTTAATCCGAAAGGAAAAAAAGTAAGTATCAAAAATAAAAGAATGTTGTATGAAAATGGAAGAGCGGGTGCTCTCCAATTTTTTAAACTTCAACATCATTTAACTCCATAAAAAAATGCTGCAAATTTTATAAGTCTGCAGCATTTTTTATTTATAATTTGCCTTATCTGTATGCGCCACCAAAAACCTTCCTTAAAACATCTGTAGTTCTTGCGGCAAAGTTTGTCCGAATATTAATTTCTTCTTTTGCAATTAAATTAAACAAAGCATCAGTAGCTTTTTGCGTAACATAACTCGTAAGATCTGGGTTAAGCCTTTTAAAAGTTGTAGGAAAATTATTATACTTCGTAACCATATCACCATAATATTTTGTAGCATCTACTTTTTGTAAAGATGCAGCAATAATCGGTCTGAAAGCTTCTAAGAGTTTAGCAGTTGTTTTTTCTCTAAAGAAATGTGTTGCACTGGTATCGCCATTTCTAATTAGCCCGATAGCATCACTTAAAGTCATATTTTTTATAGCTTCTACAAAAATTGGTTTTGCATAACCGGCTGCATCTTCGGCACCTCTGTTTATCTGTAAAATTGCTTTATCCACAAGGCTGTTAAAACCAAGATCACGAAGTGTATTTTCAATTTTTCTTGCTTCAGGTGGTAACAATACTTTGTACAATTCATTTCTAAAAAAGCCATCTGTATTATTTAGCTGAAGTACAGATTTTGTAATTCCTTGTCCTAAAGCTTCTTTTATACCTGCCGCAGCTTCTGTATTTGATAAAGTACCTGTAGCAGCACCTGCAGCATTTGCAACCTGTTGAAGGGTTTCGCAGGAGCCAAGTGTGACAGAAATAATTAAAAGTGTAAAGATTGTTTTCATAAAAAGAGATTTGATTTTAAAATACAAAGCAAGTATGTTGCCAGTAAAAAAAACTGATGTGTTAAACCTTTATATCTTGACTGAAGGAACTATACGGCTGCAGCAATAAACTGCGAGAATAATCCTAGCACAAGACCTGTATAAATATCTTTTTCAGTATGATCAGAAACTATTAAACGGGATGTACAAACAATACCAGTGCATAAAAGCACAAAAGCAATAGGCCACGTCATCAACATAGAATTACTCTTTGCAATTACCAAAAACAAACCGAGCCACCCACCCATGGCAATTGTGTGCATGCTTATTTTATAATAAATATTGGCAATTAAACCAGCAGACGCAGCAAGAAAAACACCCAAAACAAAGGATGGCATTATTGCAGGATACATATCCTGTTTTTTAAAAACTGTAAACGCCCAAAAGAAAAAAATACCACATGCCATGTAAGGAATAATTCTATCTCTTTTTGTACGAAGAAAAACAGAATCAATAAAACCAACGGCTTTTAGTAATACAATACTAATTAAAGGATAAAAGATTAGGTTGTAGCCACTAATTAAAATTGTGTAGAGCTTTGCTTTTGCTGAAAACCCCGAAAAATAGGATGGATGGATGTATACAAGAAATGCAATAGCATACAGCGGTACAAAAATTGGATGAAAAATGTATGAAAAGAAGTTAGCCGGCCATTTTAATAGAGGATGAACATATTTTTTTTCGGGTAAAATTTCTTTAGGTAAAATAGCTTCCATTTTATAATATTTTTCTCAGCCTTGCAACCGGAATATTTAATTGCTCCCTGTATTTCGCTACAGTTCTTCGTGCAATATTATACCCTTTTTCCTGCAGCATATCAGTTAGCTTTTCATCGCTGTAAGGGTGTTTTTTACTTTCTTCCCCAATTAAATCTGTAAGAATTTTTTTAACTTCTCTCGTACTTACTTCTTCACCACTGTCTGTTTGTAAACTTTCGCTAAAGAAAAATTTCAATCTGTATGTTCCAAATTCTGTTTGTACAAATTTACTGTTGGCAACTCTGCTTACTGTAGATATATCAAGGTTTGTTCGCTCTGCAATATCTTTCAAAATCATTGGGCGCAAATGTTGCTCATCTCCCGTTTCAAAAAATTCTTGCTGATACTGCATAATCGCATACATCGTGCGATACATCGTTTGCTCGCGTTGCCGAATGGCGTCAATAAACCATTTAGCCGACTCGATTTTATTTTTTATGAAAGCAATTGCGTCTTTTTTCTTTCTATCTACATCGCCACCCGGAACCGTATTTTTGTACGATTTGAGCATATCCTTATAATGCTCACTGATGCGTAAGTCGGGAATATTTCTGCTATCTACCACAAGTTCGAGTCTGCCGTCGTGCATCGCAATTTCAAAATCGGGGATAATATAATGACTGGAATTATCGCGTGCAGAAACGTAACCTGTTGCAGGTTTCGGATTTAAGCGCACGATTTCTTCTATCGCATCGCGCAGCATTTCTTCATCAATATCGAGCTGGCGTTGAATTTTTGGGAAGTGACGTTTTGTAAATTCAATAAAATTATCAGAAATAATACGCAGCGCAACATGGAAAATTTTTGCTGTTATCGCATCCATTTTCTCATTCTTAATTTTGTATTTAATCTGAAGAATCAAACACTCTTGCAAATTGCGCGCACCAATGCCTGGAGGATCAAACTGTTGAATTTGAGTGAGCATTTCAGTTATTTCTGTTTCGCTCACCATCATGTTTTGCGCCATCATTATGTCGTCAACAATTTCAAAAGTATCTCTGCGCAAATAACCGTCATCTTCAATGGAACCAATAATGTGTTTGGCAATCATTATTTGGCGATCCGAAAGTTCATTCAGCAATCCTAACTGCTCCTCCAAATATTCGGTAAAGCTATTTATCACAGCCATCGGATAAGTTTTATCCTCTTCATTATTACCGTTTTCGCCCTGCGTGTAATATAACGAAGGATCATCTTCCATGTAGGGCTCTAAATAATCGTCGAGTTCGTAATTTTCGGTGGGCAACTTTTCTTCTTCATCTCTAAACTCATCGGGTTCAACATCATCGCCAAATGCAGCATCAACTTCTGGGCTTTCCTCTTTTTCTGTTTGACTTTCGCCAGAAAAATCGTCATCTTCGTCACCCTGCACAAGCGTTGGATTAATCTCCATTTCTTCTAAAATACGTTCATTGATACTCAATGTAGGCACCTGAAAAAGTTTCATTAACTGAATATGGTGTGGCGAGAGCCGATGCGAAGTGTTTAGCGAAGTCGTAGTTTTTTGACCCATGAGAAGTTTTAAATAGTTATGTTATGAGAAATAGATAAGTAACTTTACAAACAACAATTGCTTATTATTTTAATGTATTCGATTTTATTTTAAAAATGTTGCGAAAAAAAAATTAAAGTTTTAAACATATTACTTACAATACCTACCGCAGTGTTAATTCAATTTTATAAATTTTTGTCAAAAAAAACTAATTAATTTATAATCAATAAATTACGAAAATGCGCGAATTTTTTTAAAAAAAATTCTCTTGACCACCAATTAACGTGCCAAAATTACAATATTTTTTTTTAGAAGCAAATATTTTTATTGACTATTTTAAAATCAAACGCATATTTTTTTATATAGCAAAATTTTTTTTAAAAATAGTCACAAATTTTTCTTTTACGATTCAAAATAAATTGTGCTCAGCATCTAAAAATCCCTTTAATTTGCAAAAGCATTTAAGCAAAAATTCCATGACAAATTTTAAATACTTACTTTTTCTTTTAGTATTGTTTATAAATACTAAAATTCAAGCACAAAAAAAAATTTCCTGTTCGATGTATTGGTTCAATCAACTACAGATTGCGGAGCACGAAAACGATATAAAAAAATTTGATGAATCATTAGTGCATCTCGACTTAAACGAAAATCTTTCGCCACCAAAAATTGCAGCCTTAGCCGAAATGCAATTTCGTTTAGGAAGAAAAATGATGGCTTTTTCTATTTACAGAATTGCTGTACAAAACGGATATAATCCGAATTTCGAACCTGTTCTTGCGCGCGACTCCGTTTTTTGGAAAAGATTTAATTCAGAGCGTTACATCATTGATAAATACCGTTCTACTTTTTATGATACGCTCAGTGCAAAAAGATTGAAACGCATTGCTTTCATAGCCGCGAATAAAAAAAATAAGAAGAAAGAAGTGCTACAAGAAATTCTCACTTTAATTGAGCAACAGGGATTTCCAACCTATAAATCTGTTTATTCGGAAGGCATGAACGACCTGTATAGCATTTGTAGATCGCTTATTTCTTATGAGGATTACGCGGAAACTTTAGAACCGATAGTAAAACAGCAAACACTAAATGGCAATTTCGATAATCTTATTTACGCCGATATTTCCGATAGACACAAATTATATTTTAGTAGCAATAAATATCAGAACTACGGAACATTCGTTCAATTGGGTGAAATTTCAAAAATTAATGATATTGCTAACATAGATGTGCGCAGAATAGAAGTTGGATTGATGCCTTTAAAATATGCGGCGCAATTTATAAATGCTAAATTACCCGAAAATTATAGTTATACAGATTTGAAAAACACGGTTTGTCCGTAAAAGTAGATTAAAATTAATGGAGCATTAAATTTTTATCCTAATTGTTCGTTGTTTTGCATTGCCTCTTTCAGACGAAAGAGATTTTGCAATGCGTTGTATGAGTTATTTACCAAGTTTTGTAAAAAAAATTACTTCTTCTTCAACCGACGACTATACCTTAAAGTCGCGCCTAAAAATTTATTTGGCTTTATTG